>OLQP01000080.1_pt1 | contig 90886 bp, 89 predicted proteins | sample 1643181 | NCBI WGS metagenome assembly OLQP01 (sample SAMEA3136710, study PRJEB25190) | human gut metagenome | biome: human gut; feature: human-associated habitat; material: faeces | place: Austria | collected 2013 | reverse complement strand
GCCCGGCCAGGCCGGCGCGCCCGGAGCCGCGGGGCGCGGCGGCGGAGATCTTCTCGCGCGCGGCCGACGGGTGCGGCCGCCGCCGGGTCGCCATGTGCCTGCGCGCCGGGCCGGGCGCGCGCATAGCCGACAAGACCGTGCTCAAGACGATGCGGGAGATGGGGGTCCGCCGCGGCATCCGCCGCGAGACCGACTACCATAGGTACAGCTCGTACAGGGGCGTCGTGGGCGAGACGTCCGGGAGCGTCATCGGGCGCGACTTCGCCGCCGACGGGCCGTGGCGGAAGATGGGCACCGACGTCGCCGAGTTCAGGCAGCCCTGGGGCAAGGCCTGCTTCGCGCCGGTGCACGACTTCGGCAGCGAGGAGATGGTCGCGTGGTCGGCGTCGGCCAGCCCGGACATGGCGCGGCAGGCCGAGCTGCTCGACCGGCTGCTGGCGAAGATGCCCGAGGGCGCGACGCCGGCGCTCCACGGCGACATGGGCCGGCAGCACCGGCACGCCGCATGGCGCGGGAGGCTGAGGGGCGCCGGGATCGTCCAGAGCATGTCCAGAAAGGGCAACTGCATCGACAACGGCGCCACCGAGCAGGTCTTCGGCCACATGAGGGACGAGTTCTTCCGGGGAAGGGCATGGCCCGACTTCGAGTCCTCCAAGGCGGACCTGGACGCGTGCGTCGCCCATTGGAACACGAGGCGGAGGCGGGTTAAACTGAAGGGGCTGACCCCGGAGGAGTTCCGGAACCAGCCCCTTGCGGCGTAGTTCTTATTTAAGCCGTCCAAGTTTTGGGGTGCAGTTCACGAGAGACGCAGGGCCGCTTTGCATTGCAGTAAAGCTAACGGCTACGAACGACGCGGCTCGGGGACCACGAGCCTATCGGGGCTCGCGCCCTCGGCATCCATCAGGCTCACGTAGCGAATCGACGGATCCCCATACATCGCGTAGTAATAATTGCCCGTGCGCGCGCTAAAGCATCCGGTATAGATAGTCTTCTCGAACTTGCCATCGCCCATCCTGGACGCCCCCTCAATCATCACCACGCCCTCGAGTGAACGGAACATGCGGACGACGTTTTCGGTCTCGCTCTCCTTTTGCGGGTAATTGGCATTGAGGTACGCCGCCTTTACAAAACGGCTCGGCGAATAGCAGTCACCCGGAATTCCGCGCATGCCGGCACCCGCGCCATAGGGCTTGAGCTCGGCGCCACGCCATGTCGCCGTCTGCGGAAAATCGCTTGTGGCCGTGATATAGGTGCGCAGGTTTTCCATATGCCACGGGAAGGTGGGCTGATTGGCAAGGGTGTCGACCGGATCGTCGTATACATGCAGGCCGTCAGCCATCATCTCAACCACGATGCTGCGCTGGCTGTCGCCGATAATCCAATGGAGCAGCGACACGCCCAGCCCCTCTCCTGCAGATTTGGCAACAATCACCGTGTCGCGCAGCACAGCCTCGACCTCGTCGACCGTCGAGAACGTCGCTGCCACCCACAGGGGAAACTCATAGGCCGCGATATTGGTCTTTCCATCAACCGGGCCCTCGGCATACTCGGCATAGCCGGGAAAGTTGAGCCCCGCCACAGCCAGACCCGCATCGTTACCACAGTCGAAAAACATGGGATAGTTCTTGTAATCGATGCACATGCCGATTACCGCGTGTGCCGCCGACGCATCGTCGATAAACGAATACGGAATGTGAAACCCGCGCGGCATCACGCGAACCTGTTGGCCGTAGTCAAAGCTCCAGTCAAGGTTGCGGCCTAGATACATGTGGCCAGAATTATCGGTAAATCGAATGCTCGTGCACATAGCACCTCCTAGCTTTACGTTCTTGCTAAGCTCATTGTCACCAAACAAAAAGGCGCTAAACACAAAAGCCCGGACATGACAACAATGTCACGCCCGGGCAAAAAGCGACGAAGCGCGGTGCCGTGGTCGCCCTAGACAAGTTTACCTTGGCAGTGATCAATCATATGCTGAATCATCTGCGCCTCAAAACCTGCGTAGTCGCGACGGCACTCCTTCATCTTGCCGTCGACGATCTGGTCAAAGGCAACCTTGCACTTGATATAGCGCGTGGACTTGGTGACCCCCTCGTGCGTCAGGCAGCTCTCTTCCATCTTGCTGGCACCCAGGCCAAACACCAGACGGGGGTTGTAAAGCACGTGGGGCTCACCGGCGTCGTCCAGATAGACGCAGACCTTCTTGGTGACGCCGATCTGGTTGGCGGCCAAGCAGCCGGCATCATCGAGCGACTTGATGGTATCAATCAGATCCTGAGCGACCGACTCGTCCTCGACAGTCGCGACCTCGCAACGCTGAGACAGGATAGCCTCGTCGCGGCAGAGCTCTTTAATCATACGTTCCTCCATAGGGGTCGTTGTAACCGTTTAAGTATACGGTACCTACACAATTTCATGCGAAAGATACCGCCCGTCCGTAACAAACCGCCGAACATCAACATGTGAGGAACACCAACTTCACAAAGGCGATATAGTGGATGAGTTCGTGTCAATCGGCCTAAACTCGGGGCCGAACAAGGAAAGGGTATGCATGGACGAACTATTTCACGTCAGCGAGCGCAAGTCCACAATCGGGACCGAACTTCGCGCCGGACTGACAACATTCCTGGCGATGGCCTACATCATCGCCGTCAACCCCGCGGTGCTCTCGGGCGCCGGCATCGATGCGGGGGCGCTCGCCTGCGCCACCTGCCTGGGCGCTGGCATCATGACCATCTGCATGGGCATCTTCGCTAACCGCCCGCTCGCCTGCGCGTCGGGTCTGGGCATCAATGCCATGATCGCGGGCATCGCCACCACCATGTGCGGCGGTGACTGGCACGTGGCCATGAGCGTCATCTTCCTCGAGGGTGTCGTCATCTTGCTGCTCGTCCTGTGCGGCCTGCGCGAGGCCATCATGGACGCCATCCCCGTGGTCCTGCGCCACGCCATCTCGGTTGGTCTGGGCATGTTCATCGCCATGATCGGCCTGTGCGACGCCGGCATCATCACCGCTGGCGCCGGTACGCTTGTCGGCTTGGGCGACATCACCTCCCCCACCTTTATCGTCGGCATCATCTCCATCGTCGTGACGGTTGCCCTGGCCTCCCGCAACGTGCCGGGCTCGCTGCTCATCGGCATCATCGTCGCCGTTATCGCCGGCATCCCGCTGGGCGTCACCCACGCCCCCGAGGGCCTTATCGCCCCGCTCGACTTCTCGACCTTTGGCGCCCCGTTTGCCAGCACCGCCGACGGCAACATGGCCATCGTGAAGGTCCTGACCGACCCGATGCTGCTTGTCGTCGCCTTCTCGCTGCTCATGAGTGACTTCTTCGACACCATGGGCACCGCGATGGCCGTCGCCAAGCAGGGCGAGTTCCTAACCGAGGACGGCAATGTCGAGGACATCCGCCCCATCCTGGTCGTCGACTCCGTGGCCGCTGCTGCCGGTGGCTTTATGGGCGTCTCCTCCATCACCACTTTCGTCGAGTCCACCTCTGGCGCTGCCGACGGTGGTCGCACGGGCCTCACCTCCGTCACCACCGGCGTGCTGTTCATCCTCGCCGCGTTCTTCTCCCCCATCGTCGCCATCGTTTCCAGCGCCGCCACCTGCGGTGCCCTGGTCTACGTCGGCTACCTCATGATGAGCGAGGCCTCCGAGATCGACTGGTCCGACGTGTCGCAGGGTTTCCCGGCGTTCATGATTGTCGCCGGCGTGCCCTTCACCTACTCCATCTCTGCCGGCATTGGCCTGGGCTTTATCGCCTACGTGATTGTCGCGCTCTTTAAGGGCGAGGCCTCCAAGATCAAGCCGCTCATGTGGATCACAGCCCTTGCCTTCCTCGTCTACTTCTTCGTGGCGTAACGGCATAGTCTGCTAAAGCAAAACCATAAGTCGCGGAGTCGCATCGAGCGGCTCCGCGCCTTTCTTTTAGCGTCTGCCCCCGTGCCAGCATGCGACAATTGAGGCTGTCAATATCACAACACCGAGAGAAGCCTGCCTTGGAAGCGCATCAGAAGCAGATAACCGTTTATTCAGAGTGTGCGGAAGGCGCGCCCGTCATCTACCTCCCCGTGGTTATGGGCGACGGTAGTGGAGTCTACGAGCGCTGCCGAGAGCTCGACTGCCCGCCATTCACCCTTGTCGCCATTGGAGGGCTCGATTGGAATCGCGAGCTGAGCCCCTGGGAATGCGACGGAACCATACGAGATGCCGAGCCCTTTGGCGGACAGGCTGCCAGTTTTCTCGATGAGCTACTAAATCAGATAATCCCAGAGGCCGAATCATCGCTCCCGCAACCGCCCGTCTGGCGCGGCGTTGCCGGCTACTCGTTGGCGGGCCTTTTTACACTGTGGGCACTTTGGCAAACAGATGTCTTTGAGCGCGCGGCAAGTGCATCGGGGTCGCTGTGGTTCCCCGGCTTTATCGACTACGCGCGCGAGCGCACAATGACAGCCACGCCCGACGCCGCCTATCTGTCACTCGGTAAAAAGGAAACCAAGACGCCCAACCGCATGATGCGGCACGTACTCGACGATACGCGCGCGATGGAAGAGCTGTTTATCGAGCGTGATATTCCAACAACGCTGGAGCTCAACCCCGGCAATCACTTTGCCCAAACTGACCTGCGCATGGCACGCGGCATCCACTGGATACTGACGCATTAAAAATGGCGTCCACGCGTACATACGCATGGACGCCATTTTTAATTTGGCTGAACACAGCTACTATTCAGCAGTCTCCTCAAGCTCTGAAGTATCGAACTCAAAGTCGTTACCGGGCAGGATGGCGTTGAGCACATGCCCACCAGCGAGCCCACGGCAAGGCCCGAAAGCGAAATCGTCACGCCGCCCAGCTCCAGCACGATGGCACCGGTGGTACTGTAGGCAATGCCGAGCGAAAGCACGAGCACCAGAGCCGCCACCAGCACGTTACGGTTGTTCTGGAAATCAACCTGGTTCTCGATAAGGTTGCGAACGCCCACGGCACTGATCATGCCGTAGAGCACAAGCGACACGCCACCGATAACGCATGCCGGCATAGCAGCGATCACAGCAGCAAACTTGCGGCAGAACGAAAGCACAATGGCGCAGCAGGCGGCAATGCGAATCACGCGCGGGTCGAACACGCGCGTCAGGGCGAGCACACCGGTGTTCTCGCCATACGTCGTATTGGCAGGGGCGCCAAAGAGCGATGCCAAGATAGTCGCCAGGCCATCGCCGAGCAGGGTACGGTGCAGACCGGGATCGGCAATGTAATTGCGTTCGCAGGTAGAGCCAATGGCGGAGATATCGCCAATGTGCCCAATCATGGTCGCAAAGGCCAGTGGCATGATGGTGATAATGGCCGTCGTGGCAAGACTGCTATCGAACTGCGGTCCAAAGAGCGCGAACACGGTGTTGTCCCACACGACAGGTAGACCGACCCACGGCGCGGCGGCAACCCCCGAAAAATCAACCTCGCCCAGCACCGCCGCAACGGCATAGCTCACCACAACGCCCAGTAGAATCGGCACGATCTTGACCATGCCGCGGCCCAGATGTTGCAGATGATGATCACGGCCACAGCGATAACGGCGACAAGCCAGTTGGTCTGGCAGTTGGCAATAGCGGAACTTGCCAGGATCAGACCAATCGAAATGACGATGGGGCCAGTCACCATCGGCGGGAAGAAACGCATGGCGCGCTTGGCACCAAACGCACGGAAGAGCGCCGCGAGCACCGGATAGAGCAAACCGGCGCAGGCAACGCCCAGACAAGCGTAAGGCAAAAGCTCGGCTTCACCGTTGGCGCGATGGCGGCATAACCGGCAATAAAGGCAAACGATGAGCCCAAAAATGCCGGTACCTTACCGCGCGATAAAAAATGAAACAGCAGCGTGCCGATGCCGGCGAACAGAAGCGTCGCCGAAACGGAAAGGCCGGTGAGCACGGGCACGAGCACCGTGGCACCGAACATCGCAAACATGTGTTGCAAACCCAACACAAACATGCGCGGGCGGCCGAGCGACGATGCATCGTAGATGGCATCGCTGACGGCGGGCGTCGAGGACTGGGACATGGATGTCCTTTCGAATGGAAGGGCGATCGGGCATATCGGATAACCTGCCCGAACGATACGATCCGAACCGTTGTACGCGATACGCAGTACCTCGCACGCGCCGCCACCTGCAAACGCTAGCGCTATTTCCAAACGCGCTCGGCAATGCACTTAACCAGAGCGATCTTTGCCCATTGCTCGTCCTCGGTCAGTTTGTTGCCAATCTCGCAGCTGGCAAAGCCGCACTGGGGCGACAGGTACAGGTTCTCGAGCGGCACATACTTTGCGGCCTCGTGAATACGTTCGACGATAACGTCCTCGTCCTCAAGCTCAGCCGCCTTTGTAGTGATCAGTCCCAGCACCACCTTCTTGCCGGGGGCAACATACTTGAGCGGCTCAAAGCCACCGGCGCGCGGCGTATCGAACTCAAGGTAGAACGCGTCGACATCCTCGTGCGCAAACAGGTACGGTGCAATGGGATCGTAACCACCCTCAAAGGCATAGGTGGAGTGGTAGTTGCCGCGGCACACATGCGTGTTGATGACAAGGTCATCGGGCTTGCCCGCGATGGCGGCATTGTTGAGCGCCACGCCCAGCTCGCTCACCTTTTGCAGGTCAACCGGGCTCATACCGGTCTTGGACACAAAGTCGGTATCGCAATAGATACCCCAGGTGCAGTCATCAAATTGGATGTTGCGACAGCCCGCGGCATACAGGTCGGCAATCACGGTGCGGTATGCTGCGGCAATGGCATCGGCGAGCTCTTCGTCGGTCTTGTAAACGGCGTGCAGACTCTCCTGCTGGCCATCACAGCGGTCGAGTGTGACTTCGGAGAACGTCTGGATCGGCGCCGGAATGGTCTGGCGCGCGACCTGGCCCTCCCCCTCGAGCGACTTGACAAATTTGAAGTGCTCGACGAACGGATGGTTCTCGCCGCTAATGGGACCGGTTACCACGGCAGTGTCGGCGGTAGTCTCCTCGTCGTGGAACATGTAGCCCGTGCGCGAGGCGCGGCGCTCAATGCCGTTGAGTCCCCACATGAAATCGAGGTGCCAGTAGCCGCGGCGGAACTCGCCATCGGTAATCACCTGCAGGCCGGCAGCCTTCTGCTTGGCCACTAAGTCGCGGATGGCCTCGTCCTCGACGGCCTTAAGGCCCTTGGCATCAAGCGTGCCTGCCGCATAGGCAGCGCGGGCGTCCTTTACGGCCTGCGGACGAAGAAAGCTGCCGACGATATCGGCGCGAAACGGCGCGTTCGGTTGAATCGAAGTGCTCATGGATATCTCCCTTTGCATTGGTTGCTTTACTGGGACAGAGTATGAGCGCTCATATGGACATCGTAAAATATATGTTTATAGCAGTTTGATATAGATGCTTCCTATATCAGTTTGGACTGCCATAAAGAGATTTAACCCGCGCAGAACGCAGCAGTCTAGATGTGCTGACGAATCGCTTCGATATAGGCCTGCCCGTAGCGCGTAAGTGTCGTGTTCTTGCGCGTGATGATGCCGATCTCCATGTACTCGTCTACATCGAGCGGAATCGAGATAATACCGGGGCCGTTAAGTTCATGGCTGATCACGCCCGAACACACCGTGTAACCGTTAAGGCCCATAGCTAGGTTGAACAGCGTCGCACGGTCGCGCACGCGGATATTCTTGCGGCGCTCAAAGGTCGAGGTCAGTTCCTCAGAATAATAAAACGAGTTATAGCTGCCCTGCTCATAGGATAGGAACGGGTAGTCTTCCAAGTCCCCGAGCATCACACTCGAGCGACCCGCCAGCGGATGGTCGGAGCACACAAAGACATGCGGCGTGGCGCAGAAGAGTCCTTCGAATACGAGCTCGTTGGCCGCCAGCATGCGCTCGATGACCTCGCGATTGTGCTCCGACAGATACAGGATGCCGAGCTCGCTTTTCATATGCGCGACGTCCTCGATAATCTCGTGGGTCTGCTCCTCGCGCAGGGTAAAGTCGTAGCGCGCGGCATCGAACTCGCGGATCACATCGACAAACGCATTAACGGCAAAGGAATAATGCTGACAGCTCACACTAAAGTGCGGCACCTGCTCGGACGTGCCTTTGTACTTGCCCTCGAGCAGGTCGGCCTGGTCGAGCACCTGGCGCGCGTAGCCCAAGAAGGTCTCGCCTTCCTCGGACACAATGACGCCCTTGTTGGTGCGCTCAAAGATGTGCACACCCATCTCGTTTTCGAGATCGCGAATCGACGCGGTAACCGAAGGCTGCGACACAAAGAGCCGGCGCGAGGCCTCGGTGATGCTGCCGCATTCGGCAACTTTGACGACATATCTGAGCTGCTGGAGCTTCATGGCTTTCTCCCTAGACGTTCGTGACGTCGAAACCCGCCGCGTCCATCTGACGCATAAACGACGGCATCTCCCCCGTCGCGGCGCAGGCGGCAATCTGATGCAGAGCCCCGGCAACCGCATCGTCTGCTGCAGCGCCGATATGCCAGCGCGCAGCAGCCGTGACGGCCTCGTTGGCATTGGCGACTGCAACGGAATTGGGAACGGCATCGATCATGGGCAAATCGTTATCGGAATCGCCAAATACGGCCACCTCGTCGGGCGTCAGGCACAAAGCGCGCGCCAGCTCCAGCGCAGCACAGCCCTTGTCCCAGCCGGTCGGAAGAACGTCGAACAGGCGCACGCGGTTGTTGGGAAACACGAGCGAGAGCTCCGGCACCTCGGCGGCAACACGCTCGCGCAGCTCGGCGAGCTCCTCGCGCGAACGGGCACTCCAGATATTCGCCTTGTATACCGGGGCATCGTCAACGACAGGACGACAGGGAGCCTCTTCGCCCTTGAGCCACGCGTTGCCGCCTGACTCCATGGCGCGACGCACACGCTCGGGATCGCTTGTCACGCAATAGGCGTCGTTGCCCCAAAAGTCATCACCCAGACGGTAGACCTTCAAATAGGTATCGTCGGTCTCTTGCTCCAGGTAGTCGGCCAGGCGCATCAGGGCATCGTTATCAGTTGCGCGCGCGGCAACCGCCTCGCCATCGACAAACATCACCTGGCCGTTGCAAAACGCACCGGTCGAGAAGCACTCGGAGCGATTGCGGAACATCCAGCTCATCGCGGACGGCTGACGACCCGAAACCGGGCCAAAATGCAGGCCCGCCGCCTGCATGGCATGAATGCCCTCGATGGCATAGTCGCTGGCGCCATCGTGTCCAGCAGGAATCAGCGTATCGTCCATATCGGTCAGCACAAGTTTGATCATAAGGTCCCCTCGGTCATTCTTAATCCCGTCTATTGTACCGACCTGCCAAAAAGGGACAGGTTTATTTTGGCAGGTTTTATCTGGGAAAACGCAAAGCCCCAGTTGTTACCTGCCAAAATAAACCTGTCCCTTTTTGGCAGGTGCGCTAGTATAGGGAACAACAGATTCGATGCGGGAGTGCCGGCGGTGCAAACCACAAGGCTGAGAGGGCAATGGGCCCAATCCTTTGAACCTGTCAGTTAATGCTGGCGTAGGGAGCATGCCGCCTTTACAGGGGCGCTGTCTATGCACAGCGCCCCTTTTCTATGCCAAGGAGGCATGTGCAGTGATTGATTCGGAACAGCTTAAGCAAAATGTGGTTAAGGCCGTGGATGAGATTCGCGCCACCAATCCGATGGCCGGCTCCATCACCAACACGGTGACGATCGACTTTGTCGCCAACGCACAGCTCGCCGTGGGCGGATCGGCCGCCATGGTCTATCTGCCCGACGAGGGCGAGGCGCTCGTTGCCGGCGGCGGCGCCATCTATCTCAATATGGGCACGCTCTTCCCCATCTACGAGCAGACGATTCCCCGCGCGGCCAAGGCGGCACACGACGCCGGCAAGCCCTGGGTGCTCGATCCGGTGGGTCTGGGCATCGGCAGTCTGCGCACCCAGCTGGCAAATGAGCTCAAACAGTACAAGCCCGCCATCGTGCGTGGCAACGCTTCTGAGATCATCGCGCTCGCCGGCCTGTGGGGTCTTGAGGGCGAGGCGGACAATCTGAGCCGCGTACGCGGTGTCGATACCACCGATACGGTCGACGCCGCCCGCGCCGCCGCCGTAGCGCTCGCCCGCTACACCGGCGGCGCCGTAGTGGTCTCGGGCGAAGTCGACCTGATCACCGACGGCGCGACCGTGGCCAAGTCCCACGGCGGCAGCCCGCTCATGTCCAAGATCACCGGCTGCGGTTGCTCGCAGGGCGGCGTGCTGGCCGTGTACGCCTGCGCTGCCGATCCGTTTACGGCAGCCATCTGCGGTACCGCCGTCTACAACGTCGCTGGCACGCGTGCCGCCGCCGTCGCCGATGCCCCGGCAAGCTTTAAGGTCGCCTTTATCGACGAGCTCTACCGCGCGAGCGCCCAGGACATCGCCAGCAACCAGCTCGATCTCGAGGAGGCATAAGGCCATGTCCGAGTCCGCAGCCAATACCGGCATGAACACGCTCGTCGCCGTCGCCATCGCCCCGTGCGGCACCGGCGATGAGCTATCCGCCGAGGTCGCCGAGGTCGTGCGCGTCATTCGCGAGAGCGGCCTTCCCAACCGCACCACCTCGATGTTCACCGAGATCGAGGGCGACTGGGACGAGGTCATGCAGGTCGTGCGCGACGCAACCTTTGTGTTGGCGAGCAAGGGCATCCGCACCGAAGTCGTGCTCAAAGCCGATATCCGGCCCGGATTTACCGACACCATGACCGGCAAGCTCGAGCGCATGGAAGCACAGATCAAGAAGCAGGAGGAAGCACGATGAGCATCCGCGACAACCTTGATATCTCGGCCTATCTGGTACTCGGCCCCGAAAACACCCTCGGACGCCCCGTGGGCGATGTGGTGGCCCAGGCACTCGACGCCGGCTTTACCTGCATCCAGGTACGCTCCAAGGTGGCAAGCGCCCGCGAGATCATCGCGCTGACCGGCGACGCCGCGCAGGCAATCGCACAGGCTGGCAAGACCGGTCAGGTCGCCCTGCTGATCGACGACCGCCTGGACTGCGTACTCGCCGCGCGCGAGCAGGGCATCGCCGTCGACGGCGTGCACGTGGGCCAGAGCGATATTCCCGTCGAGGTCTGCCGCAAACTCCTGGGCCCCGATGCCATCGTGGGCCTTTCGGCCCGCTGCGAGGAGATGCTCGAGTACGTCAAGACCGCCGACATGAGCCTGGTCGACTACCTGGGCATCGGCCCGCTCCACGAGACTGAGACCAAGCGCGACTGCGGACGCGCGGCCGACGGCTCTATCATCACCAAGAGCTTTGAGGACCTGGCCGCCCTCCACGCGGCAAGCCCCGTGCCCATCGTGGTGGGCGGCGGCGTCAAGACGGCCGACCTGCCACAGCTCAAGGCCACCGGCGTCGACGGCTTTTTCGTGGTGAGCGCCGTCTGCAGCGCCGATGACCCCTACGCCGCGGCCAAGGAGCTCGTCGACACCTGGCAGCAGGCGTAAGTCTAGGCCGAGCAGCTGATTCGCAGCCTCATATCTTCAGCAATGGAAAGCGCATCCCAATTTGGGTCTCCATTCCGGGATGCGCTTTCCGCCGAGATGGAGGCAGCAGCCTCTACCCTGCCAGATATGCCTCCAGTGCCGGCAAGGTCGCCTCCGCATCGCGGCGACCAATCTGGTAGATGCGCTCAAGTTCATCGGGCTCGCGACACAGCGACGGCACCTTCACCGATTCGCTCGGCCGCACCACAAAGATCTCGCCGCCAGCCTCGCGACGTGCCAGGTCATCGAGCGTGGCATTGTAGACCTCATGCCGATGCTCAAGCGCTGCGACAAACTCCGGATAGTGACGGAACACGCGCCGCAGCATGGGCATCACGCTGTTGGGCTGCTTCGCAAAGCCCGCCGGCTGCGTAAGTACCACGATATTGCGGTCATACCCCTGCGCAAACAGCCATGCGCTGGGAATAGAATCAGCCACGCCACCATCCAGGTACTTGCGGCCCTCAATAGCAACGGGACGCGTCGCCACAGGAATAGCAGACGACGCCCGGATCCACTCGATATCGCGCTCGTCGCCATACGGCAGATCGTGATAGACGGCCTTGCCGGTGTCGATATCGGTACACACGCACGTAAATCGCATGGGGCAGGCGCGATATGCCTCCAGGTCGATGGGATCGCGCTCGATGGGCACTTCGTGATAGGCAAAATCGGCATTGAACATATCGCCGGTTCGCAGCCAGCTCGTCACGCTCGCATAGCGCTTGTCGGCGCAATAGGCTTTGTTGTAGCGAATGGCGCGGCCGATCTGGCGCGATTTAAAGTTGTAGCCAAACGCCGCGCCCGCCGAGACACCCACCATATGGTCGCAGGTCAAACCGTGCTCCATCCAAACGTCGAGCACGCCCGCCGTATACATACCGCGGTAGCCGCCTCCCTCGAGCGCGAGCCCCACCGTGCGCGTCGTACCCGGCTGTGCCATGTGACCATCTCCGTTCCTGCGTTTTAAAACGGGACAAGTATACCCGTCAACATATATCGTCTCAGTCGCATTTTTATCGAACATCGCATCGTCGCACTACCGCTTGTCGAATAATAGCCACCCACAACATGGGCACCCCTATATAATTGTGTGCTGTTGTTTACACTACTCAGCAGTTATCAACAGCGAACATTAGCCGGCAAAATAACCCAACAACGCAGCAAGGCGGGGGCCTGGATACACGCAAAGCGCTGAGCAACGACGCGTGTACACTACGAGCTCGCCCGACGCAATCCGCCCCCGACCTCAGAAAGCCGCTTAGAACATGGGTACTGTCAGCAATTACACCGAAACGCTCGAAAAGACCGTCCGTGACCTTCTCGAGCGCCAGGATGATCTGATTAGGACGGCCTTTACCGACCAGCTCACCGGGCTCGGCAACCGCGGCGGCTTTGCCCGTTCCCTAGAGGAACTCTGGGAGCAGGAACTGCCCGTAACCATGGCGTTTATCGACATCGATAACCTTAAGCACTGCAACGACGTCTTTGGGCATGACGAGGGCAACCGCTACATCTTGCAGGCAAGCCTCTATCTCAAGCTGTATATGAAAGTGGACGAGGCGGCGTTTCGCATAGGCGGCGACGAGTTTGCCATCCTATCTACGATTGCAACCGAGGACGACCTCGCCGAACGTCTGGAACACTGCCGAACGATCCTGCTCAAAAACAACGATTCTGAGATGCCTCACTCGTTTAGCTACGGAGTGTCACACGCCGACCCCGCCCTGGGTGAAGCCCCCAATCGTATGACACTCGATGCCGACCATCGCATGTACGACTACAAGCTACGCCATGCCATGCATCTTGATCGATGCAATATCACACAGGTGCACACCGACGACTTCGAAATAAGCGACCGCGTTTTCGATGCCTTTTCGATGCTCAATGAAGGCCGTTATTGCTTTATCGAGAACTTGGACAAACATCGCACTCTTTGGTCACAAAGCGCCTTACGCGATCTCGGTCTTCCTTCCGAGCATATAGACGACTGCCACGATTACTGGAAAACGCGTGTCCATCCCGATGACCTTGAGGCCTATACCAACGATATCGACCAAATCTACAACGGCTCCAAACACCGCCGCGTTATGCAGTACCGTATGCGCAACGCCGTGGGCGACTACGTCCTTTGTCGCGCTCGCGGGTTTCGTATCGAAGGCGACGGAAATACCCCCTCGCTCTATGTCGGCGAACTTGTCAAACACTCGCTCGCCGAGACTGTCGACGCCGCTACGGGCCTCGGAACGCAGCGTATGCTGATCAACGCTATCGATGCCTGCCGTCGCGACCGTTGCGAGACGGGGCTTATAGCGGTCCGCGTTCGCGGCACGGCAAAGCTCAACGAGCTCTATGGGGCCGAGGCTGTCGACAATATGCTCGCCGAATACGCAGGCCGTATGTTGTCGATCACCCGCAGCAGGAGTCGCGTCTTCCGCTCACGAAACGCCCAGTTCGTCGTGCTCAGCAACGATTTGAACCACGAGGCATTCGAGCAACTGACCCGCCATCTTAAAGAGGCCGTTTTCGCTCCTGTTCGAATCGCGGACGACACTATTACCCCCGTCTGTCTTGTCGTCCCGGCCTTTTACGAGCGCCTGACCAATCAAGCGACCGCTGTTTTAGGCGAACTCGACCGTCGCCTTCGCACGGCCGGCAGGCTTGTCCCCAACGACAGCCTCCCCATACCCGAAATCGAACGCAAGAGCGCAATCGCCGAACGCATCGACTCGCTCACCGGCCTCTACCGCCCCAGCGAGTTTATGCGGCGCGCCAATGCCCATCTCGCAACGGCGCAAGGCGGCGCCTGGTGCATCGCCACCGCCGACATGGGGCACATGCGGCTGTTCAACGAATGGCACGGACAGGCCGAGGGCGACCGCATGTTCGCCGATGTGGGCACGGTCCTCAAGGACATTGAGAATGCCGATATGGGCGTCGCAGGGTACTGGGGCCAAGATGACTTTTGCGTACTCATCCCCTTTGAGCGCGGCACCGTCCATCAAGTCTATAGCCGCGTTCGCGAGGCCGTTGCCAGACATGATGACGGCGTAGGCTTCTGGCCGTCCATGGGCGTTTACCCCATCGACCCCGATGAGGAAATCACTATCGATGCCCAGGCTAAGGCAATGTTTACCAATCGACGCGCCAAAAACGACTTCAAGGATCGCATTGCTATTTTCCGCCCCGAGGAATATGAGCACGAGATTGCGTTCCACCGCACGCTGACCGAGCTCCAATACGCGCTTTCAAACGGCCGCATTACCTACTACCTGCAGCCCCAGGTCGATATGGAAACCGGCGAGATCATTGGCGCCGAAGCACTCACCCGCTGGATCGACAAGGACGGCTCCCTCATTTCGCCTGCAACGTTTATCCCCGCACTCGAGAAAAGCGGCTTTGTAGTGACGCTCGACAAATATGTTTGGCAGGGCGTCGCCACATGGCTTCGCGAGCGTCTCGATCGCGGTCTTCGCGTGGTTCCGATCTCCCTCAACGTGTCGCGCGTGGACATTCTTGCCTGCGATGTGGCCGAGCATATGGGATGGCTTGCCGCCCAGAACAATTTGCCGCCTGAACTCATGCGCGTCGAGATTACCGAGACCGCCTATACCGGAGAGTCCGAGGCCGTGGATAAGATGACCGCAGATCTGCACACCCGCGGCTTCTCGACCTACATGGACGATTTTGGCACCGGCCAGTCCACGCTCGCGATGCTCAAGAACGTGAATGTCGATGTCATCAAGCTCGACCGCACCTTTGTGCCCACTGACCGCGATCAAGGCCGCAGCGCGCAGATCGTGTCATCGATGCTCGAGATGGCGCAGTCGCTCCATCTGCCCGTTGTAATCGAAGGCATCGAGACAAATGAGCAGGCGAACACGCTACGACAAATGGGCGCCCGCTACGCTCAGGGCCTCCTCTACTACCGCCCCATGCAAGCGAAGGATTTTGAGGCATTGCTCGATGGTGGCAATAACAACTGATACGCTCGCGCGCAAAACGTCACCGTCGAAGGAAGCATTTGTCCCCATTGACTAACTTATATCCCCAATTCAAACCGAATTGGGGATATGATGCGGAGCATCCTGTCACCCAAGGAGGTTATCCATCATGAACGAGTCGTATCGCCTGGGCGAGCAATCAATCATTGCCCATCTTCAGCGACTCGCGAACGGGGCCTCAACCGCCGAGCTCGATGTCGCCGCACTGCCCACGGAGCTGCGCGCCATCGGCGAGCAACTGTAGAAAACGCTCGCCGTCCTGCAACAAGAGCGTCAGCTGCTCGAACGCAGCGCCTATATCGATTCGCTCACCAATCTTGGCAACCGTGGTGGACTCGACCGCCATGTCGATCTGCTCTGGCTCAAAGGTACCCCCTTCACCTGCGCCTATATTGACATCGACCACCTTAAGCACTGCAACGATAAGTTTGGCCACGCCGAGGGCAATCGCTATATTCTGAGTATCTGCCGAGCGCTCACCGAAACCATAAAGCACGATGAGATGCTGTTCCGCATCGGTGGAGATGAATTTGTACTCGTGTCCCCCACGACAAGCGAAGCCGAGCTCGAGCAGCGCCTGGAGCGGGTACGCACCGACCTTATCGAGGCGACATCAGACGATAAAGCGCTCATGATCTCTAGCTTTAGCTTTGGTTGCTCGCGCGTCAACCCGCTTGCAGGCGATTCGCGTCGCCAGATGACAATGGACGCCGACCGCAAAATGTATCGCTACAAGCTCATGCACCGCGTTCAGCAACCCGAAAAAGACGACGCACCGCAACGCCCAATAGTCGATCAGCTTCCCTGCAACGACCGGGTGTTCCAAGCGATCTCCATGAGCTCCGAGACGCGCTATCCGTTCATCCTTAACCTCGATACTGGAGAATCACAATGGTCGGTTAACGCCGTGCGCGATTTTAACCTGCCCTCCCAGCACCCTTTTAACTCGGTCGATATGTGGCTTGCCCGCGTCCACCCCGAGGACCGCGACAACGTACGCGTCGAGCTCGACATGGTGATAAACGGCACGTGGCACTTCCACTACATGCAGTACCGCGTGATGGATGCCACCGGAACGTACGCGCTTTGCGACTGCACGGGCCACCGCTTGGACGGCACCGATACCGAGCCCAACATGTACGTGGGCATTATCATCAACCGAAGCCTAGCGGATACGACCGACTCGGTAACGGGTCTGGGCGATATTCACGCCCTGGTCAACGCTATTGGAGAGATGCGCCGTGTGGCGCGCGAGGCAGGCTTTATTGCCATTAAGGTTGACGATATCTCCGAGGTCAATGCCCGCTTTGGATTCGATGCAGGCGACCGCGTGCTCGCCGAAAGCGCCGCCTGCCTTATGGAATGCTCACGCGGCAAGGGTCGCCTGTTCCGCTCAACGGGGCCGACATTCGTGGCGCTTTTCGACGACTTTGATCCCGAAGAGACCGACGCGATCGCAGACGAAATCGAACGGTTCCTGGGTTCTCCTGTGCTCATCGGTCCGCTTGAATATCAGCCACCCATTCGTGTGGCGACACTTCATCTGGACAGCGTCGACCGACAGCCCGTTTCCATTTTGAACGAGCTCAAAGCGTTGCTCGGGAAAGCGGTGCAGGTGCCAGGTGCCAAACTGGATTAGCACCGCGCCCGCACCGCCTCCCCCATCGTGCGATAATCCTCTGCAGAAGTCACCAACAGCAGAGGGAGTTTGTGATGAAGGTTCTTTTGGTCAATGGCAGTCCCAAGGCAAACGGCAACACCGCCCGCGCACTCGCCGAGGTCGCCGAGCAGCTCAATGCCGAAGGCATCGATACCGAGGTGTTCCAGCTGGGCGCCAAGCCCATTCGCGACTGCATTGGCTGTGGCCAATGCGGCAAGCTCGATTGCCGCTGCACCTTTGACGACGACGTGGTCAACGAGCTCATCGCTGCCGCCGAGCAGGCAGATGGCTTTGTCTTTGGCTCACCCGTCTACTATGCGCATCCCAGCGGACGTATCCTCTCGGCTCTCGACCGCACATTCTATGCTGGCAGCAAGGCCTTTGCGCACAAACCGGGCGCCGCTGTCGCCGTCGCCCGCCGTGGCGGCACGTCGACCACCTTCGACGTGCTCAACAAGTACTTCACTATCAACCAGATGCCCGTGGTAGCCTCCACGTACTGGAACAACGTCTTTGGTGCCATGCCGGGCGAGGCCGCCCAGGACGCCGAGGGCCTGGCCACCATGCGAAACATCGGTAAAAACATGGCATGGCTCCTGCGTTGCATCGAGGCAGGACAGGCCGCCGGCATCGAAGCCCCCGAAGCCGATCGCGCCCGCACCAACTTCATTCGTTACAACGGGAGCCGATAAGTGAACGTGCAAATTTTTGGCACCAAGAAGTCCTTCGATACCAAGAAGGCCCAGCGCTTTTTTAAGGAGCGCCGCATTAAGGTGCAGCTTATTGACCTTAAGGAAAAGGAGATGAGCAAGGGCGAGCTCACGAGCGTGATGCAGGCAGTCGGCGGTATCGACAAGTTGCTCAATCCCAAGGCCAAGGACGAGGAAACACTCGCACTTATCCAGCACCTTACCCCCAGCCAGCGTTTCGATAAACTGCTCGAAAACCAACAGGTTCTAGCCGAGCCCATCGTGCGCAACGGCAAAAAGGCCACCGTCGGCTATTGCCCCGATGTATGGGGAGCCTGGGAGTAGCCTGTGTTATTTGCCAGCGCGTGGGTATAAGAGCAGGCGTTTGGCATAAGATTCAACTGTAAGCCATGTCTAACAAAGGAGGGCACATGCCCAACAAACCCGTGAAGATCATCATGCTTACCGGATACCTCGGTGCCGGTAAGACCACACTGCTCAACCACATCCTCGCTAACGACGGCGGTATCCGCGCCGCCGTGATCGTCAACGATATCGGCGAGATCAACGTCGACGCCAGCCTTATCGCCAACGGCGGCCTTTCCGAAACCGACGACCTCATCCCGCTCACCAACGGCTGCATCTGCTGTACGCTTTCGGACGACCTTGCCAACCAGCTGCAGGGCATCGCCGATTCGGGCAACTTCGATTACATCATCATCGAGGCCTCGGGCATTTGCGAGCCCATCCCCATCGCCTACACCATCTCGAGCTTCTGCGACGAGGCCAAGGTGGGCGGCGAGCCCAAGCTCGCGCTCGACAACATCGTGGCCGTGGTCGACTGCGCCCGCATGTACGACGAGTTCAACGGCGGTCGCGACCTGCTGGCTGAGGATATCGACGAGGACGACATCGAAAGCCTGCTCATCCAGCAGATTGAATTCTGCTCCACGCTGATCCTCAACAAGACCGATACCGTGACGCCCGAGCAGATCGCCGAGCTCAAGGCCATCGTGCGCAGCCTGCAGAAGGACGCCGTGATCGTCGAGGCCCAAAACGGCGAGGTTCCCATGGAGGAGCTGCTCGACACCGACCGCTTTGACTTTATGCGCGCCTACAACTCCGCCGCTTGGATCGAGGCCATGGAACATCCCGAGGAGCACGACGACCCCGAGGTGCTCGAGTACGATATCGAGACCTTTGTGTACTCACGCCGCAAGCCGTTTGACCTGCAGAAGTTCACCGATTTTGTTGAGAAGGAGTGGCCCGACGAGGTCATCCGCGTCAAGGGTCCGCTGTGGCAGGCCAGCAATCCGGACATGTGCTACATGTTTGAGCAGGCCGGCCACCAGATGCGCCTGATGGAGAACGGTCTGTTTGTCGACTCGGCGCCCGAGGGCGAGAAGCAGAAGATCATCGACGAGAACCCCGAGATCATGCAGATTTGGGACGACGAGACGGGCGACCGCATGACGAGCCTGTGCATCATCGGCCGTCACATGGACAAGGATGCACTCATCGCCTCCCTCGATGCCTGCCTGACTGACTGGCACCGCGCCTAGGTTTATCCAAGCGGGCATTTTTCCGCTACGTAACCGCCAAACCACCACGAAGGTGCCTGTCCCCTTCGTGGTGGTTTTTCGTTCTATGCCAAGGAGATTCATGTTCAACATTGTGCTATATGCGCCCGAGATTCCGGCCAATACGGGCAATATCGGCCGCACCTGCGTGGTCACCGGCGCCCGCCTGCATCTGGTGGAGCCACTGGGCTTTTCGCTCGATGACAAGACGGTGCGTCGCGCCGGTCTGGGCTACTGGCAAAACTTGGACGTGACGACCTATGCCGGCTGGGAGGATTTCCTTGCGCGCAACGGCCTCTCCCTCGCCGATGGTCGCCTGCATCTGCTGACCAAAAAGGCACGCCGCACCTATGCGCAGAGCACCTACCGAGATGGCGACTACTTGGTCTTTGGCAGCGAGAGCTCGGGCATTCCCGAGTCACTGCTTGCCGCGGCGCCCGAGCGCTGCGAGCGCATCCCGATGCTGCGCGATTGCGATTCGCTTGACAACGCCGAGGCATGGGAAGCTCACGAGGAATCGCTAGGACATACCAAGGACAGCCACGAGGCCATCCTTCAACAGGACATTTGCGGCAACTTCGTCAACCCGAACGACTACCGCATCAGTGCACTCAACCTCTCCAACAGCGCCGCCATCGTCCTCTACGAGGCCCTGCGCCAAACAGGCTTTCCGGGAATGTGACAAAGGGACTGTCCCTTTGTCACATTCGAGCGCCACACCGATGGCACACACGCCTAATTGATGCTCTAGATAAAGAGCCCTCACTTTTAATCAGAATTAACTAAAGTAAAATGAAGTTAAACGGCGGTGTGAAAGGAGAGCCTTGTGAAATATCTCGAGAACCCATTTACCCCCAGTTTTGGTGAGGTTCCAGCCCATCTCGCTGGCAGACAACAGATTATTCGGGATTTGGACCGTGCCTTCTTGAGCCAGCGCAGGCGCCCAGAATTGACCTCGATCTTCTCAGGCGCGCGTGGAACCGGTAAAACCGCTCTCATGTCGTCGCTCGCGACAATGGCGGAATCCCACGGCTGGATAGCCGTAAAGACGACCGCGCTCCCGGGAATGCTTGAGGAAATCGAGCTCGGGACGAAGCGCGCCGCAGCCCATCTCATCGACTCGTCCAACCACTTCGAAGTCACCGGTCTCGGAATTGCACCGCTTGGCAGCGTTGAGGTCAATCGTGTTCACGATGCCTCAACCTGGCGTTATCGCATGAGCGACATCATCGACCAGCTCAACGAGGCGGGCACCGGTCTGCTCGTCACGGTTGACGAGGTAGACCCGACACTCGACGAGATGATTCAGCTCGCAGCGACGTATCAGCACTTTGTGACCGATGGGAAACGCGTCGCCCTGCTCATGGCGGGACTTCCCAACAACGTCTCGACGTTGCTGAACCACAAGACGGTCTCGTTCCTTCGCCGCGCCCAACAATATCATCTGGGTCGCATTGCCGACTATGACGTGCGCGAGGCCTTGATTCGCACAATCCAGGAAAACGATCGCCTGGCAGATGCTGAGGGAATCGATAGAGCCGTTCGCTCGATCTCTGGTTTTCCCTTCCTATTGCAACTCGTAGGCTACCGTGCCTGGGATCTCACAAGCGATTCGAAGGAGATCTCGTCACGCGACTTTGACCTGGGAATCAAAATCGCGCGCGACGAGATGGACGACCGAATCCTCGCGGCAACCTATCGGGAACTCACTGCAGAGGACAAGCGATTCCTCATCGCCATGCTCGATGACGAGGAAGAATCCACCACCGCTGACCTTGTCGAGCGCCTTAAGCGTTCGCCGCAGCAGGTCTCCCGCTACCGACGCCGCATGATAGACGCCGGCATCATCGGGGAGCGAGGACGAGGGCTCGTCGCATTTGAATTGCCATTCTTCCGCGACTATCTCGCGGCTCAATGCGTGAAATAGAAGTCAATGTGACAAAGAGGCAGTCCCTTTGTCACATTGCCTATAGGTAGCGACCGGTAATGCTCTTGGAGCAAGCCGCGATGTCGCCCGGCGTGCCGGCGCAGACGATTTGCCCGCCCGCGTCGCCACCGCCCGGGCCCATGTCGATCACGTAATCGGCGTTACGGATAAGGTCGAGATCGTGTTCGATCACGATAACCGTGGCGCCCTTGGCAACGAGGCCGTCGAACACACTCAGCAACACCTGAACATCGAGCGGATGCAGGCCGATCGTGGGCTCGTCGAACACGAATACGGCATCGTCCTGCACACGGCCCATCTCGCTCGCAAGCTTTAGACGCTGCGCCTCGCCGCCCGAGAGCGCCGGCGTGGGCTCACCGAGCGTAAGATAGCCCAAGCCCAGGTCGCGCAAGGTCTGCAAGCGCGTCTGAACCTTCTTGAGTCCCAGTGTGGCGTCGATGGCCTCGTCCACACTCATGTCCATGAGCTGCGGCAACGTAAGCAGACTCCCGTCCTTGCCCTCGCGATGAATATGCGAGGCGACCTCGGCGTAGCGCGAACCACGGCATGCCGGGCAGACAATCTCGACATCGGGCAAAAACTGCACGTCGAGCGATATCGAGCCCGTGCCATCGCACGTAGGACAGCGCAAGGCGCCAGTGTTATAGCTAAAGGCACCCGCCTTGTAGCCAGCCGCCTTGGCCTCGGGCGTACGGGCAAAGGCGCGGCGCAGCTCATCATGGATGTCGGCATAGGTTGCGACCGTCGAGCGCACGTTGGCGCCGATGGGCGTGGCGTCAATCAGGTTGGCACGGGCAATGCCTTCGGCATCGACCCAACGCACATGGCGTGGCAAGCGCTCGCCAGCTGCCTGGGCCTTAAGCGCCGGAATGAGCGTCTCGAGCACCAACGTCGTCTTGCCCGAGCCCGAAACGCCCGTCACCGCGACAAGGCGGCCGCGCGGGATATCGACTTCGAGCGGCTTGACGGTATGGATGGCATCGGTTGCCATGCGGATGTGGCCCTGGTCGAACATTTCGTCGTCAGCCACCTGCGGACGCAAGCGCTTGGGGTCTGCGCGCAAAAACGGTGCGATGCGGCTGCCCTGCGATTGCTCGACCTTGTCTACTGTACCGGCAGCGATCACGTTGCCGCCGCCTGCTCCAGCAACGGGGCCCATCTCGACCAGATAGTCGGCTTCCGCCAGTACGCGCGTATCGTGGTCGACAACAACCACGGTGTTGCCGTCATCCACCAGATCGCGCATCACACCCACCAGGCCGTCGACATTGGCAGGATGCAGGCCAATTGAGGGCTCGTCCAGCACATAAAGCACGCCCGTCGATCGGTTGCGCACCACGCGAGCAAGCTGTACGCGCTGGCGCTCACCCGTGGAGAGCGTGGAACCGGCGCGATCGAGTGAAAGGTAGTCGAGACCCAGATCGACCAGACGACGGGCCACGCTCAAAAACGAATCGCAGATATCCGTCGCCATGGGCCGCATCTCGGGCGGCAAGGATGCGGGCACCCCGCGCACCCACTCAATCGCCTCGCCCAGCGTCATGGCCGCCGCCTGCGCCAGATTGATACCGCGCACCTGGGGCTGGCGCGCGGCCTCGGAGAGACGCGTGCCGCCGCAATCGCGGCATGCTCCCTCGCGCAAAAAGCGCGCAACGCGTTTTAAGCCCTTATCGTCCTTGACCTTGGCGAGCGCATTCTCGACGGTATAGACGGCGTTGTAATAGGTGAAGTCGAGCGGCGTGGCGCCCTCGCCGTTTTTGGGAACGTAGAGAATGTGCTTCTTAACCGCCGGACCATGAAACACGATGTCGCGCTCTTGAGGCGTGAGCTGGTTAAACGGCACGTCGGTGCGTACGCCCATCTCGCCTGCCACCTGCTTCATCAGATCCCACATAAGCGTGCCCCAGGGAAGCACCGCGCCTTCATTGATAGTCTTTGACTCGTCGGGTACCAGGCTCGCCTCGTCCACCTCGCGCATGACACCGGTGCCGCCACAGGTGGGACATGCACCGCCGCTGTTAAACGCAAGGTCCTCGGCGCTCGGCGCGTAGAACTCGCGACCGCATGCAGGGCACGTGAGCGGCAGGCCTGCGGCAACGTTAAGGCTCGGCTCCACACGCGCCCCGCAGTGCGGGCACACATGATGGGCGCAACGGCTAAAGAGCAGACGCAGACTATTGTTGAGCTCGGTCATGGTGCCAAAGGTCGAGCGCACGCCCGGTACGCTGGGGCGCTGATGCAATGCGAGTGCCGCCGGCACATGCAGTACCTCGTCCACCTGAGCGTGCTCGGCTTGCGTCAGACGACGGCGGGTATAGGTGCTGAGCGCCTCCAAGTAGCGGCGCGAGCCCTCGGCATAAAGAACCCCCAGCGCCAGCGAACTCTTGCCCGAGCCCGACACGCCGGCAATACCCACGAGCTTTCCCAGCGGAATATCGATATCGATGTCCTTGAGGTTGTGTACACGCGCCCCACGCACTTCGATAGCCTGCGGGCTCATCTTCTGTTCTGTCACCTTTATCACCCTACTCGTGCCATAAAATGCGATCGCTAATGTACGCGCCCAGCATGGGCACGGTAAATCGGACGAGGCCGTATCCGGCAGCTTCGATAACGCGCTCGCGAATCAGGCTTGCGCGATATTTACTCGCCCAGCTCTGGGTACGCTCGCAGCGCTCAATGATATCCGCCATGCGCGTCGGCTTGCCCTCGTCAACCGCCATGGCCTCGATAAAAAGGCGCTGTGGACTGCGCAGCCCGTAATACAGGGGCGCGTCAACCGCTTCATAGAACTCGGAGACGGCATCCGCATGGCCATACTCGACATCGCGCCTTTCGATGACCTGTGAGCCACGTCGGACAGCAGAGCGCCACATGTAATAGCCCACCAGCTGAACCATATAGGGATGCCCCATGCTCTTGCGTGCCGCAAGGTCCGCTGTCTCCGCGTCAACGTAAAGACCAGCGTCTTTGACCGTCTGGATATATGAATCGCGCACCTTGGGCAAAGATATCGCCCCCAACGTACGCTGCTGGGCACGCCGCAAAAACGTCACGCTCGGCTCTTCGAGCAGATCGTCAACCATACTGGGTAAGCCGGCGAACACCAGCGCAAGACCGCGCTGGTCTCTATCGGACAAGCCCGTGGCATCCTGGTCTCCAAGCACCTGCTGATAGAGAACGGCAAGAGCCGCCAGTTCCTCGATAGACGCCGATTGCGCCTCGTCAATCGCAAACAGTATGCCCTTGCCTGGACCGAGCCTCTTGAGGCGCTCGTTGACCAGCCCTCGCAACGTCTCGCCCTTTGCTCGCGCCGCCTCGACCGACATCCGGCCAAACGACGGACCGAACTCCATTGACGTCACAACGGGTTTATTCGAACGAAGCGCGTCGGCCAATCGGTCGCATAAGCCAAGCGAAGCGGAATCGGAGACAACCGCCCATCCGCGCTCATTGGCTAGACGTTGCAGTTCCCGCAGGAGAACCGTCTTGCCGCAGCCGCGGTTTCCCGTAATGAGCATGAGCCTACCCGGCGCTCCGGCGCCGTTATCGAGCCCTTCCTCGAAATCTTCGATGACCGACTCGCGACCGATGAGTATTGGAGGCCGCTTGCCAGCAGTGGGCTTAAAGGGATTTGGATTCATGTCGGCCTCCTCGGATTGGCAAACCCTGGTAATAGTTATACCAACTTGTACCGAGTTATACCAATAGCATGTGACAAAGGAACTGTCCCTTTGTCACATGTGGCCGAAAAACTCGGCGTCTGCTGCTCGCCAGGAACGGAAGGTGGCGGGATCGACCTTTACGTGCGCTGCGGCGGGTACGTCGTACCATTTGACCGTGTAACCGGCGCCGTGAGAGCAAAAGACCGAATCGGGCGTGTTGGGCAGATCGGCCTCTGGCTCATAGGCGGCCGCCTCGATGACGCGCTCGGCATCATGGCAAGCCGCATAGCCGGCGAATTCCAGGTACAGGTGCCCGCGACCGCTTGTGTAGGCGGTCACCTCCAGCGCGTAATCCTGCACCTCGGATGCCGGTACGCGACCCACAAGCTTCGCCCGGTCGCCTGCCATCGTCGGCGGCTCGCACTCGGCACCCATGCGCGTGGCGTCTGACAACGCCCTGCCCACGCACTCCCCCGGCACCTCGAGATCAAAACGATACCACGGCTCCAACAGCACCGCCGCGCCGGCCTCACGCGCCTGCATGAGCCCCTGGCGAATCGCGCGGTACGTGGCCTGACGAAAGTCGCCGCCCTCGGTGTGTTTGGCATGCGCGCGGCCACCCGTGAGCGTAATGCGCACATCGGTGATGGGCGAGCCGGTCAGCACGCCCAGGTGATCGCGCTCCATGGCGTTGGTGAGCGCCAAACGCTGCCAGTTAAGATCGAGCTCATCGGTCGAGGTCACGGTGCCAAACTGCACGCCCGAGCCCGCTGGCAACGGCTCCAGGCTCAGATGCACCTCGGCATAGTGGCGCAATGGCTCAAAGTGGCCCACGCCCTCGACCGGCTGCGAGATCGTCTCCTTATAGAGAATGCCGCCGGGCTCAAACCCAACCGTAAGATCAAAGCGATCAGCCAACACCCGCTGCACGACCTCGAGTTGCACGGCGCCCATCAGCTGCAAATGAATCTGCTCAAGATGCGTATTCCAGCTTACGCCGAGCATGGGATCTTCGTCCGCCAGCTCAGTCAGTGCTTTGAACACCGCGTGGACATCGTGTTCGCCCGGAAGCACCGTATAGGTGAGGACCGGCGCAATGACGGGCGCATCGCCCGCGGACTCCGCGCCCAGGGCGTCCCCTGGGCGAACGTGTGCAAGACCCGTCACGGCACAAATACCGCCAGCAGCAACTTCTTGCGCAAGCTCATACTTCTCGCCGTTATAGATGCGTACTTGATCGACCTTCTGCTCCCATGCCTCGGCACCAGAACGTCCGTCAATCATCTGCTTGGCGCGCAGCGTGCCACCGGTCACTTTAACCCAAGCCAAACGCTCGCCGCGATCTCCGCGGCTGACGCGATAGACGCGCGCGGCAAACTCCGGGAGCCACGCCTGTTCACGCATCAGCGCGCATATGCCATCCAGCAGCTCGTCCACGCCTTGGCCCTTAAGCGCCGAGCCGGCAAAACAGGGAAAGAGCTTGCGCTCGGCAACCATGCGCGACAGCGTTGCGACAGAAAGCTCACCCACTTCAAGAAACTCCTCGAGTGCCGCCTCGTCCAACGCAGCAGCATCCTCCCAGGCGGCACCGCCCGCCAACAGTTCGTTGGCATCCAGGCAGCCTTCGGAAAGACGCTGCCCAAGCTGTGCCAGCAAAACATCGCGGCCGGGATTCTCCAAATCGATCTTGTTGATAAAGATGAACGTCGGGATGTCATAGCGCGCAAGCAGGCGCCACAGGGTTTCGGTGTGCCCCTGCACTCCATCGTTGGCGCCCACAACCAAAATCGCATAGTCGAGCGCGCGCAGCGTGCGCTCCGCCTCGGCCGAAAAATCGACATGACCTGGTGCATCCACGAGCATGACGTGGGTATCGCCATGCTCGAGCACGGCCTGCGACGAGAAGATCGTAATGCCGCGCTCGCGCTCGATCGCGTTAGTGTCCAGGTGCGAATCGCCATCGTCCAGGCGGCCGCGCTTGCGAATGCGACCCGCGTTGAACAGCATGGCCTCGGCCAGCGTGGTCTTGCCGGCATCGACATGCGCCAAGATTCCAACGACCGCTTGCTTCGTCATGGCTCTCCTCTTATTGCAAGCCCATCGCACGCGGCAACGGGCATCCTCGTTCCACACTGGATGATACAATTTACGGGCCGGCGGGCGAAGCGGGCCCTATCCCCCGACCGAGCTCATCGCCCCGCGTTGCCGCGCGGCGATTTTCGTAGGTTCGCGCCTTGCGAAAGCCGGCACCTCCCCTTTTTGTCTGTCCGGGCTCATCTGGGGCAGTAACAACGCGAGCCCCACAACTGCGAGGAGCCACCATGAAGGCATTGCTCAACGAGTTCAAGGAATTCATCAATCGCGGCAACGTGATGGACATGGCTGTCGGCGTGATTATCGGCGGCGCATTCACCGCCATCGTGACCTCGCTTACCGACAACATCATCAACCCGCTTATCTCCGTGATTGCCGGCGGCAGCGCCACCGAGATCTCGGGGCTGGTGGTGCCGGGCACCAATATCGACTTTGGCGCGTTCATCGGCGCGTGCATCAACTTTTTGATTGTGGCGGCGATCGTCTTTGCCATCGTCAAGGCTTTCAACAAAGCACAGGAGATTGGCGACAGGCTTGCCGGCGCCGCCGAGGAAGCCGCGCCGGCGCCCGTCTGCCCGTATTGCCTGGAGGAGGTCCACGAGGGCGCGACCAAGTGTTGTCACTGCGGAAGTGAGCTGCCCAAGAAGTAGCCGCGAAGGCGCAACGCCCCGAGCGGCGAATGCCCCAGACGACGCGTTTTACCAAAAATGGCCCCACCCGGGGCCATTTTCATTTAGATGGAGTGTTGACACGCGTCCCCGCTCTTACGCCTCGCGCAGCCAATCGAACGCAACACGCGCCGTGCCGTCTGACACATACACAACGCCGGCGCGCTCGAACCCCGCCTTAATACTCGCACCCTGCATAGGCAGGTTGTCCCGATGCGTGTCGATACGCAGATGGTCAGCACGCTCCTTGGCAAAGGCAAACATCGCAGCCGCGATGCCGTGCACGGTGCCGTCGGACGCCACACGGTGCAGTACGGCATACGGAGTGTCGCTGCGCCATTGCCCGTCCTCAATTACGTCATAGCACTCGTCCGGGCCCGGTAAAAAGGCAAACGTCGCCACCACGCGACCGTCAACTTCGCACACATAGCTGCCACCGGCGGCGATATCGGCAGCCAGTTGCTCGGCAGAAGGCGTGCCCTCGGGCCACTGCGTGGCGTTGCCATGCGCGCGCATAAAAGCGCGGGCCGCGTCATAGATAGCCATGACGGCGGGAATGTCGGTATCGAGGGTTTTTCTGATCATCACGCGGCGACCTCACGTTTATTGGTATCACTTTGATTGAGCAATGATACCAGCGTTTGGAGAGGGGCGCGAAGCAGATGGGAAGCAAGAAGCGAGCCGCCTGGTCAAAGGCCAAAAGCGAGTTTTTGGGCGCTGCCACCGGCGGCGATATGAGCGACCTGTTTGCGCGCGAGGACGAGCGCCGCGACGCCCTGGACGCCGAACGCGACGAGGCCTGGCGTTATAAGTCGTGCGAGCGCAAAAACCGTTACGACACACGCGCCGAGGCCGAGGCCGTCATGGCCGATTGCGAAAACCGCGGACGACGCGGCCTCGCCTGCTACAAATGCGAATACTGCGGCGGATGGCATCTGACGTCGCACCCTTGGAAATAGGCTCCGCATCGGCACGGCGCCCACGGAGCGCCGGCCATCGCACGCAAGCTACGGGCGCGGCGGTACCAAAACATCGTAGCGAACGGCCTTGCCCGCGAGCTGGTAGCTCGGCTTCATACCGGCAAGCAACGGTCCCTTCACCGGCCGCTTGATAACGACCTTGCGCGGCCGTGCCGCAAGCGCAGCTTTAACCAGCGCCCCCTCATCGGCACACGGCTGTTCCAAATGATGCAAGAGTTGAAACTTCTTTTTGACCGCCGCGCTCTTGGTGCGCTCGGGAAACATGGGGTCCAGATACACCACGTCGGGAGCCGCGAGCTCGCCCTGCCCGATCAGCTCAGCTGTATGGCGAAGGCCGGCAATGCTGTCCTCGCCCGCATGTAAGCGCATGCGCGCCACGGCGGCAGCGAGCAGCGAATCGCCTGCCGCTCGATCCAAGGCATCCTTGAGAAGCGCCGCGATCACGCAATCCTGTTCATACAGATCGACGGTAAAGCCCGCGGCTGCCAGCAGCAGCGAGTCCTCGCCAAAGCCCGCCGTGGCATCAATCGCCCATGGTTGCTCGATGCCTTTTGCGCGCGCAGCCTTCACCAGTAGCTCTTGCTGCAAACGGCCCTGTTTGAGCCGTGGAAGCATGCGGCCAAAATCGGCACGCAACTCCATCGTGCCGTCGGTGAGCGTAAGGCCCTCGGACGTCCGCACGAGCTCGAGCCCAGCAGCCCGAGCAACAGAAAAGGGATCGACGACGCCCATGGACACTCCTTAGCAAGCAAAACGAATACGTGGGCGCCGTTCATGTCGGCACCCAACCGTCCGCTATTGTCCCACATGCGACATGGCCCACAGCATCCCAATGCAAAGCACCGCCATCAATCCCGTGCACACGGCAGCGATCACAGAATCACCCATGCGCCTTCCCAACGACCGCGGTTCACGCACTTGCTCTGGTCCGTACATCATGGCTCCTCCTTAGACTCACTTCTTATCACGGCCTCATCATCGCAGCGCCGCGCATGAGCTGCCATCGATTTGACTTACAGCTGGCTTTCCTTTTTGAAAGATTGCCCTGCACAGGCGAGAGACGCTTTCAAACGCATGCATCGCTCCGTTGAACTACAATGTGCTTCACCATATATGCCGCAACCTGGGTGCGACAGATTCACCGCGCCCGCATCGAAAGGACCAGCTATGAGCGCCGCTCGCAAGACACTCAAAATCCTTGCCCTGATTTATTTTGTTCTGGGCATCGCCAGTCTCGTTATTGGAATCGCCGGCATCACGACCGGCAAGCTCGAGTCCACCTACGGATCGAATGCCATGCTCGCCGCGGCCGTGATTATCGCCAAGGGCCTCATCGATCTCACCGCAGGTGTCGCCGGCATCAAGGGCGCCAACAAGCCCTCGCAGGTGGATGGCGCGTTTAAGCTCGGCATCGTTGCCGCAATCGCCACGATTGCGCAGGCCGTGCTCACGCTTCCCGCACTCGGCGGCAGCGCCGTCAATATCGGTGCCTTTGTCATCGTGGTCTACGACCTGTTCTTTGTTCAGCAGGCGCACACCGTCAAGGCCGAGAACAAGGACCGCCTGTAAGCGCTCGTTTCTCATAGCCTCTGCAGCCAAGCAACTAAAAAGGGCCGATCGCGCAGCTCCGCGGTCGGCCCTTTACGTTTGCCCAGATAAAACCTGCCAAAATAAACCTGTCCCTTTTTGGCAGGTTGTTAGCTGTGGCGGTACTCGGCGATGATGAAGTCGATGTCGGTTTGAAGGGTATCGAGGTTTACCAGGCGCTCTTTGTCGGCAGGGCGCGTGCGGTAGTAGTACGGCGTCATCTGGAACACCGCCTCGATGTCGGCCTGGGTCTGGAGCGTAATGTTCGCAGACACCCGCTGCGTTCCGACCAACTCGAGCTCGGTAGTCTTCGGCAGCTTCTCATCGTTGAGATATGGCGTGTTGTAGAGCACCTCCTTGAGCCCAAACAGATGCCGAGCACCCGGCACCACGGTATAGAGCGAGCCCTCTGGCGCCAGTACGCGGGCAAACTCACGCTCGTTAAAGGGAGCGAAGAGCTCGGTCACCATATCGAAGGCGCCATCGGCCACGGGGATGTCCTTCATGTTGGCCACGAAGTACGTCGCATCGCCGCGCTTGGCAGCCAGGCGCACCATCTCTTTGCCCAGGTCGAAACCGTAAGCATCCACGCCCGGCACCGCGCCCATGGCGCTGGTGTAGTAGCCCTCGCCACAGCAAATGTCGAGCAAGGTCATGGGGTCGTTCGTAGACGCAGCGCGCCCAGTCGCCCGCTCGTGCACCAGCTCGACCATCGCATCGCGCAACGGCGCATAATAACCGCGGTTCAGAAAGTCGCGACGGCTGCGCGCCTGCGACTTGGGATCACCCATGGAGTCGCCGCTCTTGGACGAGCGCAGTAGATACAGATAGCCCTCGCGCGCACGGTCAAACCGGTGTCCGCCCGCGCATACAGCACCGCGTTCGTCATCCACCAGCGGCTCATGGCAAACGGGACACAACAACATGGCAACTCCTTAGCGCGAACAACACAATGCCCACCATTGTCGCACGCCTTTCCCACCTAGTCATTGGGGACGTTCTTGAATGACTAGTCGTTTAAGGACGTCCCCAATGACTACAAGGAGTGTCCCCAGCTGCCGGCAGAAAAGGAACGTCCCTAAGTGCCGACTGGTTGCATTGGGAGTATCATCATCTGCGCAAATAAGCACGAAAAAGCATATTAGAGATTGAGAGCGTATGGCTGACACCGTATCTAAGCACATTGACATGACCACCGGCTCGCTGTGGCGCAATGTTCCCCTGTTCGCCTTCCCCGTGGCCGCCACGAGCATCTTGGAGCAGCTGTCGAACCTCATCGCCACGGTCATTATCGGTAACTTCTCGGGCGACCAGGGAACCCTCGCCATGGCGGCGGTCGGCTCCAATGTTCCGCTTACCAGTCTTATGCTCAACCTGTTTATTGGCATGTCGCTTGGCTCCAACGTGGTCATCGCCAACGCCATCGGCCGCAACGATCAGAACATGGTCAAACGCGCCGTCCATACCTCGATTTTAATGGCGCTCGTGGGCTTTGTCGTCATCGCCCTGGGCGAGATGTTTGCCGAGCCCATGCTCGCCGCGCTCAACGTTCCCGCCGAAACCATGCCGCTCGCTTCGCTCTACCTACGCGTCTTTTTGCTCAGCATGCCCTCGATCTTGCTCTACAACTTTGAGGCCGCGATCTTCCGCTCCGTCGGCATCACCCGCATGCCGCTGCAGGCGCTTGCCGTGTCCACCGCCCTCAACATTGGCCTGGACCTCATCTTTGTCCCCGTACTCCACTGGGGCGTCGCGGGCGTCGCCATCGCCACCGCCATCGCTTACACTGTCAGCGCCGCTACGCTCTTTATCCGCCTACTCAAGACCGACTCCGTCGTCCGCGTCACCCCACGCGACCTGGCTATCGACCCCGTCGCCCTCAAGCGCATCGTCAAGATTGGCCTGCCCGCCGGCATCCAAAGCGCTGTCTTTGCCGTCGCCAACATCATCATCCAATCCGCCATCAATAGCCTGGGCACCGAAGTCATGGCGGCATCGAGCGCCGCTATGAGCTTGGAGTATGTGTGTTACAACCTGCTCAACAGCTTTAGCCAGGCTTGCACCACCTTTGTGGGACAAAACCACGGTGCCCGCCAGATCGACCGCTGCACCAAAACGCTCAAGGTCTGCCTGGTCGAAGGCGGTATCGTCGCGCTCACCACGATTATCGTTATTGTCGGTCTGGGGCGCGAGATCCTATCGCTGTTCAACAGCGACCCCAACATCGTCTCGATCGGCTATATTCGCGTGTGTTCGATCTTCCCGGCGTACGCTTTTAGCATGTTCTACGAAAACATGTCCGGCTACCTGCGCGGCTTTGGTATCTCGCTCACGCCCGCCCTCATCACCATGATCTGTGTCTGCGGCATCCGCTTCTATTGGGTGTTCTGCGTGTTCCCGCACTTCCGCACCTTTGCGAACATCATGATGGTCTACCCCATCAGCCTGGGCACCACGGCGTTCTTTATGGTCGTGGCGGTACTACTTTGCCACCCGGCACGCACCTATCGCGCCACCCAAGCCAAAGCGACAGCCCGCTAAACACCGCACTCAACGCCACGCCAGTCATTAATTGACAATATGCGAGCTCATATAGTCGATAAAGCGCCTCGTGGCGATAGGCATGGTGTCCCAGCTGCGCCAGGCGGCCACCACGTCGCGCGAGGGGGCATGCACGATGGGACGTACGCGAATATCGGCCCGCATGCCCTCGACGGTACGGCGATATAGCATGCTCACGCCTAGGCCCTCCTCCACCATCGCCATGATGGTGTAGTCGTCGGTCACCTCACTCGTCACGTGCGGCGACAGTCCATGCGCCGCGAATGCATCGAGCACCAGGCTCTGTTCGCCCTCATCCAGCAGCACAAACGGCTCGGACGCCAGGTCGGCGAGCGTCACCTTTTCCTTTGCCGTCAGCGGATGCGCGGCCGGCAACAGCGCCACCAACTCATCGTGATAGACCACGCGCTTCTCGAGCCCCGCGGTAAATCCGCGCGCCGTAAAACAAAAATCAACCACGCCATCGTGCACCCACTGGGCGTTGCGCGTGTAATCGCCCTGCTTGAGGGTAAAGTGCACGCCCGGGTGCAGCGCTCCAAAGTCGCGGATCACACGCGGCAGCACGGTACGACTCACGTTGGTAAACGTCGCAATGCGAATATCGGTCGACGAAAGCCCCAGCAGCTCCTGGCGCTTGCCCTCGAGCTCGGCCTCGGCGGTCACGATTTGGCGCAGATACGGCAGATATTGTTTACCGTCGCGCGTAAGCGAAACGCCCTGCTTTCCGCGCTCGATAAGCGTGGTACCCAGCTCGCGCTCGAGCGCCTTGACGGCCTGACTCACCGCACTTTGCGTATAGCCCAGCTCGTCCGCCGCGCCCTTAAGACTGCCGCGATCGACCACCATACAAACAATCTGATACCGCGATGCCATCGTGCCTCCACATCAATGCAGCCGTAAAACGTTTTGTCAGCGCTTTTCGCGCTTACTTTAGCATTTCTTAATCATACTGAAGATACATTCGCTTTACTACATCCAAATCTGGGAGCAGAATCCTTTTTACGAAACCGTTCTGTAACAAAAGGAGTCCCATGGATCGCAAAAAAGCAATCGCGCTCTCATTTTCCGTTCCCGTCGCATGGGGCTTTTCGTATCCCCTCATGAAGATCGGCATGGACAGCATGAACGCCACGAGTATCGTCGCGCTACGCTGCATCATCGCCTTTGCGGCCTGCCTGCTGCTCTTCCACAAACGCGCGTTCCGCATCAACCGCGACCTTATGGTTCGCGCCGCTATCATCGGCGCCATCATGGCAACCGAGCTCACCTGCATGTGCCTGGGCTCCAGCCTCACCTCTGCCTCCACTGCCGGCTTTTTGCAGAGCCTGACGGTCGTGATCGTGCCGTTTGCTAACGCCGCCCTGCTGCGCCGCGCCCCCGAGCGCAAAGTGCTCGTCGGCACCGCCATCGTCACCTGCGGTATGTTGCTGCTCTCGGGCGCCGACTTCACTAGCCTGAACCCGGGCGCGCTCATCATGCTGCTCTCGGCCTTTATCTATGCCAGCCACATCATCGTGGCCAAGCGCTTTGTCGAAGAAGTCGATCCGCTGGCTCTGGGCGTTTGGCAGCTAGGCTTTGGCGGTTTGTTCTCGGGCGTCGCGGCATTCACCTTTGGCAGCTTCACGCTTCCCAGCACGCCGGGCGAGATCGTGGTCGTCGTCGCGCTCGCACTCATCTGCTCTGCCTACGGCTTTATCACCCAGACGCTCGTGCAGCCCCACGTGCCTGCCGAGACCACCGGCTTTGCCTTCTCGCTCGAGCCGGTCTGCTCCGCCGTCTTTTCGTTCTTCCTAGTCGGCGAGATCCTGAGCCCCATCGCCTTCCTGGGTGCAGCTCTCATCCTCACCGGCGTCATGGCGGCAACCGTCGAGCTTCCGCGCCTCCGCGCACATGGACGCGCTCGTATGGCAGGAGCGCCCGAGCGCGCCTCGTAGACCCCGCTCTTCATGCAGCCGCGGCATAAAGGCAACCGGTGCGCCTTTACAATAGATGCCAACAGAGCATCTGCCATAAAGGAGCCCCATGGACACCGCAACCCGCGACCGCAACATAGCAACTTGGTTGGGCAATGCGCCGCAGCCGGTACGTGACACTACGAACCAGCTGCTCGAGCGTATCGCCCTTTTGCGTGCCGAGCAGACCATCTACCCGGCACAAGACGACATCCTCAATGCCCTCGCCTACACGCCGGCCGACCAGGTCAAAGTTGTCATCTTGGGTCAGGACCCCTATCACGGACCCAACCAGGCCATGGGGCTGTCGTTCTCGGTCCCCGCGACGCAAACCAAGTTGCCGCCGAGCCTGCGCAACATCTATAAGGAGCTCAAAGCCGATCTGGGCTGCCCCATTCCCGCCACGGGAGACCTAACCCCATGGGCACAACAGGGCGTCCTGCTTCTCAACACTACGCTCACCGTGCGCGAGCATGCCGCCAACTCACACGCCAAACTAGGCTGGAGCACGCTCACCGACTACGTTATCGAACGCTGCTGCCAGCTGCCCCAGCCGGTCGTCTTTTTGGCATGGGGTCGCTTTGCCCAGCAGATGGTCGAAGGCAAGCTCGCCGCTACCGGCGCGGGCAAGGCAACCGGCAAGTTCTGCCTGGCCTCTACGCACCCCTCGCCGCTTTCGGCCAACCGTGCCACGGCAGAACTCCCCGCTTTTATGGGGTCGCGCCCCTTCTCTGCCGCCAATCGGCTACTCGAACAACACGGCTCGACCCCCGTCAACTGGACTTGCCTCGGCTAAAAATCGAGACATCAAAAACGCGCCCGACGGCTTTCCATCGGGCGCGTTTCCTATTCGGGCCAGATAAACTGGGTGCGGCCGGCCTCGCCGCCATCGATCAACAGGCTCTGCCCGGTCATAAACCGGTTGGTCACGCCCACAAAGTAGATCCACTCGGCGATCTCTTGGGCGGTGGCCCAGCGTTTAAGCGGCGTGAGCTCCATAATCTGATTCCACAGACGCTCGTCTTCCATCACGCAACGGTTGAGCGGCGTGATGACGCCGCCCGGGTCCACACTATTGGCGATGGCCTGCGGCGCCAGGCGATTTGCAAGGTTCTTGGTGTAGGCGATAACGCCGCCCTTGCTGGCAGCATAGGCAGGAAACTCCGATCCCGTATGCCCACTCGCCGACCCCACATTGACCACGGATTGGATAGCCGGCGCCGGCTTGGCGGCAAGCCCCTCCCCCGCAAAGGCGTAGCGCTCGGTCACGTTGATGGTGCCATACAGGTTGGCGGCGATGTCATCGGCCGAATCCTGCGTGCCGGCAACGTTCACGATCACCTGGGGCTCAAGGTCGTCCGGAAACGCGTCCGGCCTGCGGACGTCAACAATCAGATGGCGGTAGCGCTCGTGTTCGATCGCCGCCGGCAGCAGATCAAAGCCCACGACCTCGTGGCCCTCGTCCAAAAAGCGCTGCACGCACGCGGCTCCGATGCCACCCGAAGCGCCCGTGATCAAAACCCGCATACTTGCTCCTTAGGCGGTTGCGTGGCGCTCGAGGTACTCGGAACCCACATTCTCGCGCTCCCAGCCGCGCACGACCTTGTAGCCCACGGGGCTCAGGAAGACCTCGCACAGCAGCTCGGCAACAGCGCCGGTCAGCGAGCACATGAGGACCTGCACCCAGGTCCAACCAAAGAACGTGTGGCTCACCACGATGGCGAAGACCAGGTTGTCGATAAACTGGCCAACACCCGTGGACACATAGGAGCGGAAGGCAAAGCTCGCAAAGTTATTCTTTTTGAGCATGCGGCCAAGCGACTGGTTGAGCGTGGAGTTAACCACGGCAGAAACGAGCATCGCCAGTGAAGAGCCCAGCACCACGTACCAGGTGCCGCCGATGGTGGCGTTAAGGGCGGTGTTGACCTCGATCATGCCCGTGTCGTAGTAGGCGCCCCACATGCCGGGCGTGAGCGAGCATGCCCAAAAGCACAGGCTCACGGCCAGGTTGACCAGCAGCGCGAGGATAGAGATTTTGATGGATGCCTTGGCGCCAAAGCGCTTACAGATCATGTCCTGGCACAAAAACGAAACCCAGCTCACCACAAAGCCGCAATCGAGTGCCAGATACGGCAGGCTGATAAGCTCTTTGTTGGCCAGCAGGTTCATCATGATGACACTCACGAAAAACAGCGAAACCGTTGCCGCGGGAATGCTCCGCAACAGGACCTTGTAGTCCTCCATGACCTTCTTGATCATTATGTACTCCTTTGGTTTTAGGTTTAACGAGCAGGATATCGGACCCGAACTGCTCGGACGCCCCGGTCTTGAGACGACGGTGGGTATGATAGCCGCTCACACGGCATCAGGCAAGCAAGCGGCGCGGCAGCCCCGCAGGGCCACCGCGCCGATGCGTTAAAAGGCCACGTTGCCAAACTCCGACAGGATAAGGTCGGGGTTGTGGTCAGTTGCCCAATCCACGTTCCACGGGCTCGTGAACAGCAGCAGCTTACCGCCGCGCATATCCTCGACGCGCAGGGTGTCGCGCGTGAGCGAAAGAGCCGGGATATCGATGGTGTCGGGGTCGTTCTGGATCCAGCGGATGTCCGTATAGGGCAGCGGCTGGCGACGAACCTCAACACGGTACTCGGCCTTAAGGCGGCGCTCGAGCACCTCAAACTGCAGTACGCCGACCACGCCCACGATGACGCTCTCCATGCCAGCACCCAGCTCGCGGAAGATCTGGATGGCGCCCTCCTGCGCAAGTTCCTCCATGCCCTTGACGAACTGCTTGCGCTTGAGCGTGTCGACCTGCGTAATGCGAGCGAACATCTCGGGGGCAAACGTCGGGATTTGCGGATACTGCACGTGGCGCTTGCCGGAGCACACGGTGTCGCCGATGCTAAAGATGCCCGGATCGAACAGGCCCACGATATCGCCCGCGTACGCCTCGTCCACGATGGCGCGGTCATCGGCCATCATCGAGGTACCCGTGGCAAGCTTGAGCTTGCGGTTGCCCTGCACGTGAAAGGCATCCATGCCGCGCTCGAACTTGCCCGAGCAAATGCGCACAAAGGCGATGCGGTCGCGGTGGTTCTTGTCCATGTTGGCCTGGATCTTAAACACAAAGCCGCTAAAGTCGTCGCGACAGGGATCGACCGGCTCGCTGGTGAGCGTATCGGTATAGGCGCGCGGCGTCGGGGCCAGACGCAAGAACTCCTTGAGGAAGGGCTCCACGCCAAAGTTGGTGAGCGCCGAGCCAAAGAACGCCGGGCTCAGTTTGCCGCAGGCCACGGCATCCAAGTCGAGCTCGTCGCCGGCACCATCGAGCAGCTCGATATCGTCCATCAGGTTCTTATGGTTCTCCTCGCCGATGAGCTCATCCATGGAAGGATCGCCAAGCTCGGCCTCGACCTCGGCGACCTTCTTGGTAGCGTTGGCGTGGCCGTCGCCCTCAAAGGCGATGACGCGACGGGTCTGACGGTCGAACACGCCGCGGAAGTTGCGGCCGCTGCCGATCGGCCAATTCATAGGATACGTATTGATGCCCAGGACGTTCTCGATCTCTTCCATGAGCTCAAACGGATCGCGAGCCTCGTGGTCGAGCTTGTTCACAAAGGTGAAGATGGGAATGTGACGCAGCGTACAAACCTTAAAGAGCTTTTTGGTCTGGGCCTCGACGCCCTTAGCGCCGTCGATGACCATGACTGCGGCGTCGGCGGCCATAAGCGTACGGTAGGTATCCTCCGAGAAGTCCTGGTGGCCGGGGGTATCGAGGATGTTGACGCAGGCGCCGTTGTAGGTGAACTGCAGCACCGAGGAGGTAACGGAAATACCGCGCTCCTTCTCGATGTCCATCCAGTCCGAGACGGCATGCTTGGCCGAGCTCTTGCCCTTGACCGAGCCGGCGGTCTGAATGCTGCCGGTATAGAGCAGCAGCTTCTCGGTAAGCGTGGTCTTACCGGCGTCCGGGTGGCTGATGATCGCGAATGTGCGGCGCGACGAGATTTCATCCGACAGGCTTGCCATGCGGATCCTTTCTTGCATTGAGTGCATTACGTCGTTGTAACCGCACTATTGTAGCCGCGAAATCCCGCTCTAGGGCGCCTATCAGGACAAATTCATCAGTTGGGGCCTGGGTAGCCGGCCCAATCCGTATTTACCTCTTGCGTAACTGTGCATAGTGTATATATACTGTGCTTACCGGTTATATACACGTGTAGCCCATCAGCTAAGGAGCCGCTGTGGACATCATCCTATCCAACTCGAGCGACAAGCCCATCTATGAGCAGATAGCCTCGCAAGTCAAAGCTCAGATCCTTTCGGGCACGCTCGCTGCGGGAGCAAAACTCCCCAGCATCCGTGCACTCGCGAGCGACCTGGGCGTGAGCGTCATCACCACCAAGCGCGCCTACGCCGATCTGGAGCAACTCGGGTTTATCTGCACCGTGCAGGGCAAGGGCTGTTTTGTCGCCGAGGGCAACCAGGAGCTTTTGCGCGAAAACCAGCTCTGTCATATCGAAGAGCTGCTTGCGAAAGCGGCAAGCCAAGCCGAAGCCTTGGGCGTCACGCGCGACAGACTGCACGAGATGCTCGACCTGGTAGCCCCCGAAACCATGCAGTAGCCATCTACAAGAAAGGCAATACCATGCAAAACTTGCTTGAACTCAAAGGCATCTCACGCGCTGTAAGCGACCGCTTTTCGCTGCGCGACGTCACGCTTGCCGTGGAGCCTGGCCAGATCGTCGGCTTTGTTGGTGCCAACGGTGCTGGCAAAACAACGACGATTCGAGCCGCGCTCGGTCTTATAAAGCTCGATGCCGGCGAAGTGCATCTGTTTGGGCAGCGCTGTGGCGCCGACGCGCCCGATGAGTCGCAACGCCATCTACGCTCCCGCGTCGGTCTTGTCCTGGACACGTGCCCCTTCCCCTCCACGCTCAAGGTGGGCCAGGTCGAGTCGCTCGTAGGCCCGGCGTACCCCACGTGGGGCCGCGAAACGTTCGCCGGATTCATCAACCGATTTGGCCTCGATCCCAAGACAAAGGTCAAGGACCTCTCCCGCGGCATGGGCATGAAACTGCAGCTTGCCTGTGCACTCAGCCACAATGCCAAGCTGCTCGTTTTGGACGAAGCCACCGCGGGCCTCGATCCCATGGCACGCGAGGAACTGCTTGATGAGCTGCTTGCCTTTGTCGCCGACGGCCAGCACAGCGTGCTGCTCTCGAGCCACATTACGTCCGACCTCGATCGCACCGCTGATCGCGTCATCTGCATCGATAATGGCGCGATTATTTTTGACCTGCCGCGCGAGGACATTACCGACCGCGCCGGCATCGCCCACTGTACCCAAGCACAGGCTGCCGAGCTTATGACTTGCGTCGAAGGCGCCCGTGCCGTCCACCACGCCTATAGCGTGGACGTGCTCGTGCCCAACCGTCGCGAAACGCTCGAGGCCTTTCCCGAGATTCCCTGCGACCGGGCAACCATTGATGACTATCTTCTCCTCATGCTGAAAGGGGCTTCGAAATGAAACGCGCCTTTATGTCCGAGCTCGCCATCGTTCGCACGCTCATCCCGAGCATCGCGGGTGTCGGCCTGTTCCTCTTCGTCGTGTTGACGCTCGCCAACGCGTCGGATGGCGATTCCGGTATGAGCGCCGGTGCCTGCGCCGTCAGTGCCATGTCGCCCATCATAATCATGAACTCGCTGGCAGGCTTCGACAATCAAAATGGCTGGGAGCGTTATCGAGCAACGTTGCCCTTCTCGCGCAAAGACATTATTTGCGCACGCTACCTGTGCATCGTTGTCTTCTCGGCCATCATGGCCTGCGCCGCCGTGCTTTTGAACATCATCGCCCTTCCGTTCTTCAACAGCGCGGGCGTGGCCTCGACAGGACAAACCATCTTTGAGATCGCAAGTGCCTCGGCAGCATCGATGCTCATCTCCCTCATGATGGTGTTCTTGGCACAGCCGCTGTTCTTCCGATTTGGACACATGGAGGCACTGCGCCTATCCGTTGGCCTGTTTGCCCTACTCGGATGCCTTACCATGGCAGCGCTGAGCTCCTCCAACCCCATCAGCAACTGGCTTATGTCGATTGCCGGGGCGAATCCCGATCCTGCCGTCCTCGGCTGCCTGTGCGCGGGCATCGCGGTATTGGACCTCGTGCTATGTGCACTTAGCTGCATCGTCAGCACCAAGGTCTACCGGGCACGCAACCTATAGGCAAGCGCGGTATCATTGGACATGCGCCATAGATCTGGCGTGGTCTTTTTTGAGGAGGCGCTCAACCCGTGTCGTGGGTCGTCGCAGCATTTGCGTCAGCATTCTTTGCCGGCATCACATCCATCTTGGCCAAATGCGGCATCAAGCAGACCGACTCCGATGTCGCGACGGCCATTCGCACCTGCGTGGTGCTCGTTTTCGCCTGGGCAATGGCGGGCATTTCTGGATCCATTGGAACCATTGGCAGCATCGAACCCAGATCCTGGCTCTTTCTCGTCCTCTCGGGACTCGCTACCGGCGCTTCGTGGATCTGTTACTTTAAGGCGTTGAGCATCGGAGACGTCAATAAGGTCGTACCGGTCGACAAGATGAGCACCGTGCTCGCCGCGCTGATCGCCATCGTGCTTTTTGGCGAGACGAGCAACCTTGCGGTTAAGCTCGTGGGAACCGCCGTCATTACCCTCGGCACGTTTTTAATGACCGAGAAGCAGCAATCCGCCGGACCCGAGCAGCAGCAAGACCGGACCTGGCTCGCTTACGCCCTCGGCGCCGCCATGTTCGCAGCACTCACCTCCGTTCTCGCTAAGATCGGCATCGAAGGCGTCGAGTCAAACCTGGCCACGGCAATCCGCACCTGCGTGGTACTGGTTATGGCATGGGCAATCGTGGCAGCTAAAGGCAAGATGGGCCAAGCCGTGCACGTAGACCGCTACGAGCTCGTATTTCTCGCGGCATCGGGCATCGCGACCGGAGCATCGTGGCTGCTCTATTACTATGCCATCGCCGCAGGCCAGGTGAGCGTCGTGGTGCAGATCGACAAACTATCGATTGTCGTATCGGTACTATTTGCGCGCTTGGCATTCAACGAAAAGGTCTCGCGGCGCAGCGCCATCGGTCTCGCCCTCATCGTACTGGGCACTGCGGCGCTCGCGGTTTGGAAGTAGCGCGGCCAGCAGCCGCTACATCCTCACACCTGGCTTGGGATGCCTGTACTGACCGTGGGATGCCGTGCGCTTACCGTGCGAGATGGCAAATTTGGGACAACGGTGCAGGCAACGAAGGCAGGCTGCGCACTCCGGCTTTGTCCAGACGGGAAGGCCGTCGCGCATCTCAATCGCCGCCATGGGGCAGCGCTTGGCACACAGGCCGCAGCCGATGCAGCGATCGGCATCGACGGCAAACTTGCTCGTCTGTTGCATGCGCGGCAGCCCAATTGCGTGATACGCGCACGATGCAAACAGAGGCACGCGATGGCGCATCATGTTGCCCGTGCGCGTGCCCGCACCGCCTCGATCACGGCATCAATCTGCGCCTCGGCAGCTCTATTGATACCCTCAACCTTTTGAGGGTCAGACAGGTCGAAAACAGGCGTCCAGGTATCGGGCATCTTGACGCTCATCGCCGCATCTAACTCGAGCCCACGCTCGTGCAGCAGGTCGCGGGCAAACTTGGCAGATTGGCCGGTCGTCGAACCGTACGTCGAAACATAGAACGTATAGGGGCGCTCGCCGCCCTTTGCACCGGCAGTAATCGACAGGTCGGCAGTCTTCAAAAACTCGATCATCGGTGTCGGCAGACCCCAGGCATACACCGGAGCAACAAATCCCAGCTGGCAGGGGCCTTCCGTCGCAACAAGGCGAAGGGCTTCGACATCAAAACGCTCAATCGACACAACCTTGTCGTCTGTCGCCGCCGCAATGCGACGCGCCACATGTTCGCTGTTCCCCGTCGCGCTAAAGTACAGGATCATCTCGTACCCCTCTGGAGTTGACTCGCGATTAACCGCGCTACTTGCGCAGCGGCTTGGGCAGCGGAATGCCGGCGGCGATGGCTGCAGCGATGATCATGCAGACGATACCCCTGAGTGGGAAACACATGAGCAGCAAGCCCACGACCATGACGGGCTGGCGCATGACGGCGCCCATCGTCGATGCCGTGCAGACGGCGACGCAAAAGACCGGATCGGCGCCGGTGAGGATGGCAAGGCCGTAGCCCAGGCTTACGCCCGAGAAGATAACAGGGAAGAAATGGCCGCCACGCCAGCCCATGTTGATGAGAGCGGGTGTCAGCATGACCTTGACAAGACCGGTCGCGATGAGCACACCGGCGGGGATGGTGAGGTAGGTCTCCATAAGTACGTCGGCCTGGGTCTCACCGGCAAACATGGTATAAGGCAGAACTGTGCTGCAGATGGCGAGCGCCAGACCAGCCAGCATGGCCTTGACGACAGGACGCTCCCCTATGGCATGGGACAGTGCCTCGCTTGCATGCTCAGAGACAAAGTACAGCCAGCCGCAGATTGTTCCGATCAGCGACAGAGGAATGAGCCAGGTAAGCTCCAGGTTGCCCACCTCGGCGGACTCGAACCTGGGCATGCCCATGCCGCCGCCCATGAGCTGGCCGAGCAGCAGGTAGGTACCCAGACCGCCGGCAATCGCAATGCCGTAAACCACAGTCTTTTGCGCCTTGGGGAGCTTGATGGTGATCTCATCGGATGCGGGGTCCTCGTCGCCGTCGGCGCTACCGGCGAGCGGCGCTACAAAGCCAAAGACGGGTGCGGTGAAGAGCGCCGTCAGGGCGGCCTGGGTACCCAGCAGCGTGAGCTGTCTAAACTCGACGCCAAAGCGACGCATGCGGTCGCCGACCCAGCTGCACAGACCTGCGATAACGCCGGTCAGGCCGGCCTCCGGTCCAATACTTCCACCAAACAGCAGCGTCAGCAATGCCGCGAGCGAAAGCTTGCCCAGGTTGTCGTACGGGTAGCGCCCGTCTTGCTTGACCTTGGCCATAACCTGGTTGAGGTCATCGGTCTTGGTGCCTGTCATCTTTTCGTACAGACCAATCACCAAGCCGCCCAGCAAGCAGACGAAAAACGGGTACGGCAGAAAGCCAAACGGGCCACTCGCGAGCTCGGGCGAAGCGACGCCCAGCATGTGGGAGATCTCGGTCCACAGATAGTCGATACCGTGCTCCATCACAAGAAAAGAACAGCCAGACCGCGGCGCCTGCGAACGCACCGGTCACGGCAACGCTAACTAAAAACAGCGCTCGGTTTTGGGTTTTGCAAGGTTATCCATCGGGTCCTCCCGCGGTCAAAATCGACAAGAATACGTTTTATTGTAGAGTGAGCGTTGCCCGAACGAACCAACCATCTGCGCTGCAAACGGTACCATTGGGAGTCATAATGGAGCAGGCTCAAGACTTATCCGGTAATAATCGAGGCAATCTCGCGCAAATCGTCGGCAAAGTAGATGCCGCGCTGGCGCTGCGGGCTCGATAAGCCCTTATCGATCATGTGCCCCAGCAGGGCTTTGAGGTCGTTGTAGTACCCATCCAGGTTGTACAGAATGCACGGCGCACTCAAGTGCCCCAACGACACGGCGGACATGACCTCGACAATCTCCTCGAGCGTGCCCGTACCGCCCGGGAAGGCGATGAACGCGTCGCCGAGCTCGATCATCTTGGCCTTACGCTCGGCCATATCGCTCGTCACGATGAGGTCGTCGATACCGTCATGTTGAAACTCGGCCTCGATAAAAAAGCTCGGCTCAACACCCGTCACGTGTCCACCTGCCTCGAGTACGCTATCGGCGAGCGCACCCATCAGGCCCGATTTGGACCCGCCGTACACGAGCGCGTGGCCACTGCAGCCAATCCAGGTGCCAAGTTGCCGCACCGCAGGCAGAAACGCCGGGTCGTTACCGACGCTGGCACCCAGGTATACCGTGATATTCATATTCAGTCCCCCTCGTCGTGACGCGCGGCGCCCGTTCTAGCGTTGCCGGCGACGGTACTCGCGCGCACGGCGCGACAGGTCGGCGAGCTCGTCGCGATCGAGCTCTTTCAACTGCTCAAGATCGTCCATAAAGCGCGCCATGGTGTCCTTTCGACGCATCTTGATAAGCGTATTGCAGTAGTTCACCGCCACGCCCGTGAGCATGGCGATGTAGAAGATGCTGATGACGCTCAAAATGACGGTAATGGCGCGGGCAACCGGTGTCTCGGCCGGAATGTCACCAAAGCCGATGGTCGAGACCGTCTCAAAGCTAAACCAAAGTCCATCGCCAAAGGTGAGGGTCGTAGGCTCGGACAGCCAGACGGCCGTCGAGCACAACAGGTAAAAGATTAGAAACAGGCCCGTGATACGCGCAAAGCCAGCCTGTCGCAGCACATCGGCAAGCGTCCTCAACTTGTTCATCGCGACCCCTTTTCCCAGACGTCCAATCTCGTTCGCTCGGTATTGTCCCACACCCGGCACTTGGGGACGTTCCTTTTGTGCCGGCAGAAAGGGACTGTCCCCAAGTGCCGGGCGGGACCGTTTTGCGGTGCAGCTGCTGACCAGGCGGGTTGAGCTGGTATCCTTATGCGGTAATGTCTCGATTCGTTAGGATTGCATGCGAGAGCTTCCGCTGTCCTTCGTTCAGTTATATATCGCACCCTGGCCGTCGCGCTTGCCGTGCTCGCCGTACTGAGCACCATCATGCCCGCCCCCGCCTATGCCGCCAATACCGATCAGCAAGTCAAGACGGTCCGCGTCGGTTGGCTCGTCAGCAACGAGGGCTTCCAGAACGGCACCCCCGGCGAGCGTCTCTCGGGATGAGGTTACGAGTACCTCCAGACTCTGTCGTACTACACGCCCGGCTGGCAGTACGAATACGTCTCCGGCACCTTCACTGAGCTTATGGACATGCTCGAGGCGGGCGAGATCGACCTCATGCCCAACATCTCCTACTCCGAGGAACGCGCCCAAAAGCTGCTCTTTTCCTCGAACCCCGAGGGCACCGAGCGCTACTTCATCTACGCCAAGCCCGATCGAGACGATCTGGCCAAGGGTGACCCCAAGCGCTCCAAGACCTTACCATCGGCTGCAACCCCGGCGTTATGCAAACCTTCGTTGGCCAGCAGTGGCTCGCCAACGAAGGCATTACCTGCACCTATAAAGAAATCGACACTGGCGGTGCCCTCTTTGACGCGCTCGCAAACAACGAGGTCGATGCCATCATCATGAACGACACGACCTCGTCGCCCAGCGCCTCCCCCATGCTCTACATTGATTCGAGCGACTACTATTTTGCCGTCCCCAAAAGCCGCTCCGACCTGATGGACGACATCAATGCCGCCATGTCGGCAATCGCCCGCGTCAACCCACGCTATATCGACGAAGTCAAATCTAACTACTCGGCCCAAAACAGCGGTTCATCATCGCTCAACAGCCCCGAACGTTCCTGGCTCAAAGCAAATGACAACACCATCACGCTCGGCTACATTACGGGCAAACTCCCCTACTGTAACGAAGACGAAGACGGCGAAATGGAAGGTTCGCTCGCATCGCTTGCGACGACGCTGCACGATAAATTTGGCATTACGGTCAAAACCGTCGCCTTTGATAGCTACAAGATGATGTCAAAGGCCCTGTCAAAGGGAAGCATAGACGTTGCGCTACCGGTATACCGAAATTACTGGTTTGCCGAGCAAACAGGCGTTGTGCAGTCGATATCGTTGGGGACCATGTCCCTCACCGCCATCCACACCGGCAGCAACCTGAACAAAGACCTTCAGAACATCGCCTGTACCAAATCGTCGTTTGTCAACAAAAATGCACTTGAAAGTCTGTTCCCCACAGCGACCGTAACCGAATACCAATCCGACGATGAAGCGTTCGACGCCCTCAGGAAGGGAACGGTGCACTGCATCGTCGCTCCCAGTTCACGCGTAAAAACCATCGGTGACCGTTACGATCTCGAGGACTGCGAGACGGCCGAGCTCCCTGACACCTGTGAGCTCTCGTGCTGGATTTCGCGCGGAAAACCCGAGCTGTTGGGAATCATCAACAAGGGCATCATCAATGCCGGAGAATCGCTCTCCGCAAGCAATTTCTCCTCCACGTCGTACACGACCCAGGAATCCAACACACTTCAATTCCTTTATCGCAACCGCACCGCCATTGCAGCTACCCTCATCGGTATGTTGTCGGTCGGCATCGTCCTGCTCATCTGGGCGCTCGTGCGCGCTCGAACCGAGCGCAAAAAAGCCGATGCTGCCAACGCCGCTAAGACGGCATTCCTCACGCGCATGAGCCACGACATCCGTACGCCGCTCAACGGTATCCTGGGCCTTATCGAGATCGAGGAATTGAAGGAAGGCGATATGCAAGTCGCCCGCGAGAGCCGTGCCAAGGCGCGCGTTGCCGCCAATCACCTGCTCTCGCTGATCAACGACATCCTCGAGATGGGCAAAATCGAAGACCGCAAGCTAACACTGGAGCATGCGCCTTTTAACCTCAAAGAGCTCTGTGACGATACGCTGGTGCTGTGCAAGCTCCGCGCGTCCAGTAACGGCATCACAATGCAGGACAATAGTCTGCCGTACGCCACGGGGCCATACATGATCGGCAGTCCCACCCATATCCGACAGATCATGATCAACCTGTTAGACAACAGCATTAAGTACAACAAGCACGGCGGCTCCGTCACCTTTAGTTCAAAGACCAAGCCACTCGATAACGGGCGCGCGCTCCTTTGCTTTAGCGTTTCGGATACCGGCATTGGCATGGCTCCCGAGTTTTTAAAGCATATCTATGAGCCGTTTGCCCAAGAAGGTGACGATGCGCGCAGCAAGTTCCAAGGAACCGGCATGGGCATGCCAATCGTCAAGTCACATATTGAACTGATGGGCGGCACCATCGAAGTCACCAGCGAACTCCATGTGGGCACCACGTTCTACGTGGAAATTCCGCTCGATATCGACAAGAACCCCCAGACGCGGGCGAATACGGTCGAGAGGGCGCTCGACTGCTCGCTCGCCGACATGAATGTGCTGCTCGCCGAAGACAACGAATTGAACGCCGAGATTGCCCAGGCGCTGCTAGAATCCGAGGGCGTCGTGGTCACCCGCGCCGCCAACGGCAACGAAGTCGTCGATCTGTACCTATCGCATCCCGCCGGCAGCTTCGATGCGATCCTGATGGACATTATGATGCCGGACATGGACGGCTACGAGGCAACCCGCGCGATTCGTCTGAGCGAGAAGGTCGATGCAGCCGACATTCCCATCATCGCGCTCACCGCCAATGCCTTTGTCGAGGACGCCAAGGCGGCACACGATGCCGGCATGAACGCCCATCTGTCTAAACCGCTCGACTTTAACAAGCTCAAAAACATACTCGCCCGCATCAAGAAAAACGGATCCGTTTCGCTATAGTTTGTGCTCAACCACCACGCACGACCAGAAAGGAAGCCAACGATGTTTAGGCCCTTACGCCGAAAGAAACGCGCCATCACTGACGAGGAAGCGCGCGAACTGCTCGCTACCTGCAAGCGCGGCGTCTTTGCCGTCAACGGCGACGATGGCTACCCGTACGCCATTCCCGTCAACTACTTCTTCGACGCCGAGCACGACAAGATTTATTTCCATGGCGCCAAAGCCGGCCACAAGGTCGACGCACTCAAGCGCGATGACAAGGTCTGCTTTACCGTTTACGGCAACGAGTGGTACAAGGACGATGACTGGGCTCCCTACGTGCAGAGCGCCGTTGTCTTTGGCCGTTGCCGCCTGGCGAACGACACCCCCGCATTTATCGAGGACAAGGTCCGTGAGCTCGCGCTCAAGTACTACCCCACCGCCGAAGAAGTCGAGGAGGAAATCGCCAAAGACATCAAGGGCGTCCAACTCTACGAGATTACGATTGAGCATCTCTGCGGTAAGCAGATTCACGAAAAGTAAGCCCCTCAGCAAGCCTCATCAATAGCAATATGGCCCGGTTCCAACCCACCTTGGAACCGGGCCATATGCTTATGAATGCGTCCGCGGCGATGTGCGCCAGCTCCTCGACGAGCTCTTGCGAGCTCACGGGTTTACTCAGGTGCGCGTTCATGCCCGCCTCACGCGAAAGCCTGCGGTCGTCGGCAAAGGCGTTGGCGCTCACGGCAATAATCGGCGTGGTCGCGGCATCCTCGCGATCGAGCGCTCGAATCCGACGCGTGGCCTCAAGGCCATCGATGCCAGGCATCATGATGTCCATCAACACCACGTCATACTCGTGCGGTGCGCTCGCGGCAAACGCCTCAACGGCAGACTCGCCATCCTTAGCATGCGTCACGACGGCACCGGCACGGCCGAGCGTAAACTGCGCGATCTCGGCATTCAGATCGTTATCCTCTACGAGCAAAACACGCAGATCCTGGAGCGCATCGCCATCGCCCGCACCCACGCGAACTGCCTGAGGAATCTCGGAGCGCGTGCACTTCTCAAACGGCAGGCAGATGGTAAACGTCGTCCCTTGCCCCAAGATGCTCGTAAAGCTCATGGTTCCGCCCATAAGCTCGACCAACTGTTTGGCAATAGGCGCACCCAGGCCAGTTCCCGATGAAGCGCCTTCCACTTGCTGCTCCTCGCGACAAAACGGCTCGTAGAGGTGCTGTTGAAACTCCTCGCTCATGCCAATACCGTTATCGGCGATCGTGTATTCATAGACAGGAATGCCGTCCGCTGGCTCCACCTCGCGGCACACCAGGCGAACATAGCCGCCCCGGCGGTTGTACTTGACGGCATTGCCGGCAATATTGAGCAACAAGCGCTTGAGGTGCGTCACGCTCACCCGCGCATAGGGATGATTAAGCGTCTGCTGATCGCAGATAATTGTCACCAGGCGTTCCTCAGCCTGGCGCTCCAGAATATCGCGCACCTCGTGGTTGAGGGTCACCAAATTTGTGGGAACAAGCTCCAGGTCGACCTGACCGCTCTCCAGGCGACTCATATCCAGGGCCTCATTCGCAAGGTCGAGCAGCAGTCCCGATGCCGTCCAGATCTTTGAGCGGCACTCGGTCTGCTTTTGCAGATCGTCCGCATTGGCATCGCCGACCTCAACCATACCGCGGATGCCGTTGATGGGCGTGCGCAGATCGTGGCTCATGCGACGCAGGAACTCCGTCTTTGCCGAGTTGGCAGACGAGGCCTCACGCGCCGCCTTTGCCAGCTTGTCGCCATAGTCGCGCTCCTGCTGCAGCAAGTCCGTCAAACGTCGACGATCAGCGCGGCGGCGCACCATCACAACAGTGGCTACAACACCGCTGTAGAGCACCAGCACGCCGGCAGCGACAGCCGCGACGACCTCAAAGTAGCGCTGCGCCGAGGCATAGGTGTACACGTAGAATTTTTGCGCTTTGCCGTATGTGCCAAATACCACTCGCCGTTGACGTTGACCAGGCGGACTTTGCCGGGCAGGCATCGATCCTTAATTTCGTCGACAATGATGGCGTCCGTCGCGGACAGGTCGAACACGCCCAATACGGTGGGTTCGACGGCATTGGTCGCAACGACCTTGCCGTCGCTTTCGATCACGATATTGCCGCTATCGATGGTTTCATAGCCTTCGAGCAGACTCTGCAGTTTGAGCGTATTGCTTGCAACTGCCTTCGCGCTCTGATGCCTTACCGCGATAACGATACCCTCGCCATCCTGCCGGGTCACGCAACCAATGTCTGCAACCGAATCATCCGCAAGCGTGATGCGGGCGGTATAGGACTTAAGCGGATGGGTTGCCACCTCCAGCACGGGCGCTTCTTTGAGATACGTAGCGAGCGACTCGTAGCCCACGTCATCCGTCGAGGACTCGGACACCAGGTTGCCCGATGCGTCCGTCACGATCAGCGCGCTCACGTTGAGCTGGTCAGCATATTGCTCCAACGCGGCGTTATCCACCTATCCGTCGCGCTCCATATCGCGCGCCACCTCTCCGGCGATCTCCATAACGCGAATCAGGTTTTTGGTCGTATAGGCGCTATTGAACGCATCGTAGGAAAGGCTCTGCGTCGCCACGTAGTCGACAACGTCGGCAAAGCACTGCTCGGCCTGAGCCGTGGTGTAGCCGTAGCTCATCATGCCGGCAACAACCGAGAGCGCTATACCCGCCAGGGCGGCAAGGAGCCATACCCAAGTCGAATGATTGCCCCGCTCCTGAGCGGTGTAGTCGGGCGCATCGATCACGACAGGCCCTCCATATTCAAAAATGGTGAGGGGTCATCAAAGTACTTTGACACCAGGCGTTCCATGGTGCCATCGGCAAGCATTTCTTGGTAGCATGGGTGAGTTTAACGTCGATACCGCGCGTGTCGTTGATATCGAAAGCGGTGCCCAAACCAACCTCCAGCAGCGGCTCGTTCAGAATGCGATACGTCACGCCATAGTCTTTTTCATAGGTGAGCAGCGAGGACTCATGTGCGGCGATAGCGTCGACCAGGCCCTCGACGAGCGCCGGGTTCAGGCACGAGCGATCCGAGAAGCTGTAGAGCTCCTTGATCTGCGGAACGTTTTCATTGGTACGGTTGAGCAAAATGCCCTCGGGCTTGGTGGTGGACTGCACCCCCACGACCCTGCCCTCAAGATCGGCGAGTGTGTAGATGTCGCTTTCGGGATTGACCGCGACCACCTGGCGGCTCGCAAGGTACGGACCGGCCCAGCGATGCTCGCTTTCGCAACCCGTCATGCTAAAGCTACCCATGACACAATCGAGCTCGCCGCTCGCCAGCAGCTCTTTCTTCTTTTCCCAATCGATCAGCTGGTATTTTGGCTTGTAACCAATGCGGGCCAAAGCCTCGGTCAATATCTCGACATCCAGGCCAACGATATCGCCATACTCGTCGGTATACACAAACGGTGGATAGAGGTCGCTGCCGACGTTGAGCGTCTTAAGATCGTCGTCTTTGACTTGCGAGGCGTCCAGTTCTTCTAATGCAGACGTCGAGGCTCCGTCATTCGACCCGGAACAGCCGGCTATCGCTACGACAAAGGCACACGCTACCGCAAGCGCAACAAACAACGATATGGCAACCGAGCGGCGAGGTCTTTTCATCGAGCTCCGGACGATCCTGCTTACAGACTGAAATGGTTAAAAATAATAGCAAATGAAACCACTCGAGCGCCCAATGGTTACAGACGCCTTACCATACGGGGCCTTCCAGCCGACGCGGCAGAAGGCCCCGCATGCAGCGCACACTTACCGTGCATTAAAAACGTAACGGTCCAGGCGGTCGCACGCCTCCCTAACGCGCGAAAGCGGCAGCGCCAGATTCACGCGAATGTGGCAGGGCCCGTGGAACGGACGGCCATCCTGATACCCAACGCCCACGCGCGCCCCCTCGTCGAGCAGCCACTGAATATCGCAGCCATGCTCGCGGCACCACTCGGTGCAGTCCAGAAACACCATGTACGTGCCCTGCGGACGCGAATAGCCCACGCCCTCAAAATGCTCGTCCACGTAATTGCAGAAGTACTCGATATTGTCGGCAAGCACCTGGTTGAGCTCGTCCACCCACTCGTAGCCCTGCGGCTGGTAGGCACCGATAAGCGCATGCATGGAAAGGACATTCATCTCGTTGTAGTGGGTCTTGTTGGACACGGCGCACACGCGGTCGCGCAGCGTCTCGTTGTAGATGATGTGGTAGCTGCCGACCAGGCCCGCCAGGTTAAACGTCTTACTGGGCGCATAGAGGGCAACCGTGCGCATGCGGGCATCCTCGCTCACCGACTGCGTCGGGATATGCTTGTGACCCGGCAGGATGATATCGGACCAAATCTCATCCGAGATCACCACGCAATCGTGCTGGCGATAGATATCCATGGCGCGCTCGATCTCGTCGCGCTCCCATACGCGGCCGCAGGGATTGTGCGGCGAGCAGAACACCGCGGCATAGATATGGTTTTGGGCGAGCTTTTGCTCCATGTCCTCAAAGTCCATACGCCACACGCCTTGGTCGTCGAGCCTAAGCGGGCTGTGGACAATGCGATAGCCCGCAGCCTCGATGGACTTGGTAAAGCCGATGTAGGTGGGACTGTGGACCAGCACCGCATCGCCCGGCTGGACATATGCGCGCAGCGTGGACACGACACCGCCCAGCACGCCGTTTTCGTAGCCGATATGCTCCGGCGCCAAGCCCTCAACGCCATTGCGACGGCTCTGCCATTCGATGATGCGGTCGAAGTACTCGGGACGCGGATTGAAATAGCCAAACATGGGGTGCTGGGCGCGCTGAATGATGTACTCCTGGACCGTGGGCACCGTGGCAAAGTTCATGTCCGCCACCCACATGGGGATGCGGTCGAAGCCCTCGTCGGGTGCGTTCGGAGCCATGTCGGGAATTTCTCCCCAGGAGTCAACGGCGATGGCGTCCATACCGTGGCGGTCGATAAGCGAGGTAAAGTCGTATTTCATGCTGAGCTCCCGTGGAAAGCGGATTGTTTCGGTAGGCGTTATTGTCCACCAGCGTGGGCGGTTTTGGCATGGGGTTTGGCGCTTAATTTGACGGGTGCGGACGAATGGCTGGTTAGTCTCGCGCGTCGGTGATGGCGGTTATCGTCAACCTGGTTCCGTCGACCGTAAACGATATGTCGAGCCCAGCGTAAGCCAAATGGTAAATGCGGTTTGGCTCGTGTTTGCTGCCCGCGCGGCGCGGATCCTGGTGAAGAACCTCAACCAAGCCAGGAATCTTTGCGGGCGGGACCATGTCTTGAAGCGCTTGCGGGAACTCAACATCGAGCTCTTGCCACGGCGCGTCCTCAATCCAGCCGCCCGTCGCATCCGGGTGACAGTCGGCAAATGGAATGTAGGGCTTAATGTCGTAGATGGGCGTGCCGTCACGCAGGTCGGCCCCCAGCACATGGATGATGGGGCCATCGTCGGTGAACTCAACACGATCGAGCTTGACGCAGGTGAGACCGATGGGATTAGGGCGAAACGGGCTGCGCGTGGCAAAGACGCCCACACGCTCGGCTCCACCCAGGCGCGGCGGACGCACGGTCTTCGACCATTTTGCGTTGGTACCGGACCTATCCTGCGTTTTGGCATCGGCGGCTATGTCCTTAACCGTGCCGCCGGGCGTGCCGTTTTCGAAGCGCCACAACAGCCATAGGTGAGAGAAAGAGTCCAGGCCCTCAACCGCTGCGTTGGAGGCAAATTCCGGCTCAAAGACGATGCGTCCCTGCAGATGAGGCGCCAAAAAGCTGTTGCGCGGAATGCCGAACTTCTGCGGCAGGTCGGTATGTATGTGTGCGATAGGTTCCATACCGGTCATTGTACGGCATGGAGGTGTAGGGCGTTGCGCGCAATTCTTCGCCGCGGTCCCCGTCGTGCAACCAACGGTTGCTTGGAAGGGCACCTGCTGCCGCGTATGCTTAAGCCATCAACCAGCAGAAAGGAGCCGCTATGGCCTTTGCAGAAAAGCTCATTGCCATCCGTCGCGCCCATCACCTTACCCAAGAGCAGCTCGCCGCCAAACTCTTTGTCACGCGCCAAGCCGTCAGCCGTTGGGAGCGCGACGAGGTCACCCCGGGCATCGACATGATGAAGCTCATTGCCGCCGTAACCGGAGAGCCGTTGTCCCACCTGCTCGAAATGCCCGAGCATTATTGCCAGAGCTGCGGCATGATACTCACGCCCAACGACTGCAGCACCGATGCCACGGGCGCCACGACCGACCATTACTGCAAGTGGTGCTACGACCACGGCAAGTACACCTATGACACCACCATGGAGGCGATGATCGAGGATTGCGCCCCGCGGCTGGCGCAAAACACCGGCATGTCGCTCGACGAAGCCGTCTCGCTCATGGGCGCCGTCCTGCCGCAACTGGAGCGCTGGCGCACCGTGCAGGAAAACGAGGAGCGCTACGGCTCCGAAGCGCGGGTGCGCTATGGCGATGAGGCTATCGATGCAGCAAACGAAGCACTGCTGGATATGGACCCCGAGACATGGAACGACATGAAGGAACTTGAACGCGCTATTCTAGGTCAACTCTCGATTGCCATGGGCATTGGCGACCCAGAGAGCAACGAGGCCCACAAACTTGTCACAATGCACCGTCGATGGATTGCCCTTAACTGGGGGCACGAGCCCCAAGACGAAGCATACCTGGGCCTCGCCCACGGCTATCTTGCCGATCAGCGCTTTGTTGACTACTACGACAAGCCCTGCGGCACCGGAGCCACGGCGTTTCTGGTCCAGGCCATCGAGTCGTCGTTGACGCGCGCATAGACCGCGGCTGCTTTGGGTATTTCAATCGAAACCTCAACCGATTGGAGACCCATGGCTACTAATCATGAGCTCACGCTGTACGTTATGACCGGCTGCCCGTATTGCATAAAAGTCAAGCGATTCCTTGCCGATAACGGTGCGACCATCCCCGAGCGCAATATCTCGACCGATACCGAGGCCGAGCAGACGCTCATCGCCGTCGGCGGAAAACGCCAGGTTCCCTGTCTGTTCATCGACGGCAAACCACTCTACGAGTCGAGCGACATCATCGCGTGGGCACAGGAGAACCTACTCTAACACTCGCGTTGCGACCGGCTCGCCCCAACCTATACGACCCAAACATGTACACCAGCATCCAAAGTCGACATTTTTCGACATCTTTGGATGCTGGTGTACAGCTTTTGGGTAGTCATGGACGCTCTTAGCCGGCTAATTGTTTGAGGCGACCTTTGGATTATGGCTGTTTGACGCCTCTGGAAAGGTTTCCGAAAGGGCTGTGGTCAAAAAAAGCAAATATGAGTACTGCTACCTGTTTAGTAGCAGCGATTTTGATCACTTCAGGAACTATTCAACGTTCCACTCGTCCGCAGACGACGTTATTTCTCCTCATATGTTCAATAAAAGTAGCTCCTAATGGGAACAAATCTCATCAGGAGCTGCTATTTATAGCAAAAATAAATGCAACCATAATGGCAGCAGTACTCATATTTGCCCTTTTTTGACCACGACTCTCCAGAATAGTCGCTGAGAACGACACTAAATGACAAAATCCGACACTTGGACGTTCTTGTATGAGTAGCCATTGAAGGACACCTAACGACTACTCCCATTCGCGACACACTGTGTCGCGAATTAAGCTGGCCCCATTACCGAAGACCAGTGAGAGCTCCTGCCCAGAATCTCGATAGCTTAATAAAGGGCTCCCCTCCGGAAGTTCAATGAGCATCCAAATTCCAAGCTGAAAAGCAAAGGAGTATCGAAGCCGTCAATGCTCATTTCCTATCGAACAGGCGGGTCAAAACAAGCTAATTAGCCCGATGAACTGCTTGTATTTTTGTCTACAAAATTGTATACAAAAAAAGAATCCGAGAACCGGCGCTCGACATTATGTCGATCGATAGGAGGCGCCATGGATGCTAAGCAGCTCGAAAAGATGATGGGGTTTGCTCCCGGAGAGTTGAAGAAAGCCGCGGAAGCCTACGAAAAAGATGAGTGGCCGAAAGGTCGCACCATCAAGTTGGGAAGGCCACCAATCTCCGATGAGCCGAGCGTCGTTATACCAGCACGTGTGGGCGAATCGATTCTTGAGGCGTTTGACGAAAAAGCCAAACGCCATGGGCAAACACGCACGGAGCGGCTCAGAGAGCTCATTACACTTGATGCACTGATTGCCTAGGCCCGCTCCCCCGTCGGACCCAAACATGTACACCAGCATCCAAAGTCGACATTTTTCGACATCTTTGGATGCTGGTGTACAGCTTTTTGCTACATAGTCGTTGGGGACGTCCTTAAATGACCAGTCGTTAAAGAACGCCCCCGATGACTAGTTAGCCGTGGAAGCGAGCTGTGGGTGCAAGCGGCTGTTCGCGAAAGACGCGCTCGACGGCAGCGCGATATTCGTCGACCTTTTTGGTCTTGCGTACGATCTTGTGGACGGTAGCGGGATCAGCGAAAGCGCACTTGGCGTAGAACCACCACTCCTTCATGCGGAAGACCGCATTGCCGCCAATCTCTTCTGCATATGCCGCAAACAGCGTGTCGTGGAAGCGCTGCAGCTCAGCAGCCGTTGCAGCAGGGCCGCCCTTGACCATGCGAGCCAGAGCGGGGTTCGCGAGCAGGCCACGCCCCAACATCACATGGCGCGTGCCGGGATAGGCCTCCACCAGCGCGTCCATATCCTCAAGATCAAAAATGTCACCGTTATAGGCCACGGGGAACGGCGCACGCTCCAGCGTCTCGCCATAAAACTCTTTGCGCGGCGAACCCGTATAGCGGTCCTTTTGCACGCGCGGATGCACGATTAGCTCGGCCAGCGGCATGCGGCAGTAAAGGTCGAGCACGCGCTCGAATTCGCCGTCGTCCTCGAGCCCCAACCTAGTCTTGACCGACACCGGCAGCGGAGAGCGTTCGCACACGTCACTCAGAAACACCTCGAGCTCATCGAGATTGCGCAGGAAACCCGATCCCTTACCCTTGGCAACAACCGTTCCCGAGGGGCAACCCAAGTTGAGATTGACCTCTCGATAGCCCATGTCGGCGAGCACCTGTGCCGCCCACACAAACTCGTCCGCGTTCTTGGACATCAGCTGAGGCACCACGTTGAGCCCCTGGTTATTGGCAGGATCGATCTCCTTAAACGCCTTGCCGCCAAAGCGGTTTCCCACCCGCGGCGGCGGCAAAAACGGCGTGTAATAGCAATCGAGCGCACCGAAGCACTCCGCATGCACGCGACGGAACACATGCCCGGTAATCCCCTCCATAGGGGCCAACGATAGAATCATCTACTCTTCTCTCATATCAACGAACGTGACAAAGGGACTGTCCCTTTGTCACGTTATTCGGAGCGTAGGGCCTCCACGGGGTCTTTCTTGGATGCGCTGCGGGCCGGCAGCAGGCCGGCGACAACCGTCAGCAGCACCGAAATCGCGATGAGCACCAGCGCATCCTGCACGGGCAGGCTCATCAGATTGGGGACCTGTTTGGCAGCAAGCGCCCAGGCATTAACCGGGAAGCTCACGGCCACCACGACGACAACAGCAAAGACGCCGGCAATGAGGCCCTCGATAAAGGTCTCGGCGTTGAACACGTTTGCCACGTTGCGCTTCGACGCGCCGATCGCGCGCAGAATGCCAATCTCCTTTTTGCGCTCCAGCACGCTGATGTACGTGATGATGCCGATCATGATGGAGCTCACCACCAGGCTGATACTCACGAATGCGATGAGCACCAAGCTGATGGTATTCACGATATCAGTCACCGAGCCCATGATGATGCCCATGTAGTCGGTGTACGAGATTGCCTGCTCGTCGTGGCCGGCGGCTTTGACCTGCTTGTTATACGCATCGATATGGTCGAGTACGCGCTCCTTGGCCTCAAAGTCACGCGGGAAAATCTTGGCCGAAATGGGGTCGGCCTCGTCCGCATAACCCAACGTGGTTAGATTATTATCGTAGGTGAGCTTCGACGCCTTGGCATAGCTCATCATGAGCGAGCTCAGGTCCTCGGCGTCCATGTTGAAGTGAATGGCACGCGCAAAAGCGCTCGCATCCACACGCATAGCGCTCGCTAGGTTGGCAAAACTCGAAGACATCTGCGTCGCCATCTGGCCCATGAGCCCCGCCGCGCCTGCTTTAAGCTGGGACGATACCGTCGACGCTATCTGCTCGCTGATTGCCTTCATCACCTGACCCATAGCCTGTTGCAGATACGGAGCCAGCTGCTTTTGCACATAGTCGGTCATCGCCTGCTGCAGGCGCTCGGCCAGGGCATCGCCGCCGAGGGCCTTCAGCTGAGCCAGGCATTGCTGGGCTGCAGCATCATGCTCAAGATACGTCGAGAATGCGGCGGCGAGCTTTGACGCGTCCTTAAGGTCTTCGGGCGTCAGGGCTTTAAACTGATCAGACTGCAAAAATCCCTCAAACAGTTGGTTGGCAAGCGTTCCCACCTGCTGCATTTGCTCGGGCGTGAGTTCTAGACCGTCAAAGATGCCCGAGAAATCTGGTGCCGGCGCTTTGTCCATGATGTCGCTGAAGTCGATGTCTCTACCAACGCCCGAAAGGTCAATGTCCAGCCCAGACAAGTCAAGACCCGACAGGTCCATACCGCCGGCAACACCCGAGAGCGCGGAGGTATCGAACGAGAACGCGCTCTTGAGCGCCACCTCATCCACGCTGAACATGCTGCCCAGATCCACGCCTTGCTTGGCCTCGCCCTGCAGTTCATCGAAAGACTTGCCCGTAAAGACATCCGTCTCGGGATGGGCAAGTTGCTCTTTTACGATCTGCGAATTGGCGGCGCGCTCCATAAGCTGGCGAGTCAGCGCATGCGTATAGGCAATGCCCGGGGACAACGCACTCGCGTTGGCGGTCTCGTTAGGTCGCACCACGCCCACAATGTGCACGTCAATACCGTCGGCAACCTTGGCAGCCATAAAGTCGGCGTCGTCAGACATGTCGGCCCACATGCCGGTCTCTTCGTTTTTGCGATAGGCATCGGCCGGCGACAGCACCTTAAACGTGGTAGACAACGCATCATCGTAGGTAAAGTCGGTGCCGGTCTCGGGCGTTTCGACCCCACCGTCAGCCGTCATAGCGCTGTTTACCAGGTCGTTGAGCTCATCGATATCCAGCGCACCGATGCTGTAGAGCGTGTAATCGCCCACCGTGCCACGGCTCGATAGCACCATCACGGCTTCGTTAGCAGACGTAGGCCAATGCCCCGCCACGACATCGTACTGGCTGTCGAGCAAGCTCTGGTCGTCAATCATCTCGTTAAAGACCGAGGTTCCCATGGAATCCATGCTCACCGTTGCCGCCGAACTTGCGCCGCCGCTCATGGCCTCGGTCATAGCGTTGGGAACAAGCCGAACGGGCTTCTCGTCACCCTTACCCGCACGATAGACAACCGGCGTCACGCCATAGCCGTACTGGATGGCATTGACTTCTTTATCGATGCCGTCGCCACCAGCATCGAGCCATGCCTTAAAGCTCGTCATATCGTTGGACTTAACACTTGCAAACATATCCTTTACGGCCGTGACCACAGGGATCTTATCGGTTCCCTGAGCCTTGCCGCCGGCACTGTCGTCGGACGAACCCTCGTTTTTGGACGTATCGTCATCCGCAGCCCCCTGCCCGCCCATCATGGACGACAGGTCGTAGTCCTGCTTGGAGATGGTAAGCGGGTAGCTCGAGAGCGTATCCTCCTCGACCTTTTTGATGTAATTGTTCACGCCATTGGAGAGCGCCAGGATTGCCGCAATACCGATAATGCCAATCGACCCCGCAAAGGCAGTCATGGCCGTACGGCCCTTCTTGGTCATAAGGTTTCGCGCCGAAAGCCCCAGCGCTGTCACAAAGCTCATCGAAGTTTTGCGCGTAGGCTTAGCCTCGCGACGCGCGGCCTTTGCTACATCAAAGGGGTCGGAATCGTCGGTGATCTTGCCGTCCGCCAGGTTGACGATGCGCGTGGCGTACTGGTACGCCAGCTCAGGATTGTGCGTGACCATGATGACCAAGCGGTCGCGCGCCACGTCCTTGAGCAGGTCCATGACCTGTACGGACGTCGTTGAGTCCAAGGCGCCGGTCGGCTCGTCGGCCAGCACGATCTCAGGGTCATTGATCAGGGCACGGGCAATGGCCACGCGCTGCATCTGCCCACCCGACAGCTGACTCGGACGCTTGTTAACGTGCTCGCCCAGGCCAACTTTCTCCAACGCCTCGCGCGCACGCTGGCGACGCTCGGCATGCCCCACGCCCGTGAGCGTAAGCGCCAGCTCCACGTTTTCCAAAATGGTCTGATGCGGAATGAGGTTATAGCTCTGGAACACAAAGCCGATGCGGTTGTTGCGATAGGCATCCCAATCGCGATCGTGAAAGTCCTTGGTCGAGATGCCGTCGATCAGCAAGTCACCAGAATCAAAGTGGTCCAGTCCGCCGATAACGTTGAGCATCGTGGTTTTACCCGAACCCGAGGGACCCAGAATGGCCACGAACTCGTTATCGCGAAAAGACAGGCTTACGTTGTCGAGCGCCACCTGCGTAAACGACTGGGTAACGTACCTTTTGCAAATTCCTTTGAGCTCCAGCATGGACGGCAACCTCTCCTGCGCAGGTACCCTGCCCGCTCCCCTCCGCCGTTCGTATTCGACGCGTTTGTCCTACTCTATCCCCATTTTTCACCGACACCAATGAGGAATGCAACGAAGCGCATCAAAAAAACGAACGGGGTGGCGCCCAAAAGAAGAGGTCCCGAGCGGGACCTCTATATGGTGGAGCTTATCTTGAAAGGTAGCGGACTACTCCGCACAGCGGCGCACGATCCTCTCCATGCTTTACGCGTTTTCTACTGCTCGCTATTCGCAATCGCCTGATCGATAAGCTTATCGAGCGCCGCGCGCTGCTCGGCGGAGCTGATGGCGCCCACGATGGGCTCCCCTACGATGTTGCCGTTCTGGTCGATAACGTAGGTTGTCGGGAACGAGAACAAATTTGACGTAAACTTACCGGCCTCGCTATCCGACTTGAACCAGATGTTCTTATATGTCACGCCCTTCTTGCTCAGCACGCCCTTGGCATCTGCAATCTCGCCCTTGTTGCCATCGAGCGTAAAGGAATTGACGCCTACGACCTGACCGCCCTTCTCGGCGAGCTCCTTATTCAAATTCTCAAGATCACCCAGCTCGCCCACGCACGGCTTGCAAGTGGTGAACCAGAAGTTCATGACGGTGACCTTGTTCTTAGAGAACAGTTCGTCGCTGCTCACGTCGTTGCCATCTAGGTCCTTGCCCGTAAAGCTGGGAAACTTCGTCGCCTCGCTCGAAGCATTGGCACTAGCCGTCATGCCCGCTGCCGAAGCGTCGACGCTCTCGCCTGCGCTCGGTGTGCTTCCACAGCCGGGAAACTCCTTCTCCAGGCCCTCGAGCTTGTCCTCGATCTCCTTGATCTGCTGTGCGCCGGCCTTGAGCGTCTTGAGCTCATCCGCCGTAAACTCATCCTTGGCGCCGTCGATGGTCTTGAGCAGGAAATCGCCGTAATTGCTGCCGTCCTCAATCATTGCCGAGTCTTTATTTGCCGCATTGAATACCTTTTCCCACAGCGCGTTATCACTCGAAAGGATATCGTTCTCTTTTTTCATGAGCTTCGCATACAGCTCGGCGGCCTCGTCGGCATTGGTCGGCTCCTGTGCAATGAGCTCCGCGATCTTGGGATCGGAGCTCGCAGATTCTCTCGCATTGCCACCAGGCGCCGAACACGCCACAAGACACAAGGCCAGCACCGGCACCATAAACAGGGCCGCAATCTTAGAAAGCTTCATGGTCATTCCTCCGTTTACTTTTTATCGGCGGTCAAGGGGAGCTTTTCCGCCGACACATCCAGGCCGTAGCGATAGCTGATGGCATCGACGGGACAGGCCCCGATGCACTTTCCGCACCGGATACATTCGGCATGATTGGGCGCGCGGACCACATCGACGTCCATCTGACAAACCCTTGAACACTTGCCACACGAGACGCATTTGCACGCGTCAACCCGAATCCCCAGTAGGGACACCCTATTCATGAGCGCATAGAATGCGCCGAGCGGGCAAATCCATTTGCAAAAGGGGCGATAGAACAAAACGCTCAGCACTGCCACGACAATGAGAACGACAAATTTCCAAGTAAAGAGCTGTCCCAACGCAGATCGAATGCCGGCATTGGCAATGGCCAGAGGAATGGCGCCCTCGAGCACACCCTGTGGACAGATGTACTTGCAAAAGAACGGATCGCCCATCCCCAGATCGTTGACCAACAGCACAGGCAGCAATACCACGGCAAATAGCAGCACAACGTATTTGACATACGTAAGCGCCTTGAGCCTTTTCGTCGAAAGCTTTTTGCCGGGGATCTTGTGAAGCAGTTCCTGCAACCAGCCAAACGGGCACAAAAACCCACATACAAAGCGTCCCAGCAGCACGCCGAGCAAAATGAGCGTACCGGTAACGTAGTAGGAGAAGTTGAACTTGGATGAACCTACCACCGACTGGAACGACCCGATGGGGCACGCACCCGATGCCGCGGGGCACGAATAGCAATTAAGTCCAGGTACGCAGACTGTTTTTCCGCGCCCTGATAGATGCCGCCTTTGGCAAAGTTTGGCAGGTGAATGTTGGTGATGAGCGTCGCCGCCGCCTGAATGAATCCGCGAAATCGGGCCAAAACATGCGACGCAGTGTTTTCTCTTTTATCCAATTCCGATACACTCCAAGCACAGCCCAATCGCTTTGGCCAGCACGGCATCCGCCTCGCCACGCATAACGCCAAAGCACACCATGGCAATTCCGACGATCAACAAAGCGACCTGTACCACGGGTTTTACTTCTTTGAACAACCTGACCACTCCTTTCGTTACGCGACCATTGGACCATATCGACTATAAAATCCGTGTTAAGCGCGATTTGGAATGTGCGAGGAGACTGTTATACGAATTTTGATCGTCGAGGACGAGCGGGCGCTGTGCGATGCAATCGCGCGCAGTTTGCGAAACTTGGCGTACAGCGTCGACTGCTGTCACGACGGACAGGAGGCGCTCGACCTACTGGACGTTGAGGCCTTCGACCTCGTGGTACTCGACCTCAATCTTCCCCGCATCGATGGCATGACCGTACTCAGGGAACTTAGGAAAACTGCCTGCGAGACTAAGGTACTGATTCTGTCCGCACGTGGCGAAGTATCCGATAAAGTCGCCGGACTCGATGCCGGCGCCAACGATTACCTCACCAAGCCGTTTCATCTGGACGAGCTTGCGGCAAGAATTCGCAGCCTTACCCTCAGACGCTTTACACAAAGCGACATAGTTTTAACCTGCGGAAAGCTCCGCTTTGACACCAAGGCGCGCATCGCTTCCGTGGACAGCGAGGCTCTATCTCTTACGCGCAAGGAAACGGGAATCTTGGAATACCTGATGCTTAATCAGGGGCGTCCGGTAAGTCAAGAGGAGCTTATCGAGCACGTTTGGGATAGCAGCGTGAACAGCTTTAGCAACGCAACCCGCGTTCATATCTCGTCGCTGCGCAAAAAACTGCGCGGCGCTTTGGGATACGACCCGATTCGCAATCGGATTGGAGAGGGCTACGTTATGGAGGATAGCGAATGAAAAGGCTTTCGCTGCAATGGCGCATAACGATTATGACGGCACTGCTCACGTGTGCGGCATGCGTGCTGACGAACTGTCTGGTCGGCTATACGGGCATGCGCTGCGGCCGCTGCACTCCTTTGCGGCGCAAGTCGAGAGCGTACGACCCGACAACCTTGCCGACACAAAAATCAGCGAGGACGCGCCCCTTGAGCTTAGGCGCTGCAGTGCGTCGTTTAACGACATGATTGCCCGTCTTGACGAGGGATTTTCTGCGCAAAGACAGTTTACGGGCAACGCGGCACACGAGCTGCGCACGCCCCTCGCACTCATGCAGGCCCAGGTTGAGCTGTTTTGCGCCGAGCACCCCGACGCCGATACCGACACAGCGAGCCTGCTCGGTCTGCTGCAGGAGCAGACCGAGCGAATGACGCGCATGACAAAGACGCTGCTCGAGATGAGCGAGCTGCGCAATGTTCCCTGCAACGACGCAATCGAGCTGGCGCCGATGATCGAAGAAGTTATCGCCGACCTGACGCCCCTTGCCGAACAGAAGGGTATTGCGCTTGCAAGCGAAGGCAACGCGCAAACGATCGGCAGCGACACGCTCATCTATCGACTGCTGTTCAACTTGACCGAAAACGCCATTCGCTACAGCGCGCCCAACTCGACCGTGCAAATCGGCGCCCTCGCCGAAGGCGACCGTGTACTGCTGCGCGTGCGCGACCAGGGGCCGGGCATTCCCGAGCAATACCAGGTAAGCATCTTTCAGCCCTTCTTTCGCGTCGACAAACCGCGTAGCAGAGCATACGGCGGCGTGGGGCTGGGACTTGCGCTGGCCTGGGAAATCGTCGCGCTCCACGGTGGCTCCATCGAGGTCGAAGATAGTTCCGAGAGCGGAACGACTATGCTCGTGACCCTTCCCGCGCACGCGCTCGGCTAAAATCGCCGCACCGCGAGACGGCCGGGGCACCCGATGTCTTATTGGATAATTACGGACGGATGATACGGGCACTTTTCGCCCATACACACTGTATTGACCGCATAGCTATCGCAGGCTGGCGTCTTCTCCCACGCTTTAAGCTGCGGTCCGCCGAGCGCGTTAAAAAACGAAACGGCCTCACGAATCGCCACACGCGCATCTCGCTTGCAACACCGCGGGCTTCCCGAGTGCGCGATGGCGGCGAGCAGCTCCGAAACCATAAGCTGCCCCTCCTGCCAGCCTTCACTGCGCAGCGGCGCATTGCCGCGCACGATTGCATATGCCATGCCCGCAGACGCAGCCGCCCCGCACACGCCCCAGCGCGCGCACGTCGCCCCCGGCACGCAATCCGACCGAGACATCAGATCGGCAAGATCGTCTTTGAGCATCGTATCTCGCTCCCCAGATGCTTCGGCGTTGCGCCAGCACGCAAGCAGCACCGCGCCCACAATAAAATGATGGATGGGGCCAAAAGCCACGCAGCGCTCATCTGCCATAACCTCTTCCAAAAGAGCCGCGGGCGTCACCGATGCGCTGGCCATGAGCATCTCAACAATCCAGCCTGTTTGTTCGTCTTTTGCCATGCGGCATCCTCCTCTAAAACAAATTGTGTGCGCACTCCATTATGGCCCTCTTCTGCCCGGCGTGCTCAATGCGTAACCTGGAAGTCGTCGCAGCAATGTAACGTCTGGGCAGTATGGGCGCAACGAAACATACAATCGCCAGGCATAAGATATCGAACGGCAAAGAAAAGGCCTCCGTTCCCAAATGAGAACGGAGGCCTACGTGGACTAACTTACTCCCACTCGACCGTGCCGACGGGCTTCGGCGTGAGGTCGTAGCACACGCGGCAGATGCCGGGGACCTCGGCCGTGACGCGGGCGGTGATGCGCTTGAGCAGCGCCCAGTCGAGCTCGGGAACCTCGGCAGTCATGACATCGACGGTGTTGATGCAGCGGATGATGCAGGGCCAGTCGTAGGCGCGCTTGCCCTCGCGCACGCCGGTTGCGCGGAAGTCGGGCACGACGGCAAAATACTGCCAGATGGTCAGACCGGCCTTGTCGATCTCCTCGCGCACGATGGCGTCGGCTTCGCGCAGCGCCTCAAGACGGTCGCGGGTGATGGCACCCAGGCAGCGGACGCCCAGGCCGGGTCCGGGGAACGGTTGGCGCTCAACCATGTTCTCGGGCAGGCCGAGCTCGCGGCCCACAACGCGGACCTCGTCCTTGTACAGCAGCTTGACGGGCTCGCAGAGCTCAAACTGCAGATCCTCGGGCAGGCCACCCACGTTGTGGTGGGCCTTCACGCCATCCTGAGACTCCAGGATGTCGGGATAGATAGTGCCCTGGGCGAGAAAGCTGACCTCGTCGCCAACCTTCCGGGCCTCCTCCTCAAACACGCGAATGAACTCGGCACCGATGATCTTGCGCTTGGCCTCGGGCTCGTCGACGTCGACGAGCTTGTCGAGGAAGCGATCGGTGGCGTCCACATAGACCAGGTTGGCGTCCATCTGGTTCTGGAACACATCGACGACCTGCTCGCTCTCGCCCTTGCGCATCAGGCCGTGATTCACATGCACGCAGATGAGCTGCTTGCCGATAGCCTTGATGAGCAACGCCGCGACAACAGAGCTGTCAACGCCACCGGAAAGGGCCAGCAGAACCTTCTTGTCGCCGATCTGCTCGCGGATTGCAGCGACTTGCTCATCGATGAACACCTGGGCAAGTTCGGGAGTGGTGATACGCACCATGTCGTCGGGACGCTTGTTGGGATCCATGCAAAGCTCCTTTTCGGTTCGATGGGAATGCGTTACACGTATGCAAACGCACCGTCATATGACCTCATTATATGCAGAACGAGATGCGTTTCCCATCGCTGCGACAGAGCTTTTTGCAGGGGTGGCAATTTTTCCTAATGTCGAGGTCAACTAGGCTTCGGTAGCCACCTTGGAAGCATCGCCAATAAACTCTTCCTTTATACGTTCGACATAATCGTAGGCGATACCCACAAATTCCTGTCCCAAGCAACAAGAGTACAATTGCTGCTAATGTTGCCACCTGATGGGAGATGGAAGATGGGCTGCGATGGCTACCCGCGCATTCCCATGCCGTTGATGTGCACTGCCTTTGTGCCGGGGCAGATTGACGCTGCGGTTGCAGGCATTTCCGACCCCGATTCACGCACTGTCGCCACGGCAGAAGCGCTGTACTTTCGCGGACAGGCCACCCTCGCCGCCGAGACAGCACGCCCCCATCTTGACGCCACCGACCCCGCACTGCGCTATTCCGCATGCTTTATCTGCGGATATGCCAGTCTGTCGCTCAACCGTATCGCCGATGCCCGCCGTTGCCTTGCGGGCATCCTCGATACGCCAACTGACGAAGAATCGCCCGCCGTCCACGCCACGCACATCCTGTTCGCCTCGGCCGCGAGCGTCCTGCTGCACTTGCCTTCCCCGTATTCCGCCGAAGAGTTTTATCCACTTGCGGCGCATCTGCCCGAAGGCCTGCGCCTGTTCGCCGGCTACGTGATGGCGCACGCCTTGTATCTGCGCGGAGAATACAGCCGCAGTCTGGGCATGGCGGAAAACGCCCTGATCATGAAACAGGGAAGTTATCCGATCTCGGAACTGTTCCTGCACCTGGCAGCTTCCATGACATGCATGAGCCTCAAGGACATCGACGCCGCTAAAACGCACTTCGGAGCTGCTTGGAACATTGCGCGTCCCGACGGCCTCATCGAGCTCATCGGCGAGCACCACGGCCTTTTACAGGGGCTCATCGAGGCGTGTCTAAAATCGCAATACCCTGACGATTTCGCACGCATCATCGAGATTACGTATCGATTCAGCTACGGCTGGCGGCGCATCCACAACCCCGATTCGGGCGAGGACGTTGCCGACGATTTAACGACCACAGAGTTCACCATGGCCATGCTCGCCTGCCGTGGATGGGCCAACGTCGAAATCGCACGCCATATGGGAGTATCGCCGGGCACCGTTAAAAACCGCCTATCCGGCGTATATGCAAAGCTTGGCATCGGAACTCGCGCCGAGCTGGTTACCCACATGTTGCGCTAGCGGCCAGACTGACCGGCATATCGAAAGCGCTCCGGAGCCCCGGCGCTTCACTCGCTCAAATTGGACATTTTGGTCCTCGGACGGCACTACCGCCACGGGGCGCCTTCTCGCAAAATTGGATTATTTCCACCGATACCTGCGGGATGGGAGCCAAAGATGCTTGATCGCCGTTCGTTACTTGTTGCCGGAGCGTCCTCGCTGGCAAGCATTATGTTGCCGCGCGTGTCGGGAAATGAAAATGCCTTCCTGATGCCGTTCGCGCCCACCGCGGCCTATGCCGACGAAGAAGACCCCTTCAAGGTCCTGGTGCTCTCGCGCACCATGTTCGGCGTGGTGGTGGTCGACGTCGCCAACAAGAATACGCCTATCGCAGGCGCCAAGGTCACGCTCACGTCGCGCTACGCCGCAGGCAAGCAGCTCGCCGCCATGACCGATGACGAAGGCACGGCCATCTTTGAGGTCGCCCCTCTTTCGGAAGGCTACGTGGACGAGGCAACGCTCCTTGACGCGTACGACTTTAACGGCGGTATCTCCATTAGCATGGCGGGCTACCGTGATATCGAGATTCCTCTTGCGCGTATCCAGGGCGGCACCGCCATAACCGCGCCCACGCGTCCGCTTTCCGACGGCGAGCCGTACTTCCGCCAGCTCACATTCGACGAATGGGACATCCAGTACGCCGACGCCACGTTTATGGCAATGCCAGCGGACGAAGCAGCAAACGACCAGCCCGACACGCACGCTTTTACCGTGCAGGCTCATCTGCCACAGGGCGGGCAGGCAACATTGCATATCAATAAAGTGATGCCCGCTGCGGATAGCTCATCCGAAACCGTCACGCAGATTGGCCAAGTCAAGGCCAGCGCATCGGGCGCGGATAATCTGGCGACGCTCACACTCGAAGACAAGTTCCTCGATGCAGCGTCGAGCCTTCTGGAAGAAGGATGCAAGTTGCGCTTTGTCCTTGACTACCAGGGCAAGACCTATACACTCTCCTCCCCCATGGCCGTTGTCACCGCGCCGGCCGCAAAGGCAGAATCGGGCTCGACCACTATCGTCCCCACTACCATGGACCAAGAGATCACTCCGTTTGATTTCCCCGCGGCGTTTCCCGGCATCGGCGGCAATAAGTTCACGTGCTGGATGCCCACATTTCCGATCCTCTTCGATTTCTCGTTTGCCGGATACGTGCTGTTTGGCGGAGGATACAAACCAGCCAGCTATATGAACGATTCGGGCAACCCTGATCCGGAATACTGGAAGAAATCGCCGCGCGAGTCGGGCGCCAAGTAGGCAAACCGCTACCTCGACGAAATGGAAGGGAAGTGGAATCAGTACAAGAGTATGAGTGCCGGTTCGGGCACCGATCCAGGAAACACCAAGCTCCTTCGCCACCATCGCACGCTGCTGTTCACGATGGATATCGCCACGCAGCTGTACGGATCGCTCGCCTACGACTGGGTGGGCAAAACCTGGGGCAACAACAACGACCCCGCATTCGGCAATATTAAGGCCCTCTTCCAGGTAAGAGCCGACCTCAATTGGACCGAGCAGTTTACCCTAGGACCGGTGCCGTTTTTCCTAAACGTCAACCCCTGGGTGCTGGCAAAACTGGCGCTCGCCGTGGGCGCCCACACGCACGGTAGCGGCGCGGCGTTTTTCAAGAACATTTCGCTCGACTATTCCAACACGTCGGGCTCGTTCACCGTCCAAATCGGACTTGCCGTCACCTTTGGAGCCGGCGTTGCAGGCGTCGCTTCGTCCGCTGTGCGTGGCGCCGCATCCCTCACACTGTTCATTGGGTACGAGAAAGCGGACGGCCACCAGCTTCCGCGGCTGCGCGTGGGCGCAGGCGTCGATGCCGACGTGATACTCCAGTTCGTAATGTTCAAGTGGACCACCAAGGCTTGGTCGGGATCGTGGCCCACACTCGCCGATTCGTGGAATATGTCGGTGAACAACGGCGACCAGTATGTGCTCCAGCGCTCTGAGCTTGCATTGGGTGGAGATACGCCTTACACGCTGGATGCCCGCTTCGGCACGCCCGACAACATCGAGGCGGGCGGCGTGCCGCAATTTATCGCATCGGCCACCATCGTCACCAACGCCGAGCTGCTCGCACGCGCCGAGGTTAAGGCCACTGCCGTAAATGCCGCGTCTGTCGTGCGCGATTGGGATCAAGCGGTTACGCGCATTGAGCTCGAGGCGGATGCAGAAAGCGACGACACGGGACAGATCGAGCATTTCGTCCATGCACTGGTAGAGGACGACGAAAACGCCGCGCCGATGTATGAGTACACCTACATCGGTCAGGCAACGAACGCCGTTGCTGACCCGAACGCCAATTCTGCCGGCGTGTCGGAGGACGAGCGTGGCGGCATAAAACCCTCGAGCGACAACGTGCTGTTTTCCGGCGTGCTCAGCGAAGCTCACATGAAGCTAACGACGACTGCCGGCGTGGAGTGCCTATTCCGTATCGCCTCGGTGCGCTACGGCGAGAATGGTCGTTCGCGCCTGGTGGTGCACACAAAGGCAAACGGCACGTGGTCCGCTCCCACGCCCGTGGACTTCCCCCTTGGGTTTGGCGAGGGCGACGTGGAGCGCGACGGCATATTCGATTACGACTTCGACGTGGTGGAATATACAGACGGGAGGAGAAACCAGGACGCCTACGTGCTGCTGGTCTCGGGCGAGCGCCCCGCCGGCGACAACACCCTTTTCGATACGGCGAGCACATCCGGCATACTGTCCGTTGTGCGCCTGCGCATAAGCAACGACGGAGTTCGCGTGATATCGCACACGTCGTGGCGCAGCATCTCGCGCGGCCGCCTTCAGGAGGATGGCTACCATTGCCTGCAGTGCCCACGCATCACGGTAGGCAAGACGCTAGTCGACGGACGCCTGTCGGGTGCCTACCTCCACCGCCGCGGAGCCACCGCAGAAAAGGCGCTCGGCAGTGAGGCTGAGGTTGCGCTGGAGTGCTTTACCCTATGGTCGGATGATTTGGGCGATAGCCTGACGTTCCGCCAAGTTCTTCGCTTTCCGCAGGTACCGTCGAGTATCGAGCTGGGCGAGCCCGAGAATATCAACGGCAAAATGGTGGTGCCCGTTGCATACGAGACTGCAGGCGGTTGTGGCTGTGCATCGTACGCCGTGATCGGCCAGTCCATTGCGGGCTGGGGCGTTATGTCACCAGACGCCACGGTACCCCGTGCGGTGCCGTGGCCACAACATTCGGGCTTTTTGGCAACCGTCAACGAGCAACTGCAGCATATTACTTGGACGCGAGGCGCATCGGCATTTGCAACGCAGCCCGTGGGCGCCGCAGGCTGCGGCCCGGCATCGTTTAGCGTAAGCAACAACGGCAGGTGCGTGCTCTATGTAGAGAACACCGATGGCAAGGTGGGACAAACCTACGACGAAGAAGGCAACCCGGTAGCAGTGATGGGCAAGCACTTCCGCATCTTCGCCAGCACCTTGGCAGGCGATCTGCTTACGGAGCCGTTCGTGATGTGCGAGCTGGACCATCCCGTCGATCAGATAGCGACATTTTTGACGTCGGGAAGTATGCTCTCCGCGCTCGCCACGCACATTGTGAGCGCGGAGAAAAGCGAGGCAGAGCTGCACGGCATCGAAGTGCCCCTGGTAGCTTGTGCCACTTCGACGGGTGCGGTCGCCACCTCGGGCGCGGTGGTGCCCGGAGCAGCAGGCGAATCCTTCATGGTCACGGTGCGAAACGACGGCAACACCCTGCTGACCGCCGGCACGATCGATCTGTACCGAGAGGGATCCAGCCAGCCGTTCTCCAGCGCATCCATCGGATTCGGAGTGAACGCACGCATGGCTTCGATCTACGACCCAGAGCTTGCCGAGGACGCTTCGGCCAACGACATGGCACACGTGAAGTACGCGCTCGAGACGCTGGGTGCCGTACTGCACGAGCTTCATGTGCCCGATGCGGCATGCGAACGCTCAGAAGTTCAGGTCGGCGTATGCGACAGCGCGGATACGACAGGACTTCACGACGCCCCGATGACAGCAGACGGCGATGGTGGCTCGAGTGGAGGTGGTACTGACGAGGGCGGCGGCTCCGGCGGAAGCAGTTCCGGCAGCGGCAAGGACCACGGCAATAACAAGCGCTCCGGAAAAGTGGGCGCGCTCGCCGGCGCGGGCGACAGCAACGTCCCCCTAACCGCAGCCGCAGCAGCACTCGCCGCAGCTGGTGCCGGCCTTGTCGCCTACAGCGCCCGCCGCACGGCGCTCGAAAAAGACACCGCCAATGAGGTCAATTCGGATAGGCCTCGCTAGCTCCTAGTTACTTTTGTGTGAAACGCCGACTCGGCTCATCGAACATCAAAATGGGCTGGTTCTGGATACCCAGAGCCAGCCCATTACGCATTAAATGTCGTCTGAGGAGTCGAGTTCTGCCTCGATCTTGGCACGGCGTCTTTTCGCCGTGAAGAACGATGCACACAGAGCGGCGAATGTGGCTATGAAAATCGTTACCCCGCAAGCCGCGCCCGTCGCCAAGTTCGCTGCCCAAAAGACATCTTCGAACGGCACGATCTGCACCTCCGCGATGCAGCGCATCGCCGCAATGACAAGCGTGCTCGTCACCCCGCTAATACAACAGACGAGCAGGAAGTATCCGACAGGAAGATGCTCGGTTTGCCCAAAACGGTTGGTATCGACATAGCCCTTTCGCGTTTGCAGCACAGTGCAAATAAACATCACGATAACAAGCCATGCGTACATGGCGGCCTCAAACGGCGTTGCAAAGAGATGCGGTATTTCGCTGGCATCGCTGTGAACCCACGCAACCTGACGAACCAAAATTTCGTAGAAAAGAATCATCAACATGCCCCACGAAAGCAGATAAAAGCCAATCCTGTAGATCTTCGCGTTCTCGGCTTCCAGGCGCTCGTCTTTTGGGCCGGCATATTCACGCCACTTTTGCACGATTTTCAGATCTTCAAATTTCATAGTGAACTCCTAAAGAGCGTTAGGGTCGACGTCGACCCCGTCTTCCCAAAACAAGTCGTTCAACGTCACGTGCAGCGCTTTGCAGATCGCTACACATAAATTGAGCGTGGGGTTATAACCGCCCGCCTCGATCAGGCCGATAGTCTGGCGCGTAACGCCCACGGCTTGGGCTAAGTCGGCTTGCGAAAGGCCAGCCGCCGCACGCGCCGCCTTCATGCGGAGGTTTCTCTTACCCGGCATGGAGCTCCTTTCGTAAATGTGGACAGGTATCCGTTGCAACATGACAGGAATATATTGCATTCATCAGAAGATGTCAACTATATCTGTCATTATGGAAATCATGCTCGTCATCGCCGTGCGGACATAACAATTTCGATTCGCTATTCAACCTTACTCGGGCAGAACCGAGTCGAAAGGAACCGAGTAAGTGGGACTTATCGGCATGGCCAACGCGCACGCCAATAACCGGATTTGCCGGAACCATGCGTGCCCCATCGTTTAATAGCTCCGTTATTGTTCGATGATCTTCTTGACGGCCGCGGGAACGCCTGCCGCCATCACGTTGTCCGGAAGGTCTTCCGTCACAACACTTCCCGCAGCGATAACGCAGCCGCTGCCGATGGTAACCCCCTGGAGTACGGACACGTTCGCGCCAAACCAGCAGTTATCGCCAACAACAATGGGCAGAGCCCTCTCGAGACCCAAGTTGCGCTCTTTTGCTCCAAGGGGATGCGAAGCGGTGTAGAAGCCGCAAAACGGCCCAATAAACACGTTGTCACCAAAGGTAATAGAACCACCGTCCATAAAGTAGCAGCCATGGTTCACGAAGCAGCCGTCGCCAAAGGTTGTCTTGTCCCCGTAGTCAAAGTAGGCAGGCGAAAGGACCGTCAGCCCCGCCGGAAGATCGGTATCGAGCAAGGTTTTTAGGACGTCAAGCTGCGCGTTGCTTCCGGGTTTTCCCATATTGAAGTCATGGCAGAGCACCTCTGCCCTCGCCCGTTTTGCCAGGAGTTCCTCGTCAAAGTTGGCATCATGCCACTCCCCGCGCTCCATCTTCTCTTTCTCGGTCACTGTGAGCCCCCTTAATAAAAACATTTGTGGCGGCAATTCTATCATTTGATAAGCCGTCATTTTCCATACCGATAACGAACGCGCGTTCGATGGATTTCGTGTTAGTTGGAATCGCCTATGGGCTGGGCTATGCTACCTTGACTATCTATATGACTTAAACGCAGCAAAGGAGCACCGAGAGAGCGAGTATGGCAAAAAAAACCGCAAACTATGGTAACGACAGTATCCGCCAGCTCAAGGACGAGGAGCGCGTACGCCTGCGCCCCGCCGTCATCTTTGGCTCGGACGGACTCGATGGCTGCGCGCATGCCGCCTTCGAGATTCTGTCCAACGCCGTTGACGAGGCACGCCAGGGCTACGGCAACCTGATCACCCTCACTGCCTTTCGCGATGGCTCTATCCAGGTAGAGGACAATGGCCGTGGCTGCCCGCTCGACTGGAACCCTTCCGAGAAGCGCTTTAACTGGGAGCTCGTCTTCTGCGAGCTCTACGCCGGCGGCAAATACAACAACAACCAGGGCGGCGACTACGACTTCTCGCTCGGTACCAACGGCCTAGGCTCGTGCGCGACCCAGTACGCCTCCGAGTACATGGACGTCACGGTTTGGCGCGACGGCAACAAGTACTCCCTGCACTTTAAGAAGGGCAAGGTTGTCGGCGCCAAGAAGAAGGCACTCGAGATTGAGCCCAGCGACGAGAACCGCACCGGCACCACCATCAAGTGGCGCCCCGATCTCGAAGTCTTTACCTCCATCAGCATCCCCCACGATTGGTATCGCGAGACCATGCGCCGCCAGGCCGTGGTCAACGCCAACGTGACCTTCCGCCTGCGCATCGAGGGCGACGACGGCGAGTTTTCCGAAGAGGACTTTTGCTATCCCAAGGGCATCGAAGACTACGTGCTCGAGAAGGTCGGTACCGACTACCTCACCGAGCCCTTCTTTATCGAGGCCGATCGCCGTGGTCGCGACCGCGAGGACCTGCCCGATTACAACGTCAAGATCACGGCGTGCCTGTGCTTCTCGCGCACCTTCCAGATGCAGGAGTACTACCACAACTCCTCGTGGCTCGAGAACGGCGGCTCACCCGAGAAGGCGGCCCGCAGCGCGCTGACCAGCGCGATCGACGCCTACATCAAGGGCCAGGGCAAGTACAACAAGAACGAGAGCTCCATCAAATGGCAGGATGTCCAGGACTGCCTGGTGCTGGTGACCAACTGCTTCTCCACCCAGACCTCCTACGAGAACCAGACCAAGAAGGCCATCAACAACCGCTTCATCCAGCAGGCCATGACGGCGTTCTTCAAGGAGCGCCTGGCGACCTACCTGATCGAGAACAAAGACGCCGCCAACAAGATCATGGAGCAGGTGCTCATCAACAAGCGCTCGCGCGAGAACGCCGAGAAGACCCGCCAGAGCATCAAGACCAACCTGCAGCAGAAGACCGACATGGCCAACCGCGTGCAGAAGTTCATCGACTGCCGCTCCAAGGACAAGACCCGCCGCGAAGTCTACATCGTGGAGGGCGACTCGGCGGCGGGCGCCATCCGCACCTCGCGCGATGCCGAGTTCCAGGGTGTTATGCCCGTCCGCGGTAAGATCCTCAACTGCCTAAAGGAAGACTATCCGCGCATCTTTAAGTCCGACATCATCATGGACCTCATGCGCGTGCTGGGCTGCGGCGTGGAGATCAAAGACAAGCGCATCAAGAACCTCGGCGCCTTTGACCTGGACAACCTCAACTGGAACAAGGTCATTATCTGTACGGACGCCGACGTCGACGGTTACCACATCCGCACGCTTGTGCTCACCATGCTCTATCGCCTGGTACCCACGCTCATCGACGAGGGTTACGTGTATATCGCCGAGTCGCCGCTCTACGAGATCAATTGCAAAGAAAAGACCTACTTTGCCTACACCGAGCTCGAAAAGAACGGCATCCTCAAAGAAATCGGCGACCAAAAGTGCTCCATCAACCGCTCCAAGGGTCTTGGTGAGAACGATCCGGACATGATGTGGCTCACCACCATGAACCCCGAGACGCGCCGCCTCATCAAGGTGGAGCCCGAGGACGTGGCCAAGATGGAATCCATGTTCAACCTGCTGCTGGGCAACGACGAGGCCGGCCGCAAGCGCCATATCGCCGAGCACGGCAAGGAGTATCTCGACCAGCTGGACCTGCAGTAAGAGCGGCCCCACAGAAAGCATCAAGAGGAAATCGTGGCAAAGAAGAAAACCAGCACCCCAAACAAGAAGAAGCAGGTCAACGCCGATAACGTCATCGGCCTGCACTCGGAGGTCACGGCGCAGCCCATCACGGAGACGCTCGAAACCAACTATATGCCGTATGCCATGAGCACCAACGTCTCGCGCGCGTTCCCCGAGATCGACGGCTTCAAGCCCTCGCACCGCAAGCTGCTGTACACCATGTACAAGATGGGTCTGCTCAAGGGCGAGCGCCAGAAGAGCGCCAACATCGTAGGCCAGACCATGAAGCTCAACCCGCACGGCGACGGCGCCATCTACGAGACGATGGTCCGCCTCGCCACGGGCAACGAGGCGCTGCTCGCGCCGTTCGTGGAGTCCAAGGGCAACTTTGGCAAGTACTACTCGGGCGACCTGACCTACGCCGCCTCGCGTTACACCGAGGCCAAGCTCTCCCCCATCTGCGCCGAGATCTTCAAGGACATCGACAAGGACCCGGTCGACTTCGTGGACAGCTACGACGGCGCCATGAAGGAACCGCGCCTGCTGCCCACTACCTTCCCCAACATCCTGGTGTCGGCCAACAAGGGCATCGGCGTCGCCATGGCGTCCGATATCTGCGGCTTCAACCTCAACGAGGTATGCACCGCTACCATGCACTATCTCGAGGACCCCGACTGCGACCTGCTCGAGTACATGCCCATGCCCGACTTCTCCACCGGCGGCGAGATCATCTACCGCCGCGAGGAGATGGAGTGCATCATCGAGACGGGCCTGGGCAGCTTCCAGATCCGCTCGCGCTGGCGGTGGGTCCCCGAAGAGCGCATCATCGAGGTCTACGAGATCCCCTACACCACCAAGACCGACGTCATCATCGACCGCATCGTCAAGCTCTCCAAAGAGGGCAAGGTGCGCGAGATCGCCGACATCCGCGACGAAACCGACCTCTCCGGTCTGCGCATCGCCATCGACCTCAAGCGCGGCGTGGACCCCGAGAAGCTCATGGCCAAGCTCTATCGCACCACCACGCTGCAGGACTCGTTCTCCTGCAACTTCAACGTCCTGGTGGACGGCTATCCCCGCGTCATGGGCGTGCGCCAGATCCTGCATGAGTGGGTCGCGTGGCGCATCCAGTCCACGCGCCGCCGCGTGAACTTCGATTTGGGCAAGAAGTCCGAGCGCCTGCATCTGCTGCACGGCCTCGAGGCCATCCTGCTCGATATCGACAAGGCCATCGCCATCATCCGCGGCACCAAGCTCGAGGCCGAGGTCGTTCCCAACCTGATGCGAGGCTTCGACATCGACGAGACCCAGGCCGAGTTCGTGGCCGAGCTCAAGCTGCGCAACATCAACGAGGAGTACATCCTCAACCGCACCAAGGATATCGCCAAGCTCGAGGCCGAGATCGCCGAGCTGGAGGAGATCCTCTCGAACGAGGACAACATCAAGAAGGTCATCCGCGACGAGCTGGCCGCAGTCAACAAGAAGTACGTCATGCCGCGCCGCACGGGCAGGATCGAGCCGTCCGACGTCATCGAGGTGAGCCTGGAGCCCGAGGTCGAGGAGTACCCGGTCACCATCATGCTCTCGCGCGAGGGCTACCTCAAGAAGATGACGGACCGCGTGCTCAAGAAGGGCGCCGCCCTCAAGTACAAGGACGGCGACGAGCCCTTCATCGAGTTCCCGTCCGCCAACACGCACGAGCTTTTGGTGTTCACCAACAAGAGCCAGGTGTACAAGTGCAAGGTCGCGGCGTTCGAGGACACCAAATCCGCGCAGCTGGGATCGTATCTGGCCACGGACCTCGAGATGGAACCCGACGAGAGCGTCATCTGGGTCATCGACCCCGAGGATTACAAGGCCGACGTGCTGTTCATCTTCGAGAACGGCCGCGTGGTGCGCGTCGCGCTTGCCGGGTACGTCACCAAGACAAACCGCAAGCGCCTCAAGAACGCCATCTACGGCGGGTCCAAGCTGCTGTACGCCCAGGTGCTCAAGGAGGACCGCGACATCGCGCTGGTCTCGAGCGACTATCGCCTGATGAACTTCAACACGGCGCTGCTCAAGACCAAGACGACCACCAACACGCAGGGCGTCCAGGCCTTCACCGCCAAGAAGGGCCGCTCGGTCACCACCGTCGGTACGACCGAGGAGATTCTTGGCGCCGGCGTCTCGGCCGAGAAGTTCACCGCGCAGAGCCTCCCCTCAGCCGGTGCCCTCATGAAAGAAAACGACATGCCGAGTTTGTTTGATTAGGACGACGGCAGAACCGCCATAGTTTTACAAAGCAGCGGGGCCCGGAGCGCAGCAATATCGCGCCCCGGGCCCCGCTCGTTGCGGAGGTCATCCTCGGAAATGTCGACGATACGGGGGCTTCCCGCACCGTCCTAAGCCGTTAGCAAAACTCGCAAAAGTTAGCAAAAGTTGCAAAAATTAGCAAAACTTGCAAAGGAGCTACCATAGAGTACAGCAAATGGCTCCGCCATTCCAGGCATGCTCGAAGATATTATCGAGCGAACCAAAGAAGCGGCAGATAGCTACCTTTCACAGTCTCACGCGCGCATGAACGGCGTTCAAATTGGTCCAGTGGGCATCGATTGAACATATGTTCAAGAAGCCCAGGGCAACTGGCGCACGTGCATGAATGGCATCTTCAGGCAACTCGAGAAGCATGGCATCGGGCTTCTCTCGAAACGACTTATCGAGAGCTTTCCGATAAAGACATTGAGTTTTTGCTCGCGATGCTGCCCTATTCTGGCCCCAGCAGGGTCTCGGAGATAGCCAAACGCATGGGCGTCGCCAGCAACTACACAAGCCAATACAAACGCCGCCTCCTGGAGGACGGCGTCATTGGAGAGCGCGGGCGTGGTCTCGTTGGCTTTGACATTCCCGCGTTCAGGGAATTCTTGAACGAGAAGGCGTTTTAGCACGTCGGAATTGTCCGCGGAAGCATCAACGCATGGCAATCAGTAATCCTCTTGGTAAGGGAAGTAGGCTTTCCGCCAACGCTGATTGCCATGCGTTCTTCTTGTCCTTAGGCGAGCTTGCGAGCGAGCTCTCGCACCTCTTTCAACTTGGGCGACGATACCATGCTGTCGCGCTCGGTCATACCGCTGATGGTGACAATGCCCTGGTCCTCCCACTTGCAGTACGCGCAGGTTGACTTATACATAGCGATCGCCGCATCATAGACGCCCTCGCTATGGCTATCGAGCAAAAGGGCCGTCTTGGTGAACGGGAAGCCCGTAGCACCGAAGGCGTACAGGCGGTCGATGGCGGCCTTCTCCTGCGCGGTGATATCGAACCAGTAGATAGGCGAGGCAAAGACGACCATGTCTGCGTCTTTCAGCGGCTCGATCACGTCGGCCATGTCATCCTTCTGCACACAGGTGCCCTCATGGGTAAAGCAGTACTGGCATCCCAGACAACCAGCGATCTTTTTGCCGGCAACGCGGATGACCTCGACCGTATGGCCGGCCTCGCGCGCGGTCTCGGCAAAGGCCTCGACCATGGTGTCGGTATTGGCACCCTTGCGCGGGCTACCACTCAATACAACGATATTCATAGAAATCTCCCTCCTTCATGCCGCAGGCGCGCGGCACACATTTCGTTGTAACCAAAACAGATGAAGCTATTCAGTCGTCCGCAGACCACATCTCTCGTTCGTGCTCTCTAGACAAGGCGCAAACGGTGCTGCACCCCCCCTGTCGCGCTATATCCCTACGCAGTGTTCAGAACCCCTGCTCACCGAGCAGCACCGCGCGAGGTCCAGCACGAGTACGCCTTCCCGGGTACAGGTCTCATGCCCTATGCGGGAGATGAGGACCTTCGGGAACACGTCCCCGATGGGCAGAAGCGACGCGAGCTCCCCCTCAAGCATCAAGTTGATGCTCATATCGCCTCTCACATACGCTCTCCTTCCCGGTTTCGAAACTCGAATTGATTTAAAGTTTCGAAACCGGGAAGGCAATATACAAAAGGATGTGTCGAGGAACGAATCCCAGCCACGTCATGTCGGCAGCGATGAAGGGCGCATCCGCGCGTGCTACAATGCGGGCATCAGAGATGAAAACACAGTCCCCGTCGGGTAGTCGTGGGCGTGCGGGAGTCCGCATCAGTAACCTGCCTCCTTGGTTGTCCCTTCTCTGCATGGTCATCTACATAAAGGAGGAACCAGCCATGCAGATCAGTGTGTCGTCCACCCTGACCGTATATCACGACGGTCAATTCTGGGTTGGGCTGGCGGAGCACGTCGAGGGCGGAAGGTATGGCGTCGCCCGCATCGTCTTCGGCGCGGAGCCGTCCGATGAGGAGATTCTGCGATTCGTTACAAGCGAATGGGAGAAGCTCTCGTTCTTCGGCGACAAGGCCACTGAAATAAGCAAGCCCGCGAAGAACCCCAAGCGGCGCGCTCGCGAGGCAGCGAAAGCCCTTAAACGGCCCGCGGTGAGCACCAAGGCACAACAGGCGCTCGCGGCACAGCGGGAAGCGATGAAGCGGGAGTCGGCTCAAGCAAGAAGTCAGCGTCGCGCGGATGAGGCGGAGACGCGCTTCGAGCAGCGAAAGTTGAAGCGCAAGCAGAAACATCGCGGGCATTGATCGCTATTTGCAGCAAGGCAAACCATATACAGCAGCGGCGCCAGTTCCACTTGAAGCCGACGCCGCGTAGACGCTGATAGTGACGGCTATGCACGGGCACGGGCGCGCCACCGCACTTCACAGCTTGTTTCTCAAGTATTTGGGACGCACACGCGGCGTTCAAAAATGCGGAGCGACTCCGCATGGCTCGAGACTGAGCCGAGGTGCCCTACTTCTCGCCCTCCAGCAGCCCCACGATGCGGTCGATGTCGACGGCAAAGCGAGGCCTTCCCTCGCGCTCGTAGCGGTCGAGGTATGCCTGGCACTCGGAGACAATGCGCTTGGTGTTGCCATCGATGATGCGCTGGAGCGTCTCGTAGTAGGCCGAGCCCTCGGTCCTGAAGCGGCGCTGGTAGGCCTTGGTTATGGGGAACATCTTGATGTAGTGGATGCCGTGGCGGCAGCCGGGGCGCGTCGTGGGGCGGGGTGGCAACGCAAAGTACTGGTCTTTGGGCACGTTAGGGGCGATGTTGGAACGCAGCGGCACGGCGAAGTCCCTGCGCTTCCCGCGGAAACGCAGCCTCACCACCACGATGCAGGGGCGGTCGCGCTTAAGTATGAGCTCGCGGTCGCCCTCGACGAGGTCGAAGAAGTCCTGGGAATGGATACGATCTTCATCGGTTATGCCCCCCTCATACGAAGCGGGGCCCGCATCGCTGCAGGCCCCTACAGGTGGGCGATATTCTACGCCTTGCGGCACCCCGTCGCCCACGGAGGCTAAACGTACACGTAAGCCGTACTCTGAAAGCCGCGGCTTCCGGCAAGTAGTTTATACCACGAAAGGTCGCTTTCAATGCGCCTAGCTCGCAAAATAACACTCGCTGGGCCGTCGCCCCTGATCTTCTCGACCGTCTCCTCCGGGTGCTTATTGCGTGCCACGGGCACCTCCGTCCTTATTATCACGATAAACATACTATGAGTGGCGTACGGGTCGAGAAGGGCTGGCGCCAAAAGAGCCCAACGGCCGTTACGGCTTCGTTAGAAACGCGCCCCATCATGGATGGTGAACCCGAAAGGTAAGGCGCGCTGGCACGGTGGCTCGGCCCGCGCGCCCGGAAGAGAAAGGATAAACCCATGGGTTACATGCTCGAGACGCGTGGGCTCACCAAGCGCTTCGGCCGCGGCGACCAGGCGCAGGACGCCGTGGCCGACGTGAGCCTTCATATCCGCGAGGGCGAGGTGTACGGGCTGCTCGGTCCCAACGGAGCCGGCAAGTCGACAACGCTCAAAATGATCTGCGGAATGCTGCGGCCGACGGCCGGGGAGATCCTCTTTGCCGGGCACGCCTGGCGCCGCGAGGACCTCTACGCAATCGGCAGCCTCATCGAGGAGGCGCCGCTCTACCCCAACCTCACCGCGCGCGAGAACCTGCGCGTGCGCACCACGCTGCTGGGCCTTCCCGAGAGCCGCGTAGATGAGGTGCTCGCCGCCGTGGACCTCGCGGACACCGGGAAGAAGCGCGCCGGGCGCTTTTCGATGGGCATGCGGCAGCGCCTGGGGCTCGCGCTGGCGCTGATTGCCCGGCCACGCCTGCTCGTGCTCGACGAGCCCACCAACGGCCTCGACCCCATCGGCATCGAGGAGCTGCGCGACCAGGTCCGCGGCTTCGCGGCGGCGGGCACGACGGTGATCGTCTCGAGCCACATCCTCTCCGAGGTGCAGCAGATGGCGGACACCATCGGCATCATCTACGGGGGGCGCCTCGCCTACGAGGATGCGCTTCGACCCGGGCAGGACCTCGAGGAACTCTTCATGAGCGTCTGCCGGGAGGGGCGACGAGCGCGCGGGGAGGTGGCGGCATGACGGGCGAGAAAGGCGGCCTGCTCGCGGGCCTGCGCGCTGAGACCCTGAAGTCGCGCCACGCGGCACCGGTTCGCCTGGCCGTGCTCATGGCGCTGCCGATGCCTCTGCTCGGCGCGATGCCCTACCGGGGCGTGCAGTCCTTCAGCGCGTGGAACTACTGGTACGCGCTCTTCCTGCCCGTGGCTCTCTCGCTCGTGGTGGCGTGCGTCGCGCGGGCGGACGCGCGCACGCGGATGCGGGGGCTTCTAGGCCTGGGCTTCCCGCTCGGGCGCGCCTGGTGGGCCAAGGCGCTCTGGTGCCTCGCGCTCTGCACGCTCTCGAACCTCGTGGTCTTCGGCATCTACCTCGCGGGCTCGGCGTTCTCCTCGCAGGGCCTCACGGCCGCGGGCACGCTCACGATGCTCCTCTGCGCGCTCGCCAACACGGTGACCGCGGCGTGGATGATCCCCGCAGGGCTCTTCCTCACTGCGCGGCTCGGCATGCTCGCGGGCATCTTCTGCCCGCTCGCCGCGCAGCTCGTGGGTGGGTTCGCCTGGTCGCTGATGCCGCTGCCGCAGCTCTTTCCGCCGTCGGCGAGCATGGTCATCCCCACGAGCTTCATCCCCGTGCTGCCGAGCGGCGAGCCACTCGCGGCGGACATGGCGCTCGGCGGGGCGCTCGCGGCGGACGGCATGCTCACGCTGGCAGGTCTTGCGGTCAGCGCGCTCGCGTTCGCCGCGCTCACGGCGGCGGGCGCGGCCTGGTTCGCGCGCTCCGAGGAGAGGTGATGGCCATGACGCGACTTTCCGGCCCGACGCCGCGCATGACGCTCCCGCGGGCTCTGCTCTCCGAGGCCCTGCGCCTGGCGCGCTCCCCGCTCGCGGCGGTGCACCTCGTCTGCGGCCTGGCAGCCGGTCTTGCCTGCGGCGAGTACTTCTCCGTAACCCGATGGGACCCGGCGCTGGGCGCGGACGCCTACGCCCAGTTCCTCGGCGCCTTCATGCCGCTCATGTCCGCCATCGTCTGCGGGCTCGCCGTGGACGAGGAGCGCGCTGCCGGGCGCCTCGCCAACCTCACGGCGATCCCCTCGCGCGGGCGCGCCGTCGCGGCGAAGCTGCTCGCCCTTGCGGCGCTCGGCGCGGGCGCGCTAGCCGTGGCGCTCGGCGTGTTCGGGGCCGTGCTCGCCGTCGCCGGGCGCCTGCCGCTCGGGCCCGCTCCGCTTGCGGCCGCCTGGGCGGGCATCGTGCTGGGCAGCCTGCCCCTCTACGCGCTGGGGCTCGGCGTGGCCCTGCGCCTCGGCCGCAACGCCGCCATCGGCGCCGGCGCGGCGGGGATGCTCCTCGCGTTCTTCTCAGTGGGCGGACTTGCGCACGGCCTCATGACCGGCGAGCTCACCGGTGCCCTGGCGACGCCCCTGAGCTGGGTGCCGCTCGCCTGGCCCGCGCGCCTGGGGTCGCTCGGGGTGGAGGCCTTCATCGACGCCGCACGCGCGGCGGGCCCTCTCCTCACGACTGCGCTCGCTGGCCTCGTGCTCACCCTGGCAGCCGCCGCCGTCCTTATCGCCTGGTTCTGCCACTTCGAGGACGGGAGGGCAGATGCATAGGAAGCCGCTCGCCGTCGTGCTCGTCCTCCTCTCCACAGCGCTCGTCCTGGGCGGGAATGCCCCGCTCGACGCCGGCTGGGGGTCGGCGCTGCGCTCGATCGCCGACCGCGTGCTGCCCAACCCTGAGATCGCCATGTGGGCGCCCGCGCCCGAGCCCGGCAGCCACGCGAGCTCCTACGCCGACGCCACCGGAGCGGGGGCAAACTACGTCTACCTGGTGGACGCGGCGGACGACAGGGGCAATGTCCGAGAGCTCCAGCTCATCTTCTTCGGGCGAGAGTCGGACGGCGAGGGCTGGCTCGAGATCGAGGCGCGCGGCGGCTCGGGCGTGCGCTACCGCGCGTGCGACGCGGCCGAGGCGCCCGCGGCTGCGCGCAGGGCTCTGGACCGCTGAGCGCGGCGCTAGTACAATTCCGACGGGAATTTCAGGAGGTCTAACATGGCGAGGATACTGGCAGTGGATGATGAACGGGCGATCCTCGACGCGCTCTCGCGCGTCCTCGGCCGCGACGGCCATGAGGTCGTCAGGGCGGCGGACCCGACGGCGGTCCCGGGGATGGACCTCTCGCGCTTCGACCTCGTGCTCTGCGACGTCATGATGCCGGGGCTCGACGGCTTCGAGCTCGTGCGGCAGATCCGCCCGGACTTCGACGGGCCCATCATCTTCCTGACCGCTCGCGTGGCCGAGGAGGATGCCGTGGCCGGCTACGGCCTGGGCGCCGACGACTACGTCCGCAAGCCCTTTGGGGCCGCGGAACTGCGCGCCAAGGTCGCGGCCCATCTACGCCGTGAGCGCCGGCCGCGCTCGCACGCCCTCTCCTTCGGAGAGGTGCGGATCGACCTCGGGGCGCACGGCCTCGCCGTGGGCGGCGAGGCCGTGCCGCTCACGCCCACCGAGTACGCCATCTGCGAGTACCTCGCCCGCCACCCCGGGCAGGTCATGAGCCGCGCGCAGATACGCGAGGCGGTGCTCGGCTGGGAGAGCGACGCCGACGACGCGGCCATATCCATGCAGGTCAGCCGCACCCGGAGGAAACTCTCCGAGGCCGGCGCCGACCCGATCGCGACCGTCTGGGGGATGGGGTACAAGTGGCAGCTCTGAGGACCGGGGCGCGAGGTCGCGGGGGCATGCCGCTCTCCTTCGTCATCGCGCGCTACTTCGCCTACGCGTTCGCGGCGGTTGCCACGGCGTGGCTCGCCTCGTTCATGGCGCTCTCCGCGGCGATCAACGCGGGCTTCGTCTACGAGGCAAGCTGGGGGCCGGCCAATGTGCGCGAGGTCGCGGAGGGCCTGGCACGCGACGGCGTCTGCGGGCAGCAGGACGTGCCGACGGCGTACCGCTACCTCATCCTGAACAAGGACGGATACGTGCTGATGACAGACCTCGAGGGCACGCGGCTCGAGGACGCGACGGAAATGGCCCGTGCGGCACTCGCCGCGGATCCGGGCACAGTGGAGATCGAGGGCGGGGGCTCGGGCCTCACCTATGCCGCGTTCCCGCTCAAGGGCGGCGGGGCCTGCGCACTCGTCAGCGAGTACCTGCCGCAGTGGGTCTCGCGCGACCTCGCCGGCCTGCTTCCCAACCCGCAGAATCTCATGCTCGTCGGCGCCGCGGGAGGAAGCGCGCTCGCGCTCGCGCTCGTGGCGCGCCGCGCGAGCCGCGTGATCTCGCGCAAGATGGCGCCGCTCGCGGAGGCGGCGGGGCGCGTCGGCGCGGGGGAGCTCGACTTCGCGGTCGGCAGCACCAACGTGCGCGAGGTGAACGACGTCCTCGCCGCGATGGACGCCATGCGGGCCTCCCTCGCCGAGTCGCTCGAGGCCCGCTGGGCCGCGGAGCGGGGGCAGCGCGAGCAGGTGGCGTCGCTCGCCCACGACCTCAAGACGCCGCTCACCGTACTGCGCGCCAACGCCGACTTCGTGGCGGAGGAGCTAGAAGACGAGAAAGACGCCGACCTCGCGGCCGCCGCGCGCGACATAGCAGGCAGTGTCGAGAGGCTCGACGGCTACGTGCGCCTGCTCATCGAGGCCTCGCGCGGGTCCGGCGGGGCGGAGAGGGTCCCCATGCGGCCGGCCGAGCTCTGCGAGCAGGTCCTCGCCGAGGCCGCCCAGATCGCCCGGGCGCGAGGCGTGACACTCGACGCGGCCACGGGCCCCGCTGTCGCGGGCGCGCCCGAAGCCCCGCTCGACCGAACCGCCCTGGCGCGAGCCGCCGCGAACCTCGTGGCCAACGCCGCCGAGCACGCGCGCTCGCGCGTGGCGGTCTCCTGCGACGTCGCTGGTGGATACCTCGTCATCGAGGTCGCCGATGACGGACCGGGCTTCTCTCCCGCCGCCCTCGAACGCGGCTGCGAGCGCCTCTTCACAGACGACTCATCCCGCTCCTCGCGCGACGGAAGCCGCCACTACGGGCTCGGCCTCCACGCCGCCTCCGAGACCGCGAGCGCCCACGGGGGCTCCGTCTCGCTCGCCAACAGCCCCTCGGGCGGCGCGGTGGCCACCATCGCGGTCCCCCTGTGCGGGGCCTGACGACTCAGGCCCTCACACCGGCGTGGCTCGCAACCAAACGCTTCCCGGATAATAATGCCCGTTGCGGGGATTGCCCTGGCTAGTCGCCGCCCATGTGCATGAGCATGTCGGCGATGCGAGTCGCCATCTCGTCCGCCGCTGCACGGATGTTGGCGACCCAGGACGCAAGACCGGCCTGATTGGATGCCTCCGCCTCAAGCACGTCGCAGTTCGCGGCCACCGCCATGAGTGGGGTGACGAGGCCGTGCGAGGCGGTGCAAACGAACGCGCGCTCCCGCGCCTCAGCCTCCACCACCGGTCGCAGGGCGCGTCCCGCTGCCGCCCACGCCACGGCGAGCGCCGCGAGGAAGATCGCAATGCAGGAGGCGAGGCACCCCAGCCCGAGGCCGCATAGTCATCGCCATATCGAACGGCGTAAGTGTTGAGCACCGACTCAATGGCTTCATTTTGATCCTCACGGATAAAGGCCGTAAGGTCGACCATTGAGGTAAAGTTGACGGAAGGAAAGACAACGTCATAAGCAGCAATATAGCGGGATGGCGGGTATTTGTAATAAATGGCTTGGGACTTGAAGCATAGTTAGGCACCATGAACTGTAAGCTGCTTAGGCAGCTTCGGCTGGACCGTGGCCGTGGCGGCGATGCGGGAGAGCTGGACGTGCATGAGGCACATCCCATGGAGGAGGTCCCCGAAGGCATCCCCCGAGTCCCTGTGGCTGTACCTCCAGCTGAAGGAGTCCGCATAGGACTGCATGTGCTTCTTGGAGAGGCCGTGGAAGGCTCCCTCCACGTATGCCTTGAAGTTCGAGATTATCCTGTGGACCATGGGAAGCGAGGCATCGCCGTCCGAGCTGTCGTACTCCTTCTGCTCGAGGCCGCGGAAGGACGAGAGCCCGGCGGATATGCCGGTCCAGGCATCCGCCCTTATCGTCGATGCATGGCAGAGGTGGTCGTGCCCGAACTGGCGCCATGAGTCTCCCGGGCAGTCCTGCGCGCACCGGATGACGCACGATCCCTTCCCTGCAGGAGCCCTGTCGGCGGCAGCGAGCATCGGCTGCTGCTCCGTGCCCCTTCCCCTCGTGCCTCCGGCCCTCGCGCCTATATAGAAGTCGTCCGCCTCCACGCAGTCAGCAGCGAGGACGTTGAAGGCACTCCGATCTGGCCATCGCGCAGCGGATGCGCGCAAGGACGCGCCCTGCCGTCTTGTAGCTGCAGCCGATCTGGCGCTGCAGGGAACATGCGCTGATGCCTGCCTTCTGGCTGGACATGAGCCATATGGCCACGGACCATTTCCTGAGCGGGAGGCGGGTCCCCTCCATCATCGTCCCTGCGGTGACGGAGAACTGGCGGGAGCACCTGGTGCACTGCCGCTTGTGCGCATGGCCGTGCACCTTGGAGCAGATGCGGTTTCCGCATGCGGGGCAGACGAAGCCTCCGGGATGCCTCTCCTCGAGGAGCCTCCTCTCGCATGACTCCTCGTCGGGATATCTGTCCAGGAGCTCCAGGAGCGTGCCCCTGCTCTCGCATTCCTTCCTGCTCAGTCCGCCTGCATGGCCCTTCGCCATTGCTTCCTCCGCTCTTCCGGATGCATCATCATCTCATCCTCATTGTGCGGTTCGGAACCGACAGGAATTGCTGGGACTATGCCGGAGGTCCCAAGCCATTTTGCCGTTTTACTCCCTTTCACCTGCGATTTCGCCATTTACTCCCCGCATTTCAAGATGGCAAAGCACTAGGTGGTATTCGGTGGAATGGGAGTAAGGACTTATCTCAAGTGAGTAGACGCGCGGTTCTTGTCCCCGAGGGCGAAACGGAGCCGTTTCGGGGCCCGTGAAACTCAAATCGAACTCAACGGGCATTTTTGCGGTCTCCATACGGCGTTTCCCCAGGTGGTTAATGGGGAGTAAAGAATCTCGCCGTCTCAATGTAAACGGGAGTAATCAGGGGAAATGCCGCGGCGTACTGCCGTGTGCCGCCGTGTAAGCCACCACGTCATTTACTCCCCAGGTGCGCCGAAAATGTCGTTGCATGCAATGGGGAGTAAAAACTCAGCATACGCGGGAGCGCGCGGCGCTCACCGCCTAGTTTGACGTCCTGATTCGGTTGCGTTGATTGCGAAATGTGGAGAGCCGCTACAGCGAGGCTTTCCAGTCCTCGTATTCGTAGGCGTCGATCTCGCCGTTCTCGAGCTGGGCGCGTTTCTCTGCCCACAGCCCAATCGCCGCCGCGGCTTTGGGCGCGTGCGGCGCCTTGGGGTTCAGGGAGAGACCCGTGCCGTCGGCTGCGGGAACGATGCCGAAGGAGTCCTCGAGCCGCACGAGCAGCGACATGAGGTCGCTCGCGGTCTCGACGCCGTAATCCTTGAGGGCGTTGACGGACACGCCGAGCGCATCGGCGATGGACTCGAGCAGTTCGGGCTTCACCGCGCGGATGCCGCTCTCGTAGTGGCGCACGGCCCCCTCGGTCAGGCCGATGGCCTCGGCGAGCTGCGCCTGCGTCATGCCGCGCGACTTGCGGTACCGCCTTATGTTCTCGCCTACGGACATGAGCCCTCCTCCTGGAATTACGTACCAGCACATCTTATCAGCGTACGCAAATGTACGCAATTCTATTGACAGTACGGATCCGTACGCCATTAATGGGAGGATCCATGAACGAGAAGGTGGCGAAGACGTCGAGGCCGCACATGCTGGGCGCCGACGTACCTGCGCACGGTAAATAACCAACTGAACGCCATCTTCAACCACGCCGAGCGCTACTACGGCCTCGCCGACAACCCGGGGCGCAGGGTCGACAAGATAGGGTCGAAGAAGGGCGGCGAGATGCAGTTCTGGACCAAGGACGAGTACCTGAGGTTCAGCGAGGCAGTCATGGACAAGCCGCTGTCGTTCCACGCCTTCGAGCTGCTGTACTGGACGGGCATACGCTGCGGCGAGCTCCTGGCGCTCACGCCGTCCGACTTCATGCTGAATAGCTCGCGGCTGCGCATCAACAAGTCGTACCAGAGCCTCCACGGCGTGGACACCGTGACCGACCCCAAGACGCCCAAGTCCGTGCGCACGGTCGTCATGCCCGCCTTCCTTCGCGACGAGATGGCGGACTTCATCGAGATGCGCGACGACATCGCCCCCGACGAGCGCCTGTTCGCCGTGACCAAGCACTTCCTGGCCCACGAGATGGAGCGCGGGTGCAAGGCGTCGGGCGTGAAGCGCATCCGCATACACGACATACGCCACAGCCATGTGAGCCTGCTGATAGAGATGGGCTTCTCCGCGCTGGCCATCGCCGAGCGCATGGGCCACGAGGCGGTGGACATCACCTACCGCTACGCGCACCTGTTCCCCACGAAGCAGGACGAGATGGCCGCCGCGCTCGACGGGGCGAGGGGGTAAGAAGGATGCCGTGCGAGAACAGCGCCCGCAAGCGCAGCAAGGCGATGGCGTTCCGTTGCACGCCCGAGGAGCGCAAGCTCATATGCGAGATGGCAGCTTGGAGCGGCATGAACAGGCAGGACTACATCATCGCCAAGCTCACCGATGCTCAGGTCGAGGTGAGGCCCTCCGTGAGCGTTCAGAAGGCGTTGAAGGACTCGATGTCGGAGTTGTCCAAGGAGGTGCATCTGGCGGCCTCCTACGGCGAGCTGAGCGGGTTCCTGCAGCAGAGGATCGAGCTGGTGATGAGGTTCTTCCTGGCGCTGGGCGAGGAGGTTGAGGCACCAGCGACAGAAGCGCTATCACAAACCTCGCATTTGGAAGAGCCGACAACATCCGTCATGGATGCGGGTTCCGACACCGCAGGCATCTTCGAGATGGGACGCGGGTAGAGCCTAGCGCCAGACCTCCAACGCCTTGTTCGCAAGCCATTCGGCGCGATCGGCGATGCTACCCTCGTCCCAAGACTCTTTTTCCAAGGCGCCGGCCATCGTCGCAAGGCCGGCAGGCTCATGGCCTACAGCGTGCCGTCCAGCATAAGGTTCACCTTGAGCACGTTGACCGTGGGCTCGCCGAAGACGCCCA
>OLQP01000062.1_pt1 | contig 102466 bp, 81 predicted proteins | sample 1643181 | NCBI WGS metagenome assembly OLQP01 (sample SAMEA3136710, study PRJEB25190) | human gut metagenome | biome: human gut; feature: human-associated habitat; material: faeces | place: Austria | collected 2013 | reverse complement strand
GTAGAGCATTCGGCTGTTAACCGAAGGGTTGTTGGTTCGAGCCCAACTCGGGGAGCTAAGATGAAGAAGCGATACAGAAATGAGAAATCATGACTGTATCGCTTTTTTGATGTCTGTAGCCATTAAGAAACGCCATCTAACATTTTGACGGTTTTCCATAACATTTCTTCCTGTTCATGGAAGAAAGATTTCGTTATAATAAAATCAGACAGATCACGGAACATGTGCAGAGTCAGGAGTCGTGTCAAGGCGGAACTTTTTCCGATAGGCGCTTGGCGTCATGCCCTGCTTCTGGCGGAAGGCTTTGGTAAAAACTTCAGTATTTCGGTAACCACAGGAAAAAGCGACCGTTTCGATGGAGAGATCCGTATACGATAAAAGCTCGAGCGCACGCGTGATCCGGCAGGAAGAAAGATAGTCCTGCGGTGAGGTATGGAGATATTTCTGAAACAGGGTATAAAGGTAACTCCGGTTGATGCAGACATATCTGGCAATATCCGAGACAAGGATTTCATTGGAATAATTATTTCGGATAAACTCAACGGCTTTTTCCACGTAAAGATTGCCGCTCTCCCGTGCAGAAGGATCGGCAAGCGTGATTTCGCGGGAAAGAATTGAGAAAAACTGGTACAGACAGCCTTCCAGAAGATACTGGTCCGAGGTGTCATAGGTATTGTGCTTCTGCATCTGAAACAAGAGGGACTGCAGTTCACCGGAAAAGTTGCACTGGTAGACAGGGTGCTCCTCGGAAAGACCGAGTTCCTGTACATAAGAGGCAGCTTTTTCGCCGTCAAAACCGATCCAGAGATAGGTCCAGGGATCATCCGCATCGGCTTCATAGTAGGTGCGGACATTTGGCATCAGGAAAAAGCCCTGTCCGGCGGTTAAACGGTAAGTGCGGTTTCCGATGGTAAAAGTGCCTTTCCCGGAAATAATATAGTGGATCACATAATTGGGGCGGACAGCAGGGCCGTAGCTGTGCAGTGGCTGGCAGGCTTCGTAACCGCAGAAACAGAGATAAAGATCCGAAAATTTATGCTTTTGGACGGGAAGTGTCCAGGAAGTTTCCATAAGTATACCTCACAAAATGAATCATCAGAAAAGCTGGAATGTCACAAAGGATGAGATTCCGAAATATCAGTAAAATTATATCGTGTTTTGCAGGATACTGCAAGATGCCGCAGGAGGAGGAAATCATGGCAATCAAAGTAAGTGAAAATGGACGGTTATTTACCCTCCAGACAAAAGACAGCAGTTACCAGATGTTCGCAGATGACAAAAATGTGCTTCTGCATCTCTACTATGGAGAAAAAATCGGTGAGGAAAATCTTTCCGGTCTGATTTTCTGTACGGATATGGGATTTGCAGGAAATCCGGAGGAAGCAGGCCCTAACCGGAAATATTCTCTTGATACACTTCCGCAGGAAATTCCGGGAAGTGGTGTCGGTGATTTCCGTGATGATATGATTGAGATCCGCCACGCGGACGGCAGCTTTGCAGCAGATTTTCGTTTCGATTCGTTCGAAATTCTGGATCATTCCTATGCTATTCCGGGAATGCCGGCGCTGTACGATACAGAGGAAGAAAAAGGTGAGACTCTTGTTATTACAATGACGGAGAAGGCTTCCGATATTGTTCTGAAGCTGTTTTACGGTGTATTTGAAAAGGAAAATGTGATTACGAGAGCGGCAAGACTCGAAAATCACGGAGAAACGGCGATTGAGCTGGAAAAAATGCTGTCATTCAGCATGGATCTGATGTATGAAAATTATGAGATGATCTATTTCTCAGGTCGTCATGCGATGGAGCGTACGGCGGAGCGGATTCCGGTGCAGCATGCAAAAGTCGAGATCGGAAGCACCCGTGGTACATCGAGCCATCATTACAATCCGGCTGTGATCCTCTGCGAGGAGGGTGCGGGTGAGACACACGGTTCCTGCATCGGCGCATGCCTCGTTTACAGCGGAAACTTCGTTGCGGCAGCACAGAAGGATCAGAAAAACCAGACTCGTTTTCAGATGGGTATTCATCCGACCAATTTCTGCTTCCATCTGGAAAAAGGAGAGGCGTTCGATACCCCGCAGGCAATCTTAAGCTATTCCGGAACCGGCCTTACCAAACTGTCACAGCAGTATCATGAGATCATCCGCGAGCATATCTGCCGTGGCGCATACAAGCATGCCAAACGACCGATTTTGATCAACAACTGGGAAGCAACCTATTTTAATTTCAACGAAGAAAAAATCCTGAAAATTGCAGAACAGGCGCAAAAGCTTGGCATTGAGATGCTGGTGCTTGACGATGGCTGGTTTGGAAAACGAGAGGATGATAACAGTGGTCTCGGTGACTGGTTCGTTAACGAGAAAAAGATGAACGGCTCCATGGCGCAGCTTGCAGAAAAAATTCACAAGATGGGCATGAAATTCGGTCTCTGGTTTGAGCCGGAGATGATTTCCGAGGACAGTGATCTTTACCGTGCACATCCGGATTGGGCATTTGCAATTCCTGGCCGTGTGCCGAACCACAGCAGAAATCAGCTTGTACTTGATATGACGCGTGAGGATGTGCGCGAGTATCTGCTGGAGCGTCTGACAACCATCGTTCATGATGCAAAGATTGATTATGTCAAATGGGATATGAACCGCAGCGTCTGCGATGTTTACAGCCATGTGGCAGCTCAGAACAGAAACGGGGAGCTGTATCACCGCTACGTACTCGGCGTTTATGATCTGCTCGAGCGTTTCCTTGCCGCATGCCCGGATCTGCTGCTCGAGGGCTGCAGCGGAGGAGGCGGACGATATGATGCCGGTATGATGTATTACTCCCCGCAGATCTGGTGCAGTGATAATACCGATGCGATCAACCGTCTTTCCATCCAGTACGGAAGCTCGTTCTTCTATCCGATCAGCACCGTTGGTTCCCACGTTTCTGTATGCCCGAACCATCAGACCGGCCGTGTGACACCGTTCCGGACAAGAGGCGATGTGGCACTGGCAGGAAGCTTTGGATATGAGATGGATCTGAATAAGATTTCAGAGGAAGAAAAAGAGATGGTAAAAGAGCAGGTTGCTGCGATGCATGAATATTACGAGCTCACACACGAAGGCCTGTATTACCGTCTGACCGGACTGAAAAAACAGGATTTCATGGCATGGGAGTTTGTGGCAAAAGATCAGAGCCGTGCACTGCTCACGATCGTAAAAACCGACGCAGAAGGAAATATGCTTCCGGTTCACACGAAAGTGTGCGGACTGGCAGAGGATAAGCTGTACCGCTGCAGCCTGGACCAGGAAGTCCGCCTTGGCCGTACCTGGAACCGTGCGGGGCTGACCCTGCATCAGGTGCTGGGAGAGTATGAGAGTATCCGGGTCGAATTTACAGAAGTAAAATAAAAAAGATAAGAAAAATCTTCAACTGGATTTTTGGAGGAGGGAACCTCAATCTGGTTGGAGATTTTTTTGCATAAAGAAAATCAAAGCAGGAGGGAAGGAATGTACTCTTTACAGTGCAAAAATAGTTGTGATACAATAAGCAAAAGAAATTTTCTGACAGAAAATAAAGACGGAACTGTCAAGAAAGGAAATTGTACATGAGAAACAGAAAAAACTGTTTAGCTGTTCTTTTGATGACAACTATTGTGGTAATGGGATGTGGCAACCAGCAGGTGGAAAAGGAGAATCCATCGGCTGTCTCCGAAAGAGCATCCAATGTCCAGGATGAGTCAGAAGATGGTGAAAAAGAGTTTCTTTCTACATACCAGAATATTATAATCACACTTCCAGAAGGCTGGAATGTAATGAGAGATGAGAAAATCCAATGCAGTTTCATATCGGAAGATGGGGAAAGTCTTGAGATATCGTATCGGGAAGGAATGGCAAAAGTAGCGCTTATGGATTTTCCGGAGGACGAAGAGAGCGCTGAAAATTTGCTCTACCCGAATGAAATAACAGGGGAAAACAGCATCAGCGATTTTATGGTGAAAACAGCTAACGAAGGAAAAGATAACGAGAGTTCCTTTTATCGTTTCCAGGTAAAAAATTCCCTGCAGATTCCGATTGCATTTTTCTGCGGGGTGAAAACGGAGAATGAAGGGTATCAGATCATATGGAAAAAAGGAAGCGGCAGCAACGATACACAGCAAATCGTGCCGGAAATACTGGAGTCTCTGCAGTTCCCGGACAATGAGCTGCTGACAGAAACATTTCAGACGGCCTGCCAGGAGCAGAAAAGAGCGCTGGAAGCAGAAAATAATTCGGATGGCGTGAAAAAGCAGAAGGGTAAGAAAACCGTCACCTGTATCTCACCGGTCAATGTACGTACAGAACCCAACGTCAGCACAAGCCAGGTTATCGGAGCTCTGACGACAGGGGAAGAAGTGGAAATGCTCGGAAAAGAGAACGGATGGTACAAGATTTCGTATGAGGGAAAAACGGCGTATGTGTACGAAGACTATGTGAAAGAAAAAGAAAATTAAAAAAGAATGATATTTTCAAAAAAGCTGCCGAAGCAAACAGAACCGGCAGCTTTTTTGAAATAATTTTGAAAAAGAAAAATCCCGGAAACTATCTGTTTCCGGGAAAATAGAGGCGTCGACCGGATTTGAACCGGTGGATACTGGTGTTGCAGACCATTGCCTTACCACTTGGCTACGACGCCATATGACTCCGACGGGAATCGAACCCGTGTTACCGCCGTGAAAGGGCGATGTCTTAACCGCTTGACCACGGAGCCGAAGTTTTTGATTTGTCTGCCGTGATTTTTGCTCAGCGACAAGTAGTATATTATCATAAGAAAACGAGTTTGGCAAGTGTTTTTTGAAAAAAAATCAAAAATTTTTGAGATTTGTGTTGTCGTGCATTCAGAAGGAAAAAATTTGATGTTTCGCTGTATAAGAAAGTGATTTATCTTTGCGTAGATATAAAAAGGGAACAGAAAAATTTGCCGGGTCAGGGCATAGCTTTTCGATATTCTTCCGGTGACATACCAAAAGTCCGGCGGAAAATGCTGGCAAAATAGCTGGGGCTTTCAAATCCGGTATGCAGAGCAATTTCCAAGATAGAAAGCGAGCTGCCGGTAAGAAGATCTGCGGCTTGGGTTACGCGGTACTGGTTGATATAGGAAATAGGCGTTGTGTGAAAGTGCGTTTTGAAGAAACGACAAAAATATTGTGGATTCATATTGAGTATAGCAGCAAGATCTGAAAGACGGATTTTGGAATCATAGTTATCCTGAATATAACGTAAGAGTTTTTTACATTGATCAGATCTTTCTTTTTTACGAGTGCAGAGGGGTTCCGGATGAAGAAAAAGCTGGTATTGCGCCAGAAGTGCAAGAATCCGATACATGTCACTTTTGATCAGAAGAAACCAGCCGATGGGTTTGGTATCGTATGCATACAGGATTTCCTGGAAAAGCTCAGATAATGTCAGTACAAATGTTTTCTGTGTCTGAGAGGAGGCTTCAGCAGCAGAAAGCTCTTCCAATGGAAAAGCCGGAAGAAGCAGTTGATGAGAGAGCAGCGGACGAATCCAGTCTGCTTCACAGGAATCCAGATAGGCACATGAGAGAATTTCTGGAAGAAATACAAGGGCATGGTGAACCGAAGGGGTAGTTCCAATGCTGCAGAGCTGATGCAGTTCGTGACTGTTGATGAAAAGAAAAGTACCTTCGGAAATTGTCCGGGTTTCAGTTTTCAGTGTCAGAGTGAGAGTACCTTTTTCAACCCAGATCCATTCTAATTCTTTATGCCAGTGAAAAGGAACAGAGAGCCCGCCATGCGCATAATCCTGATGATAGATATGGAGCGGAACAGGTTCGGTTCCATGCACGGTAAAATCCCGGATTCCGCCAGAAAGAACAGGGGAACAAGATTCAGGAGAAAAGAGCTCTTTTGAACGTTCTTTTTTCATAAAAGTCAAAATCCTTTCATTAAATACGAAAATCAGGTTAGAAAATATAAGATAATATCATTATACTGCTCTTATAGGAAAAAAGAAAGAGAGGACAGAAAATGAAAAGAGAGTGGTGGCATAGCTTAACCGTATATCAGATTTACACCAGAAGCTTCTGTGACAGCAACGGAGACGGCATCGGCGATTTTGGAGGGATTCTGCAGAAGCTGGACTATCTGCAGGAGCTTGGTGTTGGAGCCATCTGGCTTTCGCCTTTTAACGATTCTCCTAATTACGACAATGGATATGATGTCAGTGACTATTATAAAGTAATGGAAGAAGCGGGCACAATGGAAGAGCTGGAAGAACTGATCGCAGCCTGTGAAAAGCGGGAAATTGTGGTCATGATGGATCTTGTTTTAAATCATAGTTCCCATCTGCACCCATGGTTCCTGGAAGCCAGAAAGGATCGAAACAGTAAATACCATGATTTTTACATCTGGAAGGAAGGAACGAAGGAGCAGCCGCCAGAAGGCGGCGGAGCATTCTTTGGAGGAAGCACTTGGGAATGGGTGCCGGAGGTTCAGGAATATTATTATCACAGTTTCAGTGTAATGCAGCCGGATCTGAACTGGAAAAATCCGTCGCTTCGGAAAGAGCTGTACCGGATGATCCAGTTCTGGATGGATAAAGGGATCCGTGGTTTCCGGCTGGATGCAATTGACAATATTGTAAAAGATGGACATGGAGGAAATGATACTCATTCAAAGCAGATTCATACATACTTAATGGAAATGAATCAGAATACGTATGGAAAATCAGAACAGATCCTGACAGTGGGGGAAACCGGAGGTGCTACGGTAGAAATGGCACAGCAGTATTCTGATCCGGAAAGCCAGGAGCTCAGTATGATTTTTCAGTTTGAACTGATGGGAATCGACGGCATCCGAAGTGGAAACTGGGATCCGAAACCGTATACGCTGCAGCAACTGAAGCAGATCTTTGAAAAATGGCAGACGGGACTGGAAGAAAAAGGATGGAACAGTCTGTTCTGGGGAAACCATGATTTTCCGCGTGTCGTATCGCGCTTTGGAAATGACAGGGAACCGTATCGGGAAAAATCAGCAAAAATGTTGGCTGTCCTTCTCCATGGGATGAAAGGAACTCCTTATATTTACCAGGGGGAAGAAATCGGTATGACAAATGTGTCAGGGCTTCGGATCGAGGACTATCAGGATATCGAGTCTGTAAATTTTGCCGAAGACCGTAAAAAAGAAGGCTGGGAGGAAGAAAAAATTCGTACCTATCTTGCACGGAACAGCCGGGACCATGCGCGGACGCCAATGCAGTGGAATGCGGAAAAACACGCCGGATTTACAGCGGGAACACCGTGGATGGCGGAAAATCAGAATTACGAGGAGATCAATGTGGAAAACAGCAGAAAAAATCCGGATTCCCTCTTCTATTTCTATCAAAAACTAATTGCGCTGCGTAGGAAAAATGACACTCTTGTTTATGGGGATTTCCGTCTGATTGAGGAAGAAAATCCGGATATTTTTGCATATGAAAGAAATCTTGGAAAGAAAAAATTGGTTGTACTCTGCAATTTCCGGGACACGGAGGCACAGATGGAGGCCAGATATGATTTGACAAAAGGGACGATTTTGATTCATAATGATACCGCAAACCTTACAAAAGAGGTGTGGAAGTTACAGCCGTATGAGGCATACATGGTTGAACTGTAGAAATGGCTGAAAAGTTTTGAAAAAGCTGACACGGTTTCGAATCGTATTTCCAGGCTGTGGCGAAAAAAATCATAACAAAAGTTTTACTTTGTAGTAAGGAAGACAGAAATGAAAAGCAGCAGGAGAAGAAAACTGCAGGAGCAACTGGAAACAGGAGGGAGAAAATGTATCGCGTTCTTCTTGTAGAAGATGAAGAAATTGAACTGGAGACATTGCGGGATTATATTGACTGGAAAAAGAACGGGATTTCCAGAGTATTTACCGCGCGCAATGGCAGAAGGGCACTGGAGTGCCTGGAAGAAAATATGGCAGATATTGTGATTACGGATATTCAGATGCCAGGAATGAGTGGAATTGAACTGGCAGAGACGATCGTACGCCGGGGGTATCCATGCAAAATTGTTTTTCTGACAGGATATGATGATTTTTCCTATATCCATTCCGCTTTTCAGGTGAATGCCGTGGATTACCTTTTAAAGCCATTTACGATTGAAGAAGTAGAAGCATGTCTGAAAAAAGTGAGAAGTGAACTGGAGAAAAGTGAGATAGCAGACTGGTCGCGGAAAACGGCGGCGAAGCAGTTGCTGGAAATGGCTTTGCGGGAAAAACAGGAAACAGAGCTTTTACGGAAAAATTTCCGTGGTGTATTTGGAGAAGAACTGGAAGAGTGCAGGTTTGGAATCATAGCGGTTTATGGAAAAACGGAAGAAAACATCTGTAGCAAAATTCAGGAAAAATACAAGGGCATCCGTTACATCAGCAAAACGGAACGGATCAGCATTCTGCTGCTGGCGGGGTATCTGTCGGTGAAAGATACGGCATTTCAGATCTGGAATGATTTGAAAGAAGACGCACCGAGAGCCGTTGGATGGTGCAGTGGAGCATGGACAGCTGACTGCCTGTACGAAAAGGCGGAAAAACTTCGGAACTGTTGTGTTCTGGCATTTCATATGGATCCACCGGAACTTTTCTGTGCAGATGAAAAAGAAACGGAAGAGGAAAAAGCATATCATTTCCGGGAACAGAAGGAGCGGAGAGAAGAAATCTGTCGTCTGGTCAGCAACGGGAAAAAGCAGGAAACGCTGCAGACCATGAAAGATTATTTTCAACAGCTAAAGGGGCTTGCGCCGAAAACATTTGCGGGAGAAGTTTACAATCTCTATATGTATCTATGGAACCGTCTTGTTTTGAGCGATGAACTGCTGGAAAACTGGATGGAAGCAGAAAAAATTTTGAGAGAAAATGAAATTTTTGAAGCAAACAACAGTTATCAGATGCGGGAAAAGATGAAGCAGTATCTGGAACGGATGTTGGCATTTTTTGAAGAACAGAATCAAAATCCAAATTACTATGCCGTTTATCAGGTAAAAACATATCTTCAGGAGCATTGCTCGGAAAGCGCAGATATCGAGAAGCTGGCCGCGGAGGTCGGTTTGTCTCCGAATTATCTGAGGAGCCTGTTTAAAGAGGCAACAGGAAAAACGATTTTGGAATACAATACGGAAATGCGTCTGCAGAGGGCGGCGGAACTGTTAAAGAATAAGAAAAATAAAGTACGGGAAGTGAGTCTGGCGGTTGGATATGAAAATGTTTCTTACTTTGGCGTTGTTTTTCAGAAAAGATTTGGAGTGACACCAAATGAATATCGTAAAATGGTATAAAAATCGGAGTTTTCAGTTTAAACTGGTGATCGGCTATCTGGTACTGGCACTGATTCCAATGCTGTGTGTTACCTGGTACAGTTATGGAAAAACAAGGAATGTGCTTCTTACTGAAGCATATCAGAGTGCAGAACAGGAAGCAGAACGAATTGAAAAAAATTTTTCTACGATGGTCGAGCCTTACGAAACAATTCTGGATGTGCTGTATGTGGATCAGATGCTGAGCGGATATTTGTTTCAGGATTACAGCAACGATTCTTATGAGGATATGTTTTACTATATTGATAAGAAGCTCAGCGAAATCTGTCTGATGAATGCAGGAATTTACAAAATCTGTTTTTACAGCAACAATGAAACGCTTCCGCAGGATAATTATTATTTTTATTCCATGCAGGATCTAGATCGGAGGGAACGTGTGCTGACATTTGATGCGATAGGGGAAACGGTATTCTGTGGGACATCTGGAGACGGAAAAGCATTTCATATGAATCGTCTGATGAATTTTTATCCACAGGGCGGGATGAAGGGCGTACTGTCGTTACAGATTGAAAATCAGCAGATACAGCCCCTCCTCGAAACAATAAATTCCACCGATGAAATTTATCTGGTGGATCAAAAAGGATATATTCTGGCTGCTTCCGAACCGGAAATGGCAGGTCTTCCGATCCGGACCAGAATGCCGGAAGAGGATCTGGAGCAGAAAGCGCAGATTGAGTTTGAGCGTGACGGCATTTCAAAAATCGGAAATATCCAGAGCGGAGTTTTCGGAACAAAAATTCTTGTGATTTCGGATAAGGAGACGGTTTTAAAAGACGCAAAAGCTGTTTCAAGAAGGATGATGTTCCTGATCCTCTGCAGCGCGGCTATGGTATTTCTCTGCATTATCTGTTACACAAGATGGATTTCCGCGCGGGTGCAGAAAGTGGTGTATGCAGCAAAACGGATGGGACAGGGAGAATTTGATTACCGTCTGGAAAATATGGGAGAAGATGAGATCGGACAGATCGGGCTGGCGTTTAATCAGCTCAGTGATCAGATTCAGGAGTTAATTCGGGAAAATTACGAAAAGAAAATCCGGATTCAGACGAGCGAACTGAATTTGCTGCAGGAACAGATCAATCCGCACTTTCTTTACAATGCACTTGCGGTTATTTCAGCACTGGCGATGCGGGAAGGTGGAAAACAGACGATGCAGGCGGTCAAAAATTTGTCCAGCTTCTACCGGATTTCCCTGAATAAGGGAAAACAGGTGCTTTCCATCCAGGAAGAAGTGGAACTGCTGCAGAGCTATCTGAAAATCCAGCAGATGCGTTTTCGGGACAGCGTACAGGTGGAGTATGAGATTGCAAGAGAAGTACTGACATATCGAACCATTAAACTTCTTCTGCAGCCGCTGGTTGAAAATGCCATTCACCATGCGAGAAAAGAGGAAGAAGTTCTCCACATTGCGGTCAGAATTCAAAAAGAAGAAAGGGATGTGGTATTCCAGGTGACAGATGATGGATGTGGAATCGAGGCGGAAAAACTGATTAAACTGCGAAGTTCTCTGCGGCGCTCAGAGGAAGGATATGGACTGAGAAATGTTGCAAACAGGGTTCGTCTGGCTTATGGAGAGGATTATGGTGTCCGAATAGAAAGCCAGGAAGGATATGGAACGACAGTTTCTGTCAGAATTCCAGTAAACGAATAAAAAATCAAACAAAGCAGAAATAACTTCGTATTGTTTGCATAGAAGAGGAAACAGAAACCGGCTGATAAAGGTGATTTTGCCCGTCAGCCGGTTTCTGTTTCGTTAGATATTGACAGAAATCGTAAGAAAACAACAGAATAAAAAAGAGAATTATAAAACTCCGTTAAATCGAGATAGAAATCATAAAAAAGTGAGATTGTTGCAGGACAGACTATCCATTAGAATGGAAACATAGACAGCAAGAATGTACAAGATGAACAAAAAGAAGAAAGAAGGAGAAGGCATGAAAAAAGAAAACGTGCATGCAAAGCACAAAAAAAGCCTCGCGGAACGGTTCTGGAAACAGAAATATCTGTTTTTACTGCTGATTCCATCGTTGGTATGGGTCATTCTGATCTGCTATGCACCAATGACAGGACTGTATATGTCCTTCATCAACTACACGCCGCAGGGTAGCGGCTATTTTGCGGATATGGTGAATTCGCAGTTTGTCGGTCTTGACTGGTTCAAGTATTTCTTTTCCACAGATTTCACAAAAATCATGAGAAACACACTGGCAACCAGCTTACTGACACTGTTATTCTCATTCCCGCTGCCAATCATTCTGGCGCTTTGCCTGAATGAAGTTCGAAACCAGAAGGCAAAGAAATTTGTACAGACCGCATCTTATATTCCCTATTTTATTTCCTGGGTTATTGCGGCAAACATTTTCCTTACATTCCTTTCTTCAGACGGCGTCATCAACAATCTGTTAAAATTCCTCGGATTAACCGATGAGTCGATTCTGTTTTTCCAGAAAGGACCATATTTCTGGTGGATCATCGCGATCGCAAATGCGTGGAAGGTACTTGGATACAATGCGATTATCTATATGGCGGCAATCTCCGGCATCAGCCAGGATATGTATGAAGCAGCGGATGTGGATGGTGCGACGAGAATGCAGAAGATTCTGCATATCACACTTCCGGCATTAAAGCCGACCATTATGATTCTTCTGATTCTGGCAATCGGAGGTGTTCTGAATACAGGATATGAGCAGCAGCTGTTGATGTCTAATGATGCTATTTTAAATTATTCTGATGTACTTGATACGTATGCATACCGCTATGGTCTGAAAAACGGAATGTATTCTTACGGTACTGCAGTAGGATTCTTTAAATCCGCAGTCTCCTTCATTCTGGTCATCAGTGCAAATGCACTTTCGAAGAAATTCAGTGATGATAATACGGCACTGTTTTAGGAGGAAGGAAAATGAGAGAAAAAGCAATTAAAATCAAAAGAAAACGTTGTGCCAGTGACTGGTTTCTTGATATTTTCAAAGTGGTTTTTCTGGTGTTAGTTACTGTGATCTGTGTGTATCCGTTCTGGAACATTTTTGTGGTATCCATTAACGATGCAACCGATGCACTGCGCGGCGGGCTCTACTTTCTGCCGAGAAAACTGAGTCTGGCAAGTTATAAAGATATTCTGGGACGTGCCACATTTTTGCATGGCATTCTGATCACTGTACTTCGTACTGCAATTGGTACACCGCTGGCGGTCCTTGTCACGACAGCACTTGCCTATGTGCTTTCCAGAAAAGAGCTGCTGTTCCGGAAACAGCTGAACCTGTTCTTTATCTTCACCATGTATTTTGGCGGCGGAATGGTTCCGTATTATATGGTATTAAAGAGCCTTGGAATGCTGAATAATTTCATTGTATTTATTTTCCCGAACCTGGTAAGTGTTTATAATATGATTCTGGTAAAGAATTATATAGAGGGAATGCCGGCAGAGATTTTTGAATCGGCGAAAATTGACGGAGCAAACGATCTGACAGTTTTCTTTAAAATGGTAATTCCATTATCCAAGCCGATTATTATGACCATTGCACTGTTTGTTGCAATTACACATTGGAATTCTTGGTTCGATGCATATTTGTTTACGAATGCACAGTCTTTAAAAACAATGCAGTCCATTTTGGTTGAAATTCTGAATCAGTATCAGACTTCATCAGCGAACCAGGCGGCAAATCAGGCGTCACAGACCATTACACCAGACAGCATTCGAATGGCTGCTACGATGATTGCGACCATTCCGATTATCATGGTTTATCCGTTTATTCAGAAATATTTTGTTAAAGGAATCATGCTCGGATCTGTAAAGAGCTGATGATAGAAGGAGGAAAAGAAAATGAAGTTCAAAAAAAGTATCGCAATGGCGATGAGTGTCCTGATGGCAGCGGGAATGCTTGCAGGATGCGGATCAAATGGCAGTACATCATCAAGTACTGCATCCGGCAGTGCATCATCTGCATCGGGCGAGGTATCAACAGACGGAGTTACGATTTCTATCTTTGACAAAAACTCCGGAAGCAATACCTTTGATGATCCAGTTGCAAAAGCAATTGAGGAAAAAACAGGTGTCAAAATTCAGGTAGAAAATCCAACCGGAGATCCGCTGGAAAAATTGAACCTGATGCTGACCGGTCAGAATTACCCGGATATCGTCCTGATGGATCGTGGAAATGATATTGTAAACCGTTACATTGAGGCAGGCGCACTGCTTCCGTTGAATGATCTGATCGATAAGTACGGCCCGGATGTAAAAGAGATGTACGGGGAAACCTTAAACAAGAGTCGTTATACCGATGGAAAGAATTACTATCTGAATAACTGGTACGGAGAAGATCCGGATCCGGTAGCCGGTGTTCTGATGCGCTATGATTATCTGTGCGAAATCGTTGGAAAAGACCGCGCAGACAGCGATGAGCCATTTACACAGGAAGAGTATATTGACATTTGTAAGAAATTCAAAGAACTTCATCCGACCATTGACGGAAAAGAGAGTATTGCCATTACCTTTGATGCAGAATCCAAAAACTACGATGGAACATTAAAAGGAATGTATGGTCTGAAAACATATTATCAGGATGGGGACAATCTGGAACATGTTGCCAAAGCACCAAACTTCAAAGAGATGATGTCCTTTGCCAATGAACTGTATACCGAAGGCCTTCTGGACAAAGAGTGGGTTGTCAACAAGAAAAATCAGTGGACGCAGAAACTGTCTGCAGGCAACGTATTCAGTACCTTTGCTTCCTACTGGGATACCGATGCAGCAAATACAGCACTTGCTTCTTCTGCAGGAGGAGATGCAAAATTCTATTCCTATAAAATCCTTGGAAACGGAATCAGTGCAGATGAAACTACTTACTCCGGAAGAAGTACACTTGGCTGGGATGCAATCGCGATCACCAAGAATTGTAAAAATCCGGAAGCAGCCATGAAGATGATCAACTACCTTGCAAGCGAAGAAGGACAGTATCTTCTGATGTGGGGTATTGAGGGAACCAACTGGAATATGGAAGATGGAAAACACGTTCCGAACGATGATCTGATTGAAGGATTCCAGACGGATTTTGACAAAACAAAACTGGATACCGGCGTCCGCAAATGGACCTGGTTTGTAAAGAACGGAAATGGTACAGACGGAACTCCATACGATGTAACACAGTATAAAGTAAAAGAGACCCGGCAGGTGGCTATGAATCACTTTGGTGAGAACGACAGATGGGATACCGCAGAGTTTGCAGGCCTTACCCCGGCAGGAAGCACTCCGGATGGCTTGAAATGGCAGAAAATCCAGGATATCTACGATCAGGAATATCCGAAGATTGTGAATGCAGACAGCCACGATGCGGCAATGGAAGAGTACGACAAGATGATTTCCGAAATGAATGACGCAGGACTGGAAGATGTAGAAAAAGTTATCACACAGAATTATCAGGAGCGTATGAAACTCTGGAATGAGTAAGCTAAAGTAAAATAAAAAAATCACACACGGAAAAGAACCGGCAGAAATCGAAATACAGATTTCTATGTCGGTTCTTTTTTATCAGAAGAAGCATTGCGATTTTCAAGGAATCTGGATATAATGAGGAAAACTGGAAAAACAGGGAAATCCAACCGCATGAGACAGGAGGCATCGTACATGGCAGCGAAAGAACAGTTAACCGCAATGGAAATGATCTGGGGATTTATGAGTGGGACGACAGGACATATGGGAAAGACGGACTTTGCGCCGCAGAAGGAAGCGTTCGGGGATTTTGCATCTCCGGAGACATATTTTCCGCGTGTGACGCCGGAGAGTGAGGGAATCTCCTCGGAAAAGCTGACGCAGATGCTTCGTGAGCTCGCCGCCGCCCGCCATACGGACATGCATCACCTGCTGGTCCTGCGGAACGGACAGGTCATCTGCGAATGCAATTTCGCCCCATACCGCAGCGGCATCTGGCACGCGACGTATTCGATGTGCAAGAGCATCACCGGCATGGCGGTCGGTTTTCTGATCAGTGAAGGAAAACTTTCCCTGGACGAGAACGTCTATGATATTTTTGAAAAACGAAATGGTCTGCTGCAGAAGATCCTGCGCCCGAATCTGACCGTGGAGCATCTTCTGACGATGAAGAGCGGCGTACAGTTCAATGAGATGGGCGTTGTTTCCGGCAACGACTGGGTGGACAGCTTCTTAAATGCGCCGGTCAAGGGAACGCCGGGCGAAGCGTTTGAGTACAACAGTATGAACACGTATCTGCTGTCTGCAATCATACAGGAGCGCACCGGCATGAAAATGGTAGATTACCTGCGGCCGCGTCTGTTTGAGCCTCTTGGCATCCGGAAAGTCTTCTGGGAGAGCTGCCCGGCAGGGATTACGAAAGGCGGCTGGGGCCTCTTCCTGTGCCCGGAGGACGCGGCCAAGCTCGGGGTGATGTACGTGAACGGCGGAAAATTCGAAGGAAAACAGATCGTCCCGGCGGAATGGGTCGCAGCGTCCACCTCCGTTCATGCGACACCGCCGGAAAAGATGGGAAAATATGGCTATGGTTACCAGGTCTGGATGGAGGAGCGGCCGGGCAGCTTTGCGTTCAATGGCATGCTGGGGCAGAACGTACTCGGTTACCCGGATACCGGCGTGGTGATTGTGACGAATGCGGGCAGCAACGAGCTGTTCCAGACGTGTGAGATGCTCGACATTGTGCGGAAGTATTTCGGCGCGGAATTTGGTGCAGAGCTGAAATCCGGCGAGGCGGAAAGCCCGATGGCATATCAGAAGCTGGTGCAGACCTGCTGTGATCTGGAGGGCGCGAAAGAGACACCGGGAAGAATCCTGCGCGGCGGCTGGAAGCGGAGAACACCGGGGCCGCGGAACAGCGGAACACCGCGTCAGATCGACATGGCGCAGCTTCTGCACGGAAAAGAATATAAAATGGAGGACACGCATGTCGGCATGTTTCCGCTGACGCTGCAGGTCTTCCACAACAACTTTTCCGACGGCATCCGCCGCATCGGTTTCTTCTATGAAAAAGGCCGTTTCTTTGTCGAGCTGACCGAGGGAGAAAAAACACAGCGCATTGAGATCGGTCTTACGGGGTCCAAAGTTGTAGAATGGGTGGAAAACGAGGAATCGTATCTGCTCGGAACGACGGGACAGTTTGCGGAGAATGAAGACGGCGAACTGGTGCTGAAGCTTGAGTTTGCATTTCTGGAAGAGGCCGCAAGACGGAGGGTCAAAATCATTTTCCAGCGTGATTTCGAGCGGATCAGACTGGAGTGGAATGAGACGCCGGGCAAGGATCTGATTATCGAGGGCCTTGAATCCCTCGTGACGGATGTGGCGATCGCACCGCTTCTGTCGTCGCGGTTCCGCGAGCGGAGCCTTGACATGATCCATCTGCTGATGGCACAGACCATTGAGCCAATGGTAGAGGCACACCGTGTGCGGCCGGGGGAAGAAACGGAGACAGAAGAAGCGGCAGCGGAAGCTGAATCGGCCGCGGCAGTGGAAAATGCGGAAAACGCAGAAGAAACGGTGTAAAAACAGAAAAAATCAGAAGAGAAATGTGGATAAAAAAGGGAATGGAGCTGCCGGATGCGCAGTTCCATTCCCTTTTAAAAATACAGATTACAGATTCAAAGCCATATCGCCGGATTTGATCAGGTTTGCCTTGCGGAATACCTCTGAGAAGAACAAGGTGATCACAGCCGGAAGCACGAAGTGGAGCAGAATAATTTTGATGATGACGAGCTTCGGATCATCGTAAGCGATCATCGTCTGATACGTTGTGATCTGTCCGACAAGACCTGCGGAACCCATGCCGCTTCCCGTTGCATTATTCTGCATATTGGCGAGGATTGTGGAGACGGGTCCTAAAATCGCACTCGAGAAGATGACGGGCAGCCAGATCAGCGGATGACGCATAATATTCGGCACCTGAAGCATCGAGGTTCCAAGACCCTGTGCGACAAGGCCGCCGAATTTGTTTTCCCGATAACTTGCAACCGCGAATCCGACCATGTTGCAGCAGCAGCCGATCGTTGCGGCACCGGCGGCAAGACCGGAAAGATTCAGAATGATGCCGAGTGCAGCGGAGCTGATCGGCAGTGTCAGAACCATACCCATGACGACCGAAACAACGATGCCCATGATGAACGGCCGCTGTTCCGTTGCCCAGTTGATGATGCTTCCAAGGCCTGTCATCATCTGGGAGATCGGCGGTCCGACGAGCAGTCCGACAACGGAACCGGCTCCGATGGTGATGACCGGTGTCACGATGATATCAACCTTGGTCTTGCCGGAAACCAGATGGCCGCAGGTGATGCCTGCGAAAGCTGCGATGAAAGCGCCGAGCGGTTCGCCAGGTCCTGCCAGAACGGCATTTCCGTCCACAAAGAATGTGCCGCCGGTGATCTTGCCGGCATAACCGCCGACCATGGCGGCGACGGCTGCAGAAACCGTGACAAGCGGGCTTTCCCCATATTTCACTGCCACGCCGACACCGATACCGGCACTTGTCAGGGCTGCGGCAGCTTTTCCAAGCAGATAGATCACATTTCCGGTCGAACCGCCGATCAGAAGACCGATCTGCTGAATTATCGTACCGATAATCAGGGTTGCAAAAAGACCCTGCGTCATGCCGCCGAAGCCATCAATGAAGATGTGCGAGGCGACTTTTTTGATTGTTCGCATATGGAATTCCTCCTCATGTATGTGGTGTGTTACTGTATTCACAAGTGACTTGTCAGTCGACTTTTAGTCTATCATAAGATGGGGGCGGGTGCAATCCTTTTCCGGGGGCATAAGTTGACAAAAGAAAGGGGCACGCTTATAATTGAGACAAATTCAGAGCGCTTCGAGAAAACAGCGCAGACAGTAAAAAAGTGATAAAGGAGACGCATGGGAAAACAGAAAAAGAAACAGAAAAAACGCGGCAATCCGCTTTGGACTCTGGTATTTTTAGCGGCACTTGCTGTTTTCTGCTTTTCCGGGTACAAGCTGATCGGCATTTACCTGGATTACAAGACCGGCACGGATGAATACCGGGATCTGCAGCAGTATACGACGGAAATTACAAAAACACCGGAGACACCGGCACCGACGAAAACAGAGGAGCCGCAGGCGGAATCCGAACCGGCGGAGCCTTCCGAACCGGAGCCGGAACCACTGTCGTATCCGACAGAACCGCCGCTTGCCGTCGATTTTGAATCCTTAAAAGCGATTAATCCGGATGTGAAGGGATGGCTTTATATCGAAGCTCTCGACATCAGTTACCCGGTCGTACAGGGGCCGGACAACGATGCGTATCTTCATACGACGTACGAGGGAACGAGCAACTTTGCGGGTTCCATTTTCCTCGATTACCAGAATCAGGGTGATTTCAGTGATGGAAACACAATCGTTTACGGTCATAATATGAAGAATCTCTCCATGTTCGGAAAATTGAAACAGATGAAGGAGCAGGAAAAATATAGGGACAGCGTCTATTTCTGGATGCTGACGCCGGAATCAAACGATGTGTACCAGATTTTTTCTGCCTTTTATACGGAGGCAGACAGTGATGTCTACACGCTGTATTCCGGCGGGGGTGAAGCGTTTGTACAGTATCTGAATACCATGGCGGCGCGGTCAGAGATCCCGGTGGAGCAGCCGGAGATGGATGAACACAGCCATATTATTGTGCTGTCCACCTGTGCGGCGAGCGATACGACTGGACGGTTCGTCGTTCTGGGCGTGCGGCGGAACCGGTAATAATTGGTCAGAAGGAGGAATGACAGATGGAAGAGGAAAGAAAAATCGAAGAACTGCAGAGATTGATTGATACGCATGAAAATATCGTATTCTTCGGCGGCGCGGGCGTGTCCACGGAGAGCGGGATTCCGGATTTCCGGAGCGTGGATGGCCTTTATCATCAGAAGTATGACGTTCCGCCGGAGACAATTTTAAGCCACAGCTATTTCCTGCGGTACCCGGAAAAGTTTTATGCTTTTTACCGCGACAAAATGCTTCCGGTCGGCGCGAAACCGAACGCGGCGCATAAGAAACTTGCAGAGCTGGAAGCGGCGGGAAAATTAAAAGCGGTTGTGACGCAGAACATTGACGGACTGCATCAGGCGGCGGGAAGTAAAGTAGTGTATGAACTGCACGGAAGCATACACCGCAATTACTGCATGAAATGCGGGGCAGCCTGCGGTACAGAGCTGGTGAGAAAGAGCAGCGGCGTTCCAAGATGTGAAAAATGCGGCGGCATGATCAAGCCGGATGTCGTTCTCTACGAGGAGAGCCTGAACGAGAAAGTGCTCGACGGAGCGATCCGCGCGATTGCGGCCGCCGATCTTCTGATCGTCGGCGGAACGTCGCTTGCTGTGTATCCGGCAGCAGGTCTTCTCCAGTATTTTCGGGGCGATGCACTGGTCCTGATTAATAAAGGTGCAACACCGATGGACAACAACGCAGATCTTCTGATCCAGCAGCCGATCGGACAGGTGCTCGGCAGTATCCGGGTGTGAAAATTCAGAGCTGTGAAAAATGGAGGTGCGGCTCTGATGATACAGAGAGAACCTTGAGAAAAAATCTCGGAAAGTGTCAGGAAATATAAAAATAAGGCGGAAGAAACATGGCAGAACATTACGAAGTAGGCGATATTGTAAAACTGAAAAAGCCGCATCCGTGCGGCAGCAGCGAGTGGGAAATCCTGCGTGTCGGCGCAGATTTCCGTCTCAAATGCACCGGCTGCGGCCACCAGATCATGGTAGCACGCAAGCTGGTCGAGAAAAACACCCGCGGATTACGAAAAAAAGATGCGTAATATCGTGAAAAAAACAAGAAAACACGCGAAAAAGGGCTTGCTATAAGCCCTTTTTTATGTTAAAATAACAAATTGTGACGTATAAAAATAATTCCTTGCTCCCCATAATGAAAATGGGGTGCCAAAAAGTCCAAAAGGAGGTAAAGCATGAACAAGTACGAATTAGCACTGGTTGTGAATGCAAAACTTGAAGAAGAGGAACGCGCAGCTGTAGTTGAGAAAGCCAAAGGTTATGTAACCCGTTACGGCGGAACAGTTGGCGAAGTAGAAGAGTGGGGCAAAAAACGCCTTGCATACGAAATTCAGCATATGCGTGAAGCATATTACTACTTTATTCAGTTTGAAGCAGACGCAACAGCTCCGGCAGAGATCGAGAGCCATATGCGTATTATGGATAACGTACTGAGATACTTAGTCGTTAAAAAGGAAGCTTAAGAGGTAAGCGAATGAATAAAGTTATATTGATGGGAAGATTGACCAGAGATCCCGATGTCAGATACTCTGCTGGAGAAAACTCCACAGCGGTAGCCCGTTATACACTGGCTGTTGACCGCAGATTCCGCAGAGACGGCGATTCCGCAACCGCAGACTTTATCGGATGCGTTGCTTTCGGCCGCCAGGCAGAATTTGCAGAGAAATACCTGCGTCAGGGAACGAAGATCGCCATCACCGGCCGCATTCAGACCGGAAGCTACACCAACCGTGAAGGCCAGAAGGTCTACACGACAGACGTAGTTGTAGAAGAGCAGGAGTTTGCAGAGAGCAAAAATGCAGGTGGAAACAACGGAGGATACTCCGCACCGCAGCATAACAATCCGGCTCCGTCCGCGAATACATCTGACCTGGGCAGCGCCGATGGTTTTATGAATATTCCCGATGGCATTGACGAAGAATTGCCATTTAATTGATAGAAAAGGAGAGATTGATCATGGCTTATAATAATAGTGAAAGACCAGCTTCCAGAAGACCGGCCCGCAGAAGAAGAAAAGTTTGTGTTTTCTGTGGTGGAGAAGAGATCAGCTACAAGGATGCAGCTAAACTGAAAAAATATGTATCCGAGCGTGGTAAAATCCTGCCGAGACGTGTAACTGGAACCTGCGCAAAACATCAGAGAGCAGTAACAGTAGCCGTTAAGAGAGCAAGACATATGGCTATTATGCCGTACGTAGATGATTGATTCTGACTTGCGCTAAGCACTGTCCGAACGTTCATTTTGAATCGGTAAATAAATGGAGGTATCTGCCCGAAAAGGGCGGGTACCTTTTTTGTATCCAGAAGTATCTTGTTGCCAAAGTACAGGTCAAAGTGGTATAATCGGAAGGACAGGAGCGAAATACAACACGCAACGTTGGAAAGGTGTTAGGAAATGAAAAGCAAAATGAAGTTGAGCGGCCAATTGCGGAGCTATCTTCGATGGCCGCTGATTTTGTCCATCCTGATGCTTGTGATGAATATCGGCATGTATTTTGTGGATGTGATGGCAGGAATGTGGTTCACGCTGTTTTTTGCAGTCTATGTGATCGCAGCCGCAGTTCTCTATTACAGACAGCGTCCGCAGGTGATCAACGAGCTGATTACCTTTGCGACTGAATACGGCCAGGTTCAGAAGCATCTGATCCAGGAACTGGCGCTGCCCTATGCCGTTATGGATTCGCAGGGAAAACTTCTCTGGGTCAACAAAGAGTTTACAAAAATCACAGGGAAGGATACACAGTATCATAAATGTATCGCCACCATTTTTCCGGAGCTGACGGTCGAGCGGCTGCCGAAAAATGAGGAGGAGACCGACATCAACGTGGCTTACGGCGAAAAGAATTTCCGTGCCCATGTAAAAAGCGTCTGCATCGACGAGCTGATCCAGAATTCGGAGATGATCAACACAGATATCAAAGGCTATTTTATTCAGGCACTGTATCTGTTCGATGAGACGGAGCTCCGCGAGTATATGCGGAAATTCGAGGACGAAACGATGGTCACCGGTCTTCTGTATCTGGACAACTACGACGAGGCGCTGGAGAGCGTCGAGGAGGTCCGCCGTTCCCTTCTGACCGCACTGGTCGAGCGAAAGATCAACAAATATTTCAACGATCTCGATGGACTGGTGAAGCGGTATGAGAACGACAAATACATCGTGGTCATGCGCCGGAGTTCGTTAAATGAACTGAAAGAGAAAAAGTTCGATATCCTCGAGGACGTCAAGACCATCAACATCGGAAACGAGATGGCGGTCACAATCAGTATGGGTATCGGAGCAGATGCTGGATCGTTTGCGAAAAACTCCGAGTATGCGAAAATCGCGATCGACCTGGCTCTTGGCCGGGGCGGCGATCAGGTCGTTTTAAAGGACGGTTCGAAGATTCAGTATTTCGGCGGAAAAACGCAGGCTGTGGAAAAGAATACGAGAGTCAAAGCCCGCGTCAAGGCGCACGCGCTGAAAGAGTTTATGAACACGAAAGAGAAGGTCGTTGTCATGGGACACCGCCTGCCGGATGCCGATTCGTTCGGTGCGGCCATCGGTATCTACCGTGCGGCGAAAACGCTGAATAAAAAAGCGTACATCGTCATCGACAACCCGACCAGCTCGATTATTCCGCTGATGAATACGTTCCGCGACAACCAGGATTATGAGGCGGACATGTTTGTCAATAATCATGAGGCGAAAGAGATCATGGACGACAACACGCTGCTCGTTGTGGTCGATACGAACAAGCCGAGCATCACACAGTGTGAGGATCTGCTGTACATGGCGAAAATGATCGTCGTGCTGGATCATCACCGGCAGGGAAGCGATACGATCCGCAACTCGGTGCTTTCCTATATTGAGCCGTATGCATCATCCGCGAGCGAGATGGTTGCCGAGATTCTCCAGTATTTTATCGAGGGAATCCGCATCCGGAACGTGGAGGCGGACAGCATCTATGCCGGCATCATGATCGATACCGACAACTTTATGCAGAAAACAGGTGTCCGCACGTTCGAGGCGGCAGCGTTCCTGCGCCGCTGCGGTGCGGATGTGACGCGTGTGCGCAAGCTGTTCCGTGAGGATATGAACGATTACAAGGCAAGAGGAGAGACGATCCGCAATGCGGAGCTGTTCCGCGGCCAGTTCGCGATTTCCGAATGCCCGAGCGACTATGTGGACAGCCCGACGGTGGTCGGAGCACAAGCGGCGAACGAGCTGCTGAACATTGTCGGTGTCAAGGCGTCCTTTGTACTGACCGAGTATAAAGGCGTGATCTATATCAGCGCCCGCGCGATCGATGAGGTCAATGTACAGATCATCATGGAGCGGATGGGCGGCGGCGGTCATCTGAATATGGCGGGATGCCAGCTCGAGACCGTCAACATGGAGGAGGCGAGAAACCTTCTGAAATCAACCTTAACAGAAATGCAGGATGGAGGAGAAATCTGATATGAAAGTTATCTTACTGGAAGACGTAAAAGCACTTGGTAAAAAAGGACAGACTGTAAACGTAAGTGACGGATATGCAAGAAACATGCTTCTGCCGAAAAAACTCGGCATCGAGGCAACCGCAAAAAACCTGAATGAGCTGAAACTCCAGAAAGCACACGAGGACAAAGTGGCAGCAGAGCAGCTCGCTGAGGCACAGGCTTTCGCGAAAGAGATTGAGGACAAACAGGTTACCGTAGCAATCAAAGTCGGCGAGGGCGGAAAAGTATTCGGAAGCGTATCGGCAAAAGAGATCGCTGAGGCAGCAAAAGAGCAGCTCGGATACGACATCGACAAAAAGAAAATGCAGCTTCCGAACCCGATCAAGGTTCTTGGAACGACAGAAGTGCCGATCCGCCTGCATACCAAAGTAACTGCAAAGCTGAAAGTTATCGTAAAAGAAGCATAATTCTATGGAAGAAGCACTGATTAAACGAATCCTTCCGCACAGCATCGAGGCGGAGCAGTCGGTCATCGGTTCCATGCTGATGGGGCGCGAAGCCATCATGGCGGCATCGGAAATCCTGACGAGCGACGATTTTTACCAGCACCAGTACGGCGTCATTTTTGATGCCATGGTGGAGCTGTTCAATGAGGGAAAACCGGTCGATCTGGTCACCCTGCAGAACCGCCTGCGTGAAAAGGATGTTCCGCCGGAGATCAGTTCGATGGAGTTTGTCCGCGATCTTTTAAATGCGGTGCCGACTTCGGCGAATGTGCGCCATTATGCGAACATCGTCAGCGAGAAAGCGGTGCTGCGCCGTCTCATTAAGCTGACAGAAGAGATAGAGAATGACTGCTATCTGAACAAAGAGCCGGTGGAAGTCATCATGGAGGAGACGGAAAAGAAGATGTTCCAGTTATTGGGCCAGCGGAATTCCGGAGACTTCATGCCGATCCGCCAGGTTGTCATCAATACGCTGGAGAATATCGAGCGTGCATCGAAGACGAAGGGAAATGTCACGGGTATTCCGACCGGATTCACGGATCTGGACTACAAGACATCGGGTCTGCAGAACTCTGACTTTATCCTGATTGCGGCACGTCCGTCTATGGGTAAAACGGCGTTTGTCCTCAATATTGCGCAGTATATGGCGTTTAAGAAAGACAAAGCCGTTGCGATTTTCAGTCTCGAGATGTCGCGGGAGCAGCTGATGAACCGTCTGCTCTCGATGGAGTCGAAAGTAGATTCCCAGCATCTGAGAACCGGAAACCTGAAAGACGACGAATGGAGCAAGCTGATCGAGAGCGCCGGCATGATCGGTGAATCCCGACTGATGATCGACGATACACCTGGTATCTCGATCGGAGAGATGCGGTCGAAATGCCGCAAATACAAGCTGGAGCACGGTCTTGATATCATCATCATTGACTACCTGCAGCTGATGTCGGGAAGCGGAAAGAGCTCCTCGGAATCGCGTCAGCAGGAGATTTCGGATATCAGCCGTTCCTTAAAAGCACTCGCGAGAGAGCTGAATGTGCCGGTTGTTGCACTGTCCCAGCTTTCCCGGGCTGTTGAGCAGCGTACCGACCACCGTCCGATGCTTTCCGACCTGCGTGAGTCGGGAGCGATCGAGCAGGATGCCGACGTTGTTATGTTTATCTATCGAGATGATTACTATAATAAGGATTCCGAGAATAAGGGAATCGCGGAAATCATCATCGCCAAACAGCGAAACGGCCCGATCGGAACCGTCAATCTGGTCTGGCTGCCGGATTATACGAAATTTGCGAATGCAGAGAGATAAAAGAAAATATTTGTAACTATTCAGAGCCATGCGAAATTGAGGGGAAAAGTGCGACTCATGCTTGCATGAATGAGCACTTTTCCCCTCAATTTCATATGGCGAGAAGCCACATCGAGATGTAGCGTAGCGGAATCGAGATGGGGCTCTGAATAGTATGGTGTCAGAACGTGTCGTGGGATAGTCCTGCGGCACGTTCTTTGTGTATAATTGTATGAAATTGTCGGAATATTACGATGAGATTTTCTTGCGGCAGGGGATAACAGATCCTATAATAAAGGGAAGAAGGGAGTGGCTGCCGTATGGAAAATAGAACGTATCTGGTCACGGAGGCGGAGAAGCTGACCGGGGAGAAAGCGCATGTGCTCCGGTACTGGGAGGACGAGCTCGGCATGGAAATCCACCGCAATTCGCTGGGACACCGCTGCTATACTGCGCAGGACATTCAGATTTTTCTGGGAATCCGGGAACTGAAGAAAAAGGGGCTTCACCTGAAAGCGATCCGCGAGCTGATGCCGAAGCTGGTGCAGGCAACGGCGGAGATCAAAGCGTTTCCGGCGGAAGCGGCAGAGACGGCAAAGGAGAAGCCGGATCCGGCAATACCGGGAAAAGCGGACGAAGTGCCGGAGGTGGTTGTCGATCTTCTGCCCGAGCGGGAAGCAGAACAGCTGGCGGACACCGTGATGCGGCAGGAAGAGGAGGAGCGTCAGACGGAGTTTTACCGCGTGCTCGGCCGTCTGCTTGATCAGATGATACAGAAGCGGCGCCAGGAGGAACGGAGCCGCCGCGTGGACGAGGCGATCCGCCGCCACCAGCAGAGCCGGAGAGAAGCAGCGGCGACGCTGGAGCAGAAAGGAAAACGGACGAAAGCAAAACGGGGCCATCGGAACAATGGGTAAATCAGACAGAAAAAAAGAACGCCTGCGAGAGGCGTTCTTTTTGGATCCACGCGGAAATCCGACTTATTTTGCAGCCAGATAATCGTTGATCTGGTCTTCCAGAACCTGAGCATCCAGGCCGTGAACCATAGCTGCTTCTTCCAGGGACTCACCCTGTGCAGAAGGGCAGCCGATGCAGTGCATGCCGGCTCCCATCAGGATTCCGATGATATTTGTATCCATTGCGATTAACTCGCCGATTGTCATGTCTTTCGAGATTTTTGCCATCTTAAAGTTCCTCCTTTAAATGTGTATATACCCGTCGTTCCGATTTTGACGGATATTTTGATTATAGCGTACCCCCGGGGGGAATGCAAGAACAAATTCATAAGATTATAGAATGTTTATAATTTTGTACTTGTATTTCAGGGGGCAATCGTTTACAATGTGGATAGTACCGAAAGGGCCAAAAAATCTACAAGGAGGATAAGATCATGGCATATGTAATCACAGACGAATGTGTAAGCTGCGGAACCTGCGCTGGAGAATGTCCAGTAGAGGCTATCGCTGAGGGAGATTCCCATTACGAAATCAACCCGGATGTATGCGTTGAGTGCGGAACATGCGCAAGCGTATGTCCAACCGAGGCTATCACAGAAGAGTAATTTGTACGGAACGTACAAAAAAGGAAGTCTTTCACAGACTTCCTTTTTTTATTACATACGTTTCAAAACTTACAGAGAAGCCAGCTCCTGCAGAGCATTCTCTTTTACCATTGCATTTCCATGTTCCAGCAGAAATGCTTCAGCGGCCAGGGAGAAGGATTCCTGTCTGCCGTACTCGGAAAGAATGTTGCAGACCTTGTTGAATTCCTCCGGTTTGCAGCCGGACTGGTGCAGAACGAGCTGATAGTTGGCATCTGCCCTGTTCTTATAGAGGGAATTGCTGCCGGTAAAATACTGGTTCAGCGCTTTTGCGGAGCTGATGACATCGTCGAGGGTTGAGAAGTGGAAGGTGCGTACCAGATCCACATTCTTTTCCTCGGATGCTGCAGGCTCTTTTTCGTTTTCCTTCTGTGCCGCTTTCTTTGCAATTTCCTGTGCCTTGTTCTTCACATCGCAGAGCTTGTGGAACAGGTCGATGATATCGTCCGCGCCGGAATACTGTACCGGTTCCGGTCCGTCCGTATCGTCGCCGGATGGAGCAAATTTGGCGAAGCGGGTGTCGAGCTCCTGTGGATCCTCGACTCTGGTGATAATGAGGACAATGCTGTCCGGAGCCACCGGAACGGCCTCGACCATGAGCGGGGCATTATCCACATTGAAGCCGAACTGCTGGTTGGCTTCAAGCATCATATCCTGAAACAGGCTGCGGGCCTTTTCCGTGCCGTAAGCCAGTTCGCTGAGCTTTAAATTTCTTTCGGCAAGATCGGCGCTGGTCAGTGTGCAGCGGATCTTGTTATCATTGATTTTTTCTATTTTCATAACTCTCACGTCCTTAATTACTCTTTACTTATATAAATAGGGCTGCTTACGATATAGTATAACACATCACGGAAAGAAGTAAAGAACTTAAGATTTTTTTTACATTTCGCATAATTTTTTCAGAAATGAAGGGACAAACTTTATTTGTAATTCCCCCGGTTTGAAGTATAATGGGAGTTGGGGAAACCTTTGCTTCTGCCCGGAGGGTGCATACTCCGGCCGGAAGCAGGCACAGAAAAAACGGATCGGATAAGAAGGCGTCCCCGCGAAACATGATCATTGAAACTAAAAACAAAAGTATTTCATACGGATCGATGGGGCTTTCTTTTTTGTACGTCACAACTGCAAATAAGCCATGAAACAAACAATCGACAAAACTTTTTAAACAGATTTTCTGAAAAATACCCAATAGCAAAAAGCAACGATACGTTCGTTACTGTTCAATCAGCAGTGAAACACCTGCTGTTTCGCTGCGTAAGAACATGATTCAGGTGTGAGCAGCCCTCCTTTTGCGAAGCAAAACTTTAAATGAGGGCTGCGAATGTTACAGTTCGCTGGGAACCAGTGAACTGTAACGATACTTTCTGACTCGCATGCGGTTCCCTTGCGCATAACGGTTGCTATTGGGTATTTTTTTTGTTATAATGGGCGCAAGCGGGGAGATCTTCAGAGCGAAGAAAAGGGGAAAAGAACACATGAAGGAGCAACAGAAGAAAAAAGCAGCGCCGGTACTGGTCGTACTGATTCTGATCGTGCTAGTCGGTGCAGCAGGCGTTGTTTCATTTTTGATAAACCGATATAAACCCGGAACCGAATACATGGCCGGGAACGAATATTTTAACCTGACAGACAAAAACAGCGTTGCGCTGATCCAGAACGGAGAACTTCTGGAAGAGCAGGCCGTCCTTATCGGAGGAGAGCCGTATGCGGCGTACACATATGTAGAATCCCAGCTGAACAGCTGCTTCTACTGGGATGAAGAAACAAAAGGAATCCTGCTTACAACGAGCGGCGGCGTGCAGACACTGCTTCTGGGCGATGCGGCCGTTGCCAAAACACCGGGCGGACAGCCTGCCGTACAGCAGGAGAGCGACGGAAAGTTTTACATTTCGCTGGATGTCGTAAAAGAATACACAGATCTCGACTATGCATATTACAGCGATCCCAACCGTGTTGTAATCCGGAATGAATGGGACGGCGTGGAGCAGGCGACGGTACAGTCAGACACCGCGCAGGTGCGCCAGAAAGGCGGCATCAAGAGTCTGATTCTTGCGGATGTACAGAAGGGTGACACCCTGCTGTATCTGGAAAATCTGGACAACTGGTGCAAAGTCATGACGGCGGACGGCTATACCGGATACATCCGGACAGAGGATATCTCCGAGCCGGAGGCCATCGAAGCGCGGACGGCAAAGAAAGATTCCTATGAAAGAATTACACGGGATCACAAAATCAATCTGGTCTGGCATCAGAGCACATCGACCGAATCGAACGACGCGATGGCAGAGATGACAGCAGAAATGACCGGCGTGAACGTGATTTCACCGACCTGGTTTTCCGTGACAGACGAAACCGGTACGATTTCCAGCCTTGCGAGCGCCGATTACGTGAAACTGGCGCATGACGCGGGACGGGAAGTCTGGGGATTGATTGATAACTTTAATGAAGCATTTGACGAAACAACCGATCTTGCCTACGCATCCGTGCGCAGCAGAATCATTGAGCAGCTGCTCGCCGAGGCAGCATCGTGCGGCATGGACGGCATCAACGTGGATTTCGAGAATCTGAAAGAGGCCGGAATCCCGCATTACCTGCAGTTTCTGCGGGAACTGACGAGCGCGGCGCATGCACAGAATCTTGTGGTGTCGGTCGATACGCCGGTACCGCAGGCTTACACGATGTATTATCAGCGCGGCGAGCAGGCAAGATTTGTGGACTATATGATTGTCATGGCCTATGACGAGCATTTCGCGGGAAGCGAGGAGGCAGGCTCTGTTTCATCCCTCCCGTTCGTACGGCAGGCCGTGGAGGAGATGACGCGGGTGATGCCTGCCGATCAGGTGATCTGCGGAATCCCGTTTTATACCCGTGTCTGGACGGAAAAGTTCGGACAGAGCGCCATTACCAGCGAGGTGCTGGGCATGGATGGCGCCAAAAACTATGCCAAAGAGAATCAGATGACAGAAACCTGGGATGCATCCCTTGGCCAGAATGTGGCAACGGTAGAAACTTCCGATGCCAGATACACGATCTGGATGGAGGATGAGCAGTCCATGGAGGAAAAACTGAAAGTGATCCAAAGCGCCGATCTCGCCGGAGTGGCAGAGTGGAAGCTCGGATTCGAGTGCGCAGACGTCTGGAGTCTGATTTCAGAATATATTGAAACAAACAGTTGACGAGGAGTCCGGGAAGGATAAGGGGAAGGATAAAAGCCCGGGCACGAAGGAGGAGTATATATGTCAGAAAACAATCACGAAGAATTATTTAAAACAACGCTGATGGGCGGTTTTGATAAGGACGATGTCATGACGAAAGTGCAGAACCTGAAAGATCAGGCGTATGCCGCTCAGAAGAAACTGGAAGCGAAGATCGAGGAAAAAGAGCAGGAAATCGAGAAGCTGAACCGCAAGATCCGCGAGCGTGAGGATAAAATCGAGGAGCTCGAAAAAAATATTCATGAGAAATACCAGAGCTATATCGACAATTATGACAGCATCAGCGGCCTTGTGTTTGAGGCACAGGTGAAAGCGAAAAAACTGACACAGGAAACAGAAGATGCCTGCCGCGAGAAAACCGAAGAGACCGATGCAGCGTGCAGAAAGCTGACGGAGGAAACGGAGGAGAGCTGCAGAAAGCTAAAAGAAGAGACCGAGGAAGCCTGCCGCCGGAAAACCGAAGAAACGGACGAGTCCTGCCGCGAGAAAACGGAGGAAACGGATGAGGCGTGCTGCAAAAAGAGAGAGGAGACAAACGAGTCCTGCCGGAAACAGAGGGAGGAGACAAAGGAATCCTGTGCAAAGCAGCGCCGCGAGACGAAGGAACAGTGCGAATACATGGTAGAGAGCGCACGTCAGAAGGGCGAGGAACTGGCTGCTGTTTATGAAGAAAAACTGCAGGCCGAAGCAGAAGAAATCCAGAGCCATATGGACGCGGAGCTGCAGAAAGCCAACACCAGATACCAGAAGATTTACGCCGAGATGGAAACCATGACAAGTGTACTCGAGAAGAACCGCAGAATTTTTGAGGAGACTTTTGCCGGCATCGAAAAAATGCGTGAGGAGATGAAACGTTCTGCGTCGGAAGTGGAAACCTTCATGAAAGATCCGGTAAAAAGTATCTTTCCCGGAGAGGCAAAAGAAACAGCCGCAGAGCCAGACCGTGAAGATACCGCAGAAGAAGCAGAGGAAGAAGACGAAATCGTCGAAAATTCCGCAGTCATCGATCTCGAAAATGAGCCGGATTATCTCGATGATGACAACGACGAAGAAGAGGATGAAATCCCGAATCGCGCGCATGATGAAGAAGATGAGGAAGAGTAACCGGAAGCAATAAGAGTTGTAACCTAACCCGCTGCTGCATAAAATGACCAAGAAAGGAAATTTGCAGCAGGGGGCTTTTCATTTGGAAAAAGGGAAAAAACTGGAATGGCTGATGGCGGTGATTCTGCTTTCGGCGGCGTATGTTCTGTCCCGCGAGGGCGCACGGCTGGTGGCAGCACAGAAGGCAGCCACAAAAGTAGTGGTGCTGGACAGCGGCCACGGCGGCGACGATCCCGGCAAAATCGGGGCAAACGGTTCAAAGAAAAGGACATCAACCTTGCGATTGCCCGTCTGCTGAAAAAGAAGCTGGAAAAGCAGGGAATCCTTGTGGTGATGACGCGGGAAGGGGAGGATGATCTCTCCGATCCGGGAGCCGTGAATGCGAAAGTGCAGGATCTGCAGCGGCGCGTGCAGCTGATTCATGAAAAAAAGCCGGACTGTGTGATCAGCATTCACCAGAACAGCTACCCGGATGCGGCGGTCAAAGGGGCGCAGGTGTTTTATTATACGGATTCAAAAGAAGGCGAAAAACTGGCGCTCTGCATGCAGGCTGCACTGGTCGCGGGGCTCGATCCGGCGAATCACAGGAAAGCCAAGGGAAACAAAACGTATTACATGCTGAAGAAGACAGACGCAGTGCTGGTGATCTGCGAGTGCGGATTCCTCTCAAATCCGGAGGAGGAAGCGCTCCTGAACACAAAGGAGTACCAGAAAAAGGTGGCGGATGCACTGTGTGACGGCGTTTTAACGTATCTGGGAGAAAAGAAGAATGGCAAAGAGAAGACACAGACGAAGACGGAAGAGACCGCTGCGGGCGCTGCTTCCGCTTATGCTTGCCCTGCTGGCGGCTTATCTGGTATTCGGAGAATTTGGTGAGAGCGATCCCGTGCAGAACGGAAGCGGAGCGGACAGCAGCACTGCTTCACAGACGGTAGACGAAAACAATGGTCTGTCAGAGAATGGCGCAACACAGTTTCAGGCGGAAAATACAGATGAGGAGGAGCTGGCGAAGCGGTATTATTACAGCCAGCTCGATGAAAACAGACAGATGATTTACCGCGAACTGGTGCAGGGAATCGCGGAACACCAGGAAACCATTATCACAAAAGGCGGCGATCCCGATGTGACGGCGGAGGTTTACGGATGGGTCTATATGGATTACCCGGAGTACTGCTGGATCAACGGAGCATCACATGTCACGGGATACGGTGAGCCGAAAAACTACTGTGAGGTAGTTCCGGAATACACGATTTCTGCGGAGGAGATCACAGGCCGCCAGTCCCAGATCAAAGGGGCGGGAAATGATTTCTTAAGTGATATTGACCGTTCGATGGATGACTATGGGAAGATCAAGGCTGTCTTTGAAAAATGTATCCGGCAGATTGATTATGTGAAAGATGCGCCGGAGAATCAGACACTCTACAGCGGGCTTGTGAACGGACAGACGGTCTGCGCAGGCTATGCCAGAACGTTCCAGTATCTGATGAACCGCCTGGACATCCCGGTCATTTATGTGACGGGAACGACAGACACCGGCGAGGCGCACGGCTGGAATATCGTAAAGTGCGGAGACAATTATTACAACGTCGATGTAACCTGGGGCGATCCGGTATTCGCAGAGGGCGAGAGCGGCGAGTACAATCTGCCGGACGACCTGATCTACTACGATTTTCTCTGCGTTTCCGATGCGGAATTTTCGGACACGCATCAGGCGGATGCGAATCTGCCGCTCCCGGCGTGCAATGCAGATGACCTCGAGTATTACCGCCAGATCGGCCGGTACATGGATACATTTGATGCGACGCAGATTCTGTGGGAAATGGAGACGGATATTGAAGAGACAAAAGAGTATTCCGAATTTAAATTTGCCACCGATGATCTGATGGCGCAGGTCATGGAAGCCCGACCGGAGCTTCTCGATAAGGCTTCCGGCTATCTTTGCAGCTATTACGGACTCGGGTCCGTAAAATATACATACAGCGAGGATACGGCGACAAGAAAGCTGATGGTATTCTGGCAATATAAAGGAGAACCGAGTGAATGACGGTTCTCCTTTAAAAATATCCGGAAACAGAATGTCGATCAGCTCGCGCTCGAGAAACTCGATGGTAATCAGGCACGGATAAGGGAGTTCGGAAACCTGGGAAACACTTACAAGATCCTGACGGACGGTGATGGAATGATCCGTGACATCGGTAACCTCTGCGACCCAGGCGGCATGCGGGATCATTAGATGTTCCGCAATCGAGGGGCCGACCTGCGCGGTATCGCCGTCGGTTGTCTGACGTCCGCAGATAATCAGATCCGCGCCGCCGATCACCTGAATACCCTGCGCCGGCGTTAAGAATATCCCCCGTGGGGGCTTGTGAAAAAGGCCGATTTTTGGTAGAGTAAAGGGATATTTGAGCGGTTGGAAAACGGCCGCGCCGGGAAAGTTAAGAAAAAGAAGAAAGAAGCGGAAGATATGGAACAGGAATTATTACAGGAAATTGCCTCCTACTGGGGAACCCGTGCGGAGGGGTATTCTGAGGTCAATGAAAAAGAACTGGCGGGAAGCCAGCGAGAAGCGTGGCTGCATGTATTAGAGGAGCAATTTCCAGAGAAAAAGAAAGAAGAGATGAAGATTCTCGATATCGGAACCGGCCCGGGATTCTTCCCGATGATTTTGTCGGAGGCAGGTTATACGGTGACGGCTGTTGACTACACGGAGGAGATGCTGGAAAAGGCGAAAGAGAATCTGGGAAAATATACGAAATACGGTCTGGAGCGCGTGACGCTGCAGCGGATGGATGCACAGAATCTGGAGTTTGCGGATGAGACCTTTGATGTTGTCATTTCCAGAAATCTGACCTGGAATCTGGAAAAGCCGGAGCAGGCATACCAAGAGTGGATGCGTGTCCTGAAACCGGGCGGCGTGTTGCTCAATTTTGATGCGAACTGGTACGGTTATCTCTATGACGAGGAGAAAAAAGAAGCGTACGAGGCAGACCGGAAGAAAGTGGAAGAGCAGCAGCTCGACGACCATTATCTGTGCACGGACATTGACCGCATGGAAAACATTGCGCGCCAGGTGCCGCTCTCTGCGATGGAACGGCCGGCGTGGGATACGAAGGTGCTCGAATCCCTCGGCGTCTGTTCCATCCAGACTGATTCCGAAATCTGGAAGCGCGTCTGGAGCGAGGAAGAGAGACTGAACTATGCATCAACACCGATGTTTCTGGTGCGCGCGGAAAAAAGCGCAGAGCAGCCCTTCCAGCTTGGTGATGTGACCGTCCGCCGCGGCGAAAAATATCAGGGGGATATCTCCTTTGCGAATGGGGATATCGTGCTTCCGGGAACGATTATCTGTGGAAAACTTCCGGGAAAAACAATGCTGATCACCGGCGGCGTTCATTCCGGGGAATACGTCGGCATTCAGGCGTGTGTGGAACTGGGAGCGGAGCTTCAGCCGGAAAAAACGGTTGGAACGATCGTGATTTTAAAGGTCTTAAACCGTCCTGCTTTTGAAAACCGTGCGGGCAGTCTCGGACTTTCCGATGGCAAAAACCTGAACCGTGTATTTCCGGGCAACCCAAACGGAACCGAGATGGAGCGGCTGGCGTGGGCGATGACAAAGGAAGTTTTCCCGAAAGTAGATTACTATATCGACCTCCACAGCGGCGACGATTTTGAGGATCTGACGCCGTACGTCTATTACGCCGGAAAAGCGGCGCAGGAAGTGATGGAGACTTCGCGGAAAATGGCGGAGCAGGTGGATGTACCGTACATGGTGCGCTCCATGGTATCATCGGGCGGAGCTTACAACTATGCGGCATCCAGAGGAATTGCAAGTATTCTCCTGGAGCGCGGCGGCATGGGCGCATGGACATCCGAGGAAGTCAATTCGGACAAGCGCGATGTGCGCAATATCCTAAGCAGCCTCGGGATGTATCAGATCCGCCGCGATGTGCGGAACTACGTGCCGATGGAAGTGACGGATGTCCGCTATCAGGCGGCTTCGGAAAGCGGCCTGTGGTATCCGGCGGCGAAACCGGGAGACATGGTTGCGGAGGGTGCACTGCTTGGAACCATCCGTGATTATAATGGAAAACTCCGGGAGACATGCCGCGCCGAATACACCGGTGTTGTGCTGTACCAGACGGGCAGCCTGCAGGTAATCGAGGGAGGATCTGTTGTTGCCTACGGACGGATCGTGCGCGAGCCGGAATATGACGACCGCAAAGAACAGATTGTCCATTACTGGGAAAAGCGGAGTGAGAGCTTTTTGGAGCAGAGACGCGCGGAGCTGGCCAACCCGATTGCGAAGCGCTGGATGAAAGAGATCGAAAAACAGATTCCGGAAAAGAGACGGTTAAAAATCCTTGATGTCGGCTGCGGAGCCGGATTTTTCTCAATTCTGCTGGCAAAAGCGGGCCATGAGGTCTTCGGCATCGACCTGACACCGGAGATGGTTGAGAATGCCATCCAGCTTGCCGAGGAGGAAAACGCCGACTGCCGGTTCCAGGTTATGGACGCGGAAAAACCGATATTTGCGGATGAAACGTTTGATGTTGTCATTTCCCGAAATCTGACATGGACCCTGCCGAATGCGGAGCATGCCTACAGCGAATGGATGCGTGTGCTGAAAACGGGTGGTATCCTGCTGAACTTCGATGCCAATTACGGAAAAGACGATGCTTCTGACACGAAAGATCTGCCGGAACAGCACGCCCATTTTAAAGTGGGAAATGAAATGCTTGAAGAGTGCGAACGGATCAAAGCACAGCTTCCGATCAGCCGGAAAAACCGGCCGGCATATGATGTGGCCGTGCTGTGTGAGAATACCAGAGGGGAAATTCACATTGATCCGGATCTTGGAAAACGGATTTATCTGGAAAAAGATGAATTTTACAATCCTGCGCCGATGTTTTCGATCTGTGCAGTAAAAAAATGAAGGTTTTCATACCGGAAAGAAATGATTTGCGGAGGAAAAGGATATGAAACAGTTTCAAAACTTTGAGGAAGAAAATATTCATTACTGGACCGGAAGAACCGATGTGGCAGCAATGGAGGCAATTGCACGGCAGACACCGCTGTCAGAAAAACAGAGACCGGAATGGGATCTTACCGTATTGCGGGTGGCGGGCATGGAAGCCAAAGCCGATCCCGAAATCTGGAAAGCGGTCTGGACAAAAGAAGAACGGATCAACAATGCTTCCACCCCGATGTTCCTGGTTGAAGGAGTAAAAAAAGATGCGTAACTATGTGATGAAAAGGCTTCTTCAGCTGATACCGATTCTCTTTGTGATTACCTTTTTGTCTTTTGGAATGATGCGGCTGGCAGGAAGCGATGCGGTACTTCAGAAGATGGAAAATACCGGCATGGTTATGTCACAGGATGTGATCGAACAGGCACAAAAGGAGCTTGGACTGGACAAGCCGTTTCTGGTGCAGTACGTTGTATGGCTGAAAAATCTGCTGCACGGGGACATGGGCGTAAGCTATATCTCAGGAGAAGATATTTTTGATACCTTTCTGGCAAAACTTCCGGCGACCCTGCTTCTGACCGTCGTTTCGATTGGACTGACGATTGTCATTTCCATCCCGCTTGGCGTGCTTGCGGCGGTAAAACAGAATCGGATGATCGACTACCTGATTCGGTTCTGCAGCTTTATGGGAAACAGTATGCCCAATTTTTTCGTGGCACTGCTTTTGATGCTGTTCTTTGCGATTCGCCTGAAGTGGTTTCCGGTTATTTCGGACGGAGTCAGTCTGCAAAGCGTGGCACTGCCTGCACTGACCCTTGCGATCGCCATGTCTGCCAAGTATCTGCGGCAGGTAAGGGCAACTGTTCTGGATGAGCTGGGGCAAAGTTATGTAACCGGCGCAAAAGCAAGAGGTATTCCATTTTCGACCACGCTGGTAAAGAGCGTGCTCCGCGCTTCGCTTGTGACGATTCTTACTCTGCTTACGCTGTCCATCGGAAGCCTTCTTGGAGGAACAGCGATTGTAGAATCTATTTTTCTGTGGGACGGAGTTGGAAAACTTGCGGTGGATGCTATCAGTATGCGTGATTATCCGATGATCCAGGCATATGTGATGTGGATGGCGATCATTTATGTCGGGGTTAACCTGCTTACGGATTTGGCGTATCGTTTTCTGGATCCGAGAATTCGCCTGGGAGGAATGGAAGGATGAAAAAAGAAAAGACCATTACCGTGCGCAGACAGAAAATTCAGCCGGACCGGACCAAAAAACGTTTGTGTTTTTTTGTGTTTCTGACGGCACTGCTTTTGCTGACAGTTGTTTTTGCGGAGCAGATCTGTCCCTATGATCCCAATGCGCAGGATACAGGGGCTGCGTTACTGCCGCCGGGAGCGGGACATCTTGCCGGAACAGATCGGTTCGGGCGGGATATGCTGTCCAGAATTCTGGTGGGTTTAAAAACCAGTGTTACTTCTACACTGATTCTGGTGGTTGTCGTTACCGTGACGGGAAGTATCCTGGGGCTGATCTGCGGATATTTCGGCGGAATTGCAGACACCGTTATTATGCGGATTTCCGATATTTGTCTTGCGTTTCCCGGACTGGTTTTTGCAATGGCAATCGCAGCTCTTTTAAATGGAGGAATCAGTAATGCAGTTCTGGCGCTGGCGTTAATCAGCTGGCCGAAGTATGCCCGAATTGCAAGAAGCCAGACGCTGACGGTAAAAAATACAAACTATATGGCGGCCAGCCAGCTTGCCGGATGTACTGCGGCGCAGATGATCTGGCGCCATATCCTGCCGAATATTGCCGGACCGATTCTGGTAACATCGATGCTCGATATCGGAACGATGATGATGGAGCTTGCCGGACTGTCATTCCTGGGACTTGGCGCGCAGCCACCTACGGCGGAGCTTGGAAATATGATGAGCGGCGGAAGAAGTATGCTGCAGACGTATCCATGGGTTGTAATTGGCCCGGGACTTGCTATTTTTACAGCGGTTGTTATTTTTAATCTGCTTGGTGATGCCATGCGCGATTATCTGGATCCACACAATGGGCGGAAACAATAAAGAAAGGGAGAGAGGAACATGAAAACAAAATACTGGAAAAAAACGATATCATTTTTAGCGGCAGTCTGTTTAAGCGGCAGTCTGCTTGCCGGATGTGGAAGTCAGAAAAGTGCGGACAGTACGCAGACAGAGAACAGCGAAAAAACATTTGTATTTGGTGATACCACTTTTAACCCGGAAAATGAGGAAGCCGATGTCAATCCGCATAATACCTATGCCGGCTGGGCCTGCATCCGATATGGAATTGGGGAAACGCTGTTTCATTATTCCGATGCCATGGAAATTGAGCCATGGCTGGCAACCGAATATGAAAATCCGGATGATCTGACCTGGATCATCACGCTGCGGGACGATGTTTCGTTTTCCAGCGGACGAAAAATGGATGGAGAAGCAGTAAAAGAATGTCTGGAACATCTGATCGAGGTTCATGAGCGTGCCAGAGGAGATCTGATGATTGACTCCATTACGGCAGAAGGTCAGACGGTCACAATCAAAACGCAGGTTCCAAAACCGACGCTTTTGAACTATCTTTCCGACCCGTATGGATGTATCATTGATATGCAGGCGGGCATTACAGAGGATGGCATCGTAACAGGAACCGGACCGTATCAAGTCGTATCTCTTACATCCGGGGAAAAACTGGAGCTTAAAAAAAATGAAACCTACTGGGATGGGGAACCGGGATTTGATCAGATTACGGTTCGCACCATCTCGGACGGCGACACACTTACCATGGCACTTCAGTCCGGAGAGATTGATGGCGCCTATGGAATGCCGTATGCAAGCTACCCGCTGTTTGAGAATGATGATTACACATTTTCGAGCTGTGCCACAAGCCGTGCGTTCTTTGCCCATATGAACTTTGAAAGCCCGATCATCCAGGATGAGGCAGTGCGGAAAGCAATTGCAATGGGAATCGACAAAGAAGGGTTTGTCGAGACGCTTCTGGATGGAAACGGTTATGCGGCAGTCGGTGCGTATCCGGATAATTTCTCTTTTGGAGGAGACGCCGTACAGGCAGAATCCTATGATCCGGCGGGAGCCGAAAAAGTGCTGGAGGATGCCGGATGGGTGGACCGTGATGGAGATGGAATCCGGGAAAAAGACGGAGAAAAACTGTCGATCCGCTGGCTGACGTATCCAAGCCGTCAGGAACTGCCGCTTCTTGCAGAATCGGCTCAGGCAACCTTAAAAGAAATCGGAATCGATGTGTCCATCAACAGCACGGCAAATCATAACAGTCTGCGAAAAGATCCGACGGCATGGGATGTTTATGCAAGTGCAATGGTAACGGCGCCGACGGGAGATCCGGAGTATTTCTTTACGACACACTGTCTGGACAGTTCGGCGGTCAACAACGGACATTACCATTCTGACAGGCTGGAAGAGCTGGAAAAAGAAATGGCAGTTACCTTTGATACAGAAAAACGAGGAGAACTGGCGGTCCAGATGCAGCAGACGATCCTGGACGATCATGCTTTTGTGTTCTGTTCGCATCTGAAAATGAGCATGATTTCACGGTCAGATGTAACCGGACTGACGGCGCATCCCTGCGATTTCTATGAGATTACTGCAGACCTGAAACCGGCAGAATAATATGTGGGAAGAGCAAAAAGGAGAAAGAATGGAAGAACTGCTGTCTTATTCGCATGTCGATATCGCTTTTCGGGGAAACACCGTGGTACATGACGTCAGTTTCGAACTTCATCCGGGAGAAATTCTTGGCATTGTGGGCGAATCCGGAAGCGGAAAAAGTACCTTGCTGAAGGCTGCAATGGGTTTGCTTGGAAGGGACGGAATGGTAACCCGGGGAGATATTTTTTTCCGCGGGCAGGACATACCGGATCTGCCGGAAAAACAACTGCGGACCATCTGCGGAGCAGGAATCGGCATGATCTTCCAGGATGCGGGCGCTTCGTTAAGTCCCATACGTACCATTGGTGCGCAGATCCGGGAGAGCATGGCCGTCCATAAAAAAATAACGAAAGCAGAGGCGAAAAGGCAGGCACTGCAGCTGTTTGAAAAGATTGGCCTGGAAGACGGGGAAAGAATCTGGAGAAGCTATCCGTTTGAACTTTCGGGAGGCATGAAGCAGAGAGTGGGAATTGCCCTTGCCATGCTGATGGAGCCGCCGGTTCTGCTGGCCGATGAACCGACAAGCGCATTGGATGTGGCCGTACAGAAACAGGTGGCAGAGGAGATGCTCCATCTGCGGGAAGTATTTGGAACCGCAATCGTTCTGGTGACACATGATATCGGGGTTGTATCAGCCATGGCAGATACCGTGCTTGTGTTAAAAGACGGCTGCGTGGCAGAGTATGGTACTGCAGAACAGGTGCTAAAGGAACCGCGCCGGGAGTACACCAAAAATCTGCTGGCGGCAGTTCCCAGACTTTGGAGGAAATAAATGGAACCAATTTTGAAAGTTTCCGATTTGACCAAAACGTTTGAAGACAGAAAAAAGGAAAAATTTTATGCGGTAGATCATGTTTCCTTTCAGATGATGCCGGGGCAGACGCTTGGAATTGTGGGTGAATCCGGAAGCGGGAAAAGTACGCTGGCCAGACTTTTGTGCTGTCTTGAAAAGCCGGACGGCGGCGTACTTTCCCTGTGCGGCCAAGAGATCGGAGATACGAAACGAAAAAAAAATCGAGAGGTCTGCCGGAAAATTCAAATGGTTTTTCAGGATCCGGTCAGCTCTTTCGACCCGCGCCGGACGCTGGGGGAAGGGATCGGGGAAAGTCTCAGAAATGCCGGAGTTCCCCGGAAAGAAGCAGAGAAGAGGGTAAGGCAGCTGCTGGAGCAGTGCGGTCTTCCGGAAGAGTTTGCAAAACGATATCCGCATGAGGTAAGCGGCGGTCAGTGCCAGCGTGCAGCGATTGCAAGAGCACTGGCGATCGAGCCGCAGATTCTGATCTGTGATGAGGCGACGTCTGCACTGGATGTCGCCGTGCAGAAACAGATCATGGAGCTTCTGGATCTGCTGCGGAAGGAAAAACATCTGACAATTTTATTTATCTGTCACAATCTGGCACTGGTACAGTCCTTCTGCGATCGGATTCTCGTCATGAAGCAGGGAAAAATGGTAGAAGAAGGAACACCGGAGGAAGTGATCTGGCATCCGAAACATCCGTATACCAAATTACTGGTAGATTCCGTGTTATAAGTTTGGAAAGGAAGAGCAGAAAATGTGGATTTTCTGCTCTTTCTGCGTTATGATAGAGAAAAGCGGCAAGAGCGCCGGAAAAGAAAAAGGAGAAAACTTGCGATGCGAAAAGAAGAGTTAAAAACATATATCGAAAACCATGAATCGGAGATGATCGAAGACCTGAAAAGCCTGATCCGGATTCCAAGCGAAAAACAGGCGGCAGAGCCGGGCAAACCATTCGGCGCACTGGCGGCAGAAGCACTGGCGCAGGGAATCGAAATTCTGGAAAAATACGGCTTTGCCGTAACCAACTACGACAACTACGCAATTGCAGCTGACTTTAATCAGGAAGAAAAGGGCCTTGATATTCTCGCCCATCTCGATGTCGTACCGGCAGGCGAAGGCTGGCAGGAGACCGATCCATTCACCCCGCTCATCAAAGAAGGAAAAATGTTCGGCCGCGGAACCGCAGACGACAAAGGACCGGCGATCGCAGCTATCTACGCAATGCGCGCTGTCAAAGAACTCGGTTACCCATTAAAGAAAAATGTCCGTCTTGTCCTCGGTTCCGACGAGGAGTGTGGAAGCTCTGACCTCGAATATTATTATAAGAAAGAAGTGGAAGCACCATGCACCTTCTCACCGGATGCCGAATTCCCGGTCATCAACATTGAAAAAGGCGGCATGCGCGGCCACTTCGAAAAAACATCCGATGCCGGAACGACAGGCGTGCGCCTCGTATCCTTACAGGCCGGCACCAAACTGAACGTTGTACCAGGCAAAGCATATGCAGAGCTTGCCGGCATGGCAAAAGAAGACCTGAAAGCCTGCGCTGATGAAACAGAGCAGAAGACCGGCGTTTCCTTCGTTCTGGAAGACACCGAAAACGGCAATGTAAAAATCACCGCCTGCGGTGCCTTTGCCCACGCATCCACCCCGGAAATGGGTAACAACGCACTGACCGCACTGCTGCAGCTTCTCGCATCCGTTGGAATGGAAGAGAGTGAACTGAAAAACGACATCAGTTTCCTTGCAAAAGTTTACCCGCACGGCGACGGCAAAGGCGCAGGCCTCGGTGTCGCCATGTCAGATGAAGAGTCCGGCGAGCTCACCTTAAGCCTCGACCTCATGAACTACGACGGCAAAACCCTGACCGGTTCCTACGACTGCCGCGCCCCGATCTGCGCGACAAAAGAAAACCTGTACGATACCGCCGGGCAGAACATGAAAAAAGGCGGCTTCTCCATGGAAGGCAGCGGAATGTTCCCACCACACCACGTCCCGGCCGACAGCCCGTTTGTCCAGACCCTGCTGCAGTGCTACACGGATGTCACTGGAAAACCAGGCAAACCATTTGCGATCGGCGGCGGAACGTATGTGCATCATCTGAAAAACGGCGTTGCGTTTGGATGCGCAGACCTTGAAGTCGACAACCGTATGCACGGAGCAGACGAGTTCGTGGAAATCGAATGCCTGAAAGAATGCGTTGTGATCTTCGCGGAGGCGATTCTGCGGATCTGCGGGGAATAAATAATTGAAAAATAAAAGATAAAAAAGATCTTCAGCCAAACCGATAGATTCTGAAAAGAACAAGGTTTGCCTGAAGATTTTTTATGGCTCTGAATTGTTACAAATTTTCTCAGAACCGCAGTTCCCTGCACCGGTTCAGGCATGCAAAGATTTCCTGCTGTCTCGGCCGTGCTAGGTCGCTGGGTCTTCCAGGAGCGAGAAGAGAAGCAAGGCCTTTTTCATCCATCTGTTTTTCCAGCAGATCCACTACCTGCACCAGTGTTTTCTTACCGTCCATCTTGTGCTCCGCGGCTTCTAAAAGGAGCGCAGCCAGCCCGTTCAGCTGTTCATTGTCCGTGAGCTGTTCCACGGCGCGCAGATCCGTCAGAGATTTGTTGATGAGGATGGATTCACGTCCCATCACTTTGACTTTCGTGCGGTCACTTCCCGTCAGGCCTTTACCCGGCTGCGGGCAGCGATGGAAGGCTGGAACGGAAAAGGGGCGCACGGAGGCAGTAAACGGCGGAAATTCTGCGGCTGTGGTTTTCGCGCGATCCGTAATGTCATAAGGAACGTATTCTTTCATCTGAATGACAGTGTCTGCCACGTGGAAGTAAGAACCGGAGCTTCCGGCAACGAGAATCGACGAGATGCCGATCTTCTCATACAGATCCCTTACGCGGCTGATAAACGGTGTGATCGGTTCCTCGCTGTCGGCAACGACGCGCTGCATCAGCTCATCGCGCACCATAAAGTTGGTGGCGGACGTATCCTCATCGATCAGAAAGAGGCTCGTGCCGGATTCGATGCCCTCGATCACGTTGGCAGCCTGCGAGGTGCTTCCGCTGGCATCGGCGGTCGAGAATGAAGTCGTATCACTCTTTCCGGGAAGATTGTGGATGAAGAGGGAGATATCGACGTTGCTGATGCTTCTGGAGTCCTCGGAGCGGAGCTTTCCGGCGCTTGCATCGGTGATGACATATTCACGGCCGTCCCCGGCGATGTGGTTGTATACGCCGCGCTCAAGCGCCTGCAGCAGGGTGGATTTTCCGTGGAAGCCTCCGCCTACGATCAGTGTGACACCGAGTGGAATTCCCATGCCGGAAACAGGTCCGCGGTTTGGAAGATCGAGGGTAACGCGCAGGGATTCCGGTGAGATAAACGGAACGGCGTGCTTCATCGGCAGATCGGAAACACCGGTCTCGCGCGGGAGAATGGAGCCGTCGGCGATGAAGGCAGTAAGCCCTTTTTCTTTTAATGCGGAACGGATCGCCTGCTGGTCCTCACAGAGATAGGCGACATTGGCGCATGCTTTCGGATCCAGAGCACGGTAGAACAGCGATTTTTCCACGCAGCCGGGCAGAAAGTCGAAAAGAATACGGATCAGCTCCTGCGAGGCGATGGTGCGGCCGTTGGCTGGAAAGCCGATTTCCATGTTGACGACAAGACTGCCGTCGGAAGGATTCAGAACACAGGCAGTACGCTCAAGAATTTCCTGTCCGCAGCGGCTTATCCCCAGCAGACCACTTTTGCCGGAGCCCTTTGCGCGGAACGAATACGGTGCGATAGCGCGCGCAAACTGGCGCAGCAGGTAATCCTGGAGGGCGACGCGCTTTTCATACGTATCATAGAGTGATGCCGGGAAAGCGGCAGTTCTTCCATTCACATGAACGCTGACGCGCGATGGAGCGGCGAACGGATCGCCCTGCACGTGGTCGATGGAGAGTGTGTAGCGCGGAAACTGATAGGCACCACGGGTAGATTTATAGGCGGGATAGCTTTTGTGATTGATACTGAATAAAAGCTGTTTCAGGTCATTTGCAGATTGCATGAAAAAAACTCCTTTCAAAATAAAAAGGTGAGGCTGCCGTACAGAGCGTGTCTGAGAAAGGCTTTTCGCAAGCTGCGAGTTCCGGTTTGCGGAAATGATTTTTCAGACACGCGCTGGACGACAGCCTCATCCAAAAAGCTTTAACGTCTGGAAACACTCTGGCGCTTCACCAGTTTGGTTGCCATGCACATTTTCAGACATTCGCGTTTCGGATCGGCCACGCGGTCAAGCAGGCGCTGGACGGCAGTGGCGCCAAGCTCGCGTTTTCTGACCTTCATGGTGGAAAGCGGCGGAACCATCATATCGCACATCGGAACGTCATCAAAGCCGATGATGGAGACATCCTCCGGGATGCGGTAGCCGTTTTCACGCAGTGCACGCATGGCGGCCGCCGCGATGATGTCATTATCGGCAAAGTAAGCATCCGCGATCGGCGCTTTCGACTCGAGAAGGCGCAGCATGTCGCGGTAGCCTTCGTCCGAGGTCGGGGAAACCGGGTGGACATATGGATGTGAGGTGCTGATACCGTTTGCACGGAGCGCTTTGTAGTAGCCGTCGGCGCGTTCGGAGAAGTTGCTGATGTCGAGGCTCGAGTGAAAGTAGCCCACGTTTTTGTGTCCGCACTGAATCAGATAATTCGTGGCGTTGAACGCCCCCTGGATGTTGTTGATCAGAACGCAGTCGTAATCGAGCTCATCGTAATAGCAGTCCACGACAACGATCGGAACAGAAAAATCGCGGAACTTGCGGAAATCGGACGGAGCCATTTCGGTTGCAAGAAGAAGAATACCCTCACAGTCCACAGCGCGGAGTGCATCGAGCTGGCTGTCAATATCCATGGTCTCATAAAAATAGGAGATATGAAGCGCACAGCCCTGGCGGGTGCATTCGGTGGAGATTCCTTCGGTCAGCTGGGAGAAAAACGGCGTGTCGGCAGCGACCTTTCCGTGCTTCTTATAATTGACCAGCTGAATAATGCGGGAGGAAGCGCCGGAGGATTCATTTTTTTTCGGCGCATAGCCATACTCGGCTGCAGTTTTTAAAACCAGCTCTCTTGTGGCATCACTGATGCCGGGTTTGTTATTGAAAACCATAGAAACCGTGGCAGGCGATACGTTGATCAGCTTTGCCAGTTCTTTCGCAGAAATATTCATAAGATTTCAGCTCCTGTTCGATAAAATCAGCCCGCATGGTGCTTTCGTTTGTTTTGTGCATGCGGGATGTTGAAATTTATTTCAGTATTTATCTGAAAAATATTAAACTTATGCATTGATTTTAATATGAATTAAAAAAGAAGTCAACTTCTGAACTGTAAAAAAAATGAAATATGAAGAAATGCATAAAAACAGCCATTCTTTTTTGTATAAATTACTAAAAAAGATTTAATAAAACTGAATAGATGTTGACAAGTTCAAAAGAATTTAGTAATATAAGAGCCATAAAGAACAGAGAAATTCAAAATATAATTTAGCAAAGTTTAAAGAAAATTAAATGGAGGAAATGAATATGAAATCAGTTAAGATCGGATTTGCACCTACGCGAAGAAGTATTTTCAGCGCTCCGGATGCCGTAAAATATGCCAACCTGACGAGAGAGCGTTTAAAAGAGCTCGGCGTTGAATTTGTTGATATCACAGACATCAATGAGGAGGGGCTGTTTTACGATGAGGCGGACCGTGAGAAAATCCAGGAGAAATTCCGCCGTGAGAACGTAAAGGGAATCTTCTTCCCGCACGGCAACTTCGGAACGGAATATGTCTGTGCAAGACTGGCAAAAGAAATGGGTCTTCCGGTACTCCTCTGGGGACCGCGCGATGAGAGACCGGATGAGAACGGTGTGCGTCTCCGTGACAGCCAGTGCGGTCTGTTCGCAACCGGAAAAGTGCTGCGCCGTTTTGGTGTTCCGTTCACCTATATGACGAACTGCCGTCTGACCGATCCGGAATTTGAGCGCGGCATTCAGGATTTCCTTGCTGTATGTAATGTGGTAGATACCTTCCGTCACACTAGAATCCTTCAGATCGGACCGCGTCCGTTCGACTTCTGGTCCACGATGTGCAACGAGGGCGAGCTGCTGGAAAAATTCAACATCCAGCTTTCCCCGATTCCGCTTCCGGAACTGACTGCGGAGATGAAAAAAGTAAAAGCAGAGGGCAGCGAGGTAGAAAAAGTCGTTGCTTACTGCAACACCAATATGTGTGTAAAAATCAAACCGGAAGAGCTGGAAAATGTAGCAGCTCTGAAGGTTGCGATGAAGAACCTGGCTGCAAAATATTCCTGCAATGCCATCGCGATCCAGTGCTGGAACGCACTGCAGGGTGAGATCGGCATCATGCCGTGTGCGGCAAACTCCCTGCTGAACGAAGAGGGAATTCCGGTTGTCTGTGAGACCGATATCCACGGAGCCATCACCGCTCTGATGGTAGAGGCTGCCGGCAGAAACGATAAGAGAAGCTTCTTTGCTGACTGGACGGTACGTCACCCGGACAACGAGAACGGCGAGCTGCTGCAGCACTGCGGACCGTGGCCGATCTCTGTTGCACAGGAAAAACCGACGATCGGTTATCCTCTGGCATTCAGCCATCCGGGGGCTGTAGAGGCGCAGGCAAAATTAGGCGAAATGACACTGGCGCGTTTTGACGGAGACAACGGAGAGTACTCCCTGCTGCTTGGAAATGCAAAAGGTGTCGAAGGACCTTATACGAAGGGAACCTACGTATGGGTTGAGGTACAGAACCTGAAACGCCTGGAGGCAAAAATCGTGGAAGGACCGTACATTCACCACTGTGTCGGTATCCACGAGAACGTCGTGCCGGTTCTGTATGAAGCATGCAAATACATCGGCATTGCCCCGGATTTATATGATCCGATTGAGGAAGATGTCAAAGCATATTTAAGAGGAGAATGAAAATCATGAGTGAATACAAGGAATTGAGTTGTCTGGCGTATGATCTGCGGAAGAAAGTAGTGGAAATGGTAGTTTCCGGCAAGGGCGGCCACATCGGCGGCGACATGAGTGTCATCGATGTGCTTGTAGCGCTGTATTTTAAAGAGATGAACATCAGCCCTAAGAACATAGACGACCCGGACCGCGACCGTTTTGTGATGAGTAAAGGTCATTCCGTTGAGGCATATTATGCAGTACTTGCAGCAAAGGGATTCTTCCCGATGGAAGAGGTCATCGAAAAATTCTCCAAATTCGGCAGCCCGTACATCGGCCATCCGAACAATAAACTGCCGGGTATCGAGATGAACTCCGGTTCTCTCGGCCACGGACTTCCGGTCTGCGTGGGAATGGCGCTGGCAGGAAAAATGGATAAAAAAGATTACCGTGTTTACACCGTTATGGGTGACGGCGAGCTGGCAGAAGGCTCTGTCTGGGAGGGCGCAATGTCCGCAGGAAACTACAAGCTGGACAACCTCTGTGCGATCGTAGACCGCAACCGTCTGCAGATCTCCGGAAATACCGAGGATGTCATGAAACAGGACAGCCAGGAGGAGAGATGGGCAGCGTTCGGATGGAATGTTCTTTCCGTACCGGGCAACGATATGGACGCGCTCGTTCATGCGTTTGAGCTGGCGAAACACTGTAAGGGAAAACCGACGGTTATTATTGCAAATACAACGAAGGGCTGTGGTTCTTCCGTGATGGAAAATAAGGCGGAGTGGCATCATAAAGTGCCGACACCGGAGGAAGTAGAACAGATCATGAAGGATCTGGATGAGAGAAAGGAGGCACTGTCATGAATAAGATTCCAAACAGACAGGCCATTTGCGAGGTTTTAATGAAACATGCCGAGACGGATAAAGATATCGTGGTGCTCTGCAGCGATTCCAGGGGAAGTGCTTCCCTGACACCGTTTGCAAATGCGTATCCGGAGCAGTTTGTGGAGATGGGTATCGCGGAGCAGGATCTGGTCAGCGTTTCTGCCGGTCTTGCAAAATGCGGCAAGAAAGCATTTGCGGCATCTCCGGCGTGCTTCCTTTCTACAAGAAGCTATGAGCAGGCGAAGATTGACTGTGCATACTCCAACACCAATGTAAAGCTGATCGGCATCAGCGGCGGTGTGAGCTACGGCGCACTCGGCATGAGCCATCATTCTGCACAGGACATCGCAGCAATGGCAGCTATTCCGAACATGCGCGTTTATCTGCCGAGCGACCGCTTTCAGACAGCAAAACTGGTTGAGGCGCTTCTTACCGATGAAAAACCGGCTTATATCCGAGTGGGAAGAAATGCCGTTGCGGATATTTACAGCGAAGAAAATACCCCGTTTGAGATGGATAAGGCAACGGTTCTCTCGGAAGGCACCGATGTTTTACTGGTAGCCTGCGGCGAGATGGTCCGCCCGGCGTTCGATGCAGCTGCTATGCTGAAAGAAGAGGGAATCAGCGCAGGACTGCTCGATATGTACTGTGTGAAACCGCTGGACAAAGAGGGTCTGGTAGAGGCTGCAAAGAAGGCAAAAGTTGTCATTTCGATCGAAGAGCACGCTCCATTTGGCGGCCTTGGTTCGATGGTAAGCCAGGTGGTCGGCGCAGAGTGCCCGCGCAAAGTCGTTCATATGTCTCTGCCGGATGCGCCGGTGATCACGGGAACTTCCCAAGAAGTCTTTGACTATTATGGACTGAATGCCGAGGGCATTGCAAAAAAAGCGAAAGAATTACTGGCTTAACCAGAAATAGAATCAGAGGTGAATGTGATAGCCCGCAGGGAACTGTAAACTGCCGCAGGTCTGCGTATGCCATGTTCCTGCGTGCCCGGGCGGAAGAAAATCCGGGAACGCAGGAACTTTTTCTATATAATCAGGAATAAATCGTTCTGCGGAAGATGTTGGAATGTGTGGTAATCACCAAAGATCTTGCCTGTAGGGGCAGGGTGAATGCTGCGACAATAGAAAATGATGCATGGTGTGTTGAAAAACAGGGTGTATTCAGCGTTATTCGAGATGGGGATCTGGATATTTATAAAATTTTAGGAATGGAGCTGGAAAAATGGAGAAAAGGTATATCATCGGAATTGACCAGAGCACGCAGGGAACGAAAGCGCTGCTCTTTGATGGTGAAGGACATTTACTGCGCCGTACCGACCTGCCGCACCGGCAGATCGTCAATGAAAAGGGATGGGTGTCCCATGATCTGAATGAGATTTACCGGAATACCGTACAGACGGTAAAAACGCTGGTGGCAGAGTCCGGTGTTGCACCGGAAGAAATCGCCGGAATTGGCATCAGCAATCAGCGAGAGACGACGGCGATCTGGGATAAGGCGACCGGGGAACCGCTGGAAGAGGCAATTGTATGGCAGTGCGGCCGCGCAAGTGGAATTGCGCAGAAAATTGCGGAGCAGGGTCACGCAGAGGAGATCCGCGAGGCGACGGGTCTGCAGCTTTCGGCTTATTTTCCTGCTGCAAAGATGGCATGGCTGCTTCGAAATGGCGGAGAAGAAAGACAGAAGCGTGCGGAAAACGGCGAGCTGTGTCTGGGAACGATTGACAGCTGGCTGATTTACAAGCTGACGAGGGATCATGCATTTAAGACGGATTTTTCAAATGCGTCAAGAACGCAGTTGTTTAATTTGAAAACGCTGGCGTGGGATGAGAAGATCTGTGAGATGTTCGGGATTCCGGTCTGTGCGCTGGCCAGGGTGTGCGATTCCGATGCGGTGTATGGAACCACGACGATGGAAGGATTGTTTTCCGAGACGGTTCCGATCTGCGGTGTATTAGGCGACTCTCATGCGGCTCTGTTCGGACAGGGCTGCTTAAAACCGGGTATGATCAAGGCAACGTACGGAACGGGTTCTTCGCTGATGATGAACATTGGAGACAAGCCGATTCAGAGCAGCCACGGTGTTGTGACTTCGCTTGCGTGGGGAAGAGGCGGCAAGGTGGACTATGTGCTGGAAGGAAATCTGAACTACACCGGAGCGGTGATTACCTGGCTGAAGGATGATCTGAAGCTGATTTCTTCGGCAAAAGAGACGGAAGGACTGGCGAGGGAGGCAAATCCGGCAGACCGCACGTATCTGGTTCCGGCATTTACCGGGCTTGGTGCGCCGTACTGGGATGAGAAAGCAACGGCATCGATCAGCGGAATTACCCGCACCACAGGAAAAGCCGAGGTGGTAAAAGCGGCTCTCGACTGTATCGCCTACCAGATCACCGACCTTGTCCGTGCGATGGAGCAGGATACCGGCATGCGGATCGAGGAACTCCGTGTAGACGGCGGCCCGACACGAAACGGATATCTGATGCAGTTCCAGAGCGATATTACGAATAAACGCGTGAAGATTCCGGACGCGGAGGAGCTTTCCGGTATCGGGGCGGCTTATATGGCCGGTATTTCAGCCGGGGTCTACGATCTGGAAAAACTCGCGGGAAATATGAAACGAAGTGTGTATGAACCGAAGATGGACGATGAAATCCGGGAGAAGAAGTATGCCGGATGGAAAAAGGCTGTCGACGGGGTGTTAAGTAAATAGGGGACTTGTGCTCTGTGCGGCGGGAGGCTTTTTGCGCTTGAAGGTGGGATGACGAAGGGGGGACGCGGGCATTACTGTACACTCGGCAAATACACGTTTATGATAAGAAAACGAAGACGCATACGTGCGTGATTGAGAAATTTGAAAAATAAAATAATCTACAAACAAAAAGGAACGATTTGGATAGAACGTTCCTTTTTTGCATATAGGGAATAAATTGTACAGAAATAAAAGGCGCTGTATAAACAGCGCGTAGTGCTGATAGAATGCGAGAAAACAGCAAGAAAAAGAGGATTAAACTTGTAGTTCAATGAAGAAAAGAATAGATGTGGTATAGTATCAAGAAAAGGGGATTTCGCATGAATGAAAGTTCAATAGAAGATGTATTAGAGTGTACATTATGCAAAAAGAGGAGGGACAAGAGTTTGTCCGGTAAAAAACAGGAAGTATGGTAAGATAAGCTGGTAATGGAGAACGTATGCAGATTCGTATGGATGAAAAAGGGAGGATTCTGTTTATGGCTACTTACGTTATTTCTGATATTCACGGTGAGTATGAGAGATTTATGGAGCTGCTGGAAGAAATCGAGTTGAAAGATACAGATACGCTCTATGTTCTGGGTGATGTTTTAGACCGGGGTGAGCATCCGATTAAGGTGATATTGAAACTGATGGAAATGCCGAATGCGTTCTGTATCGTGGGGAACCATGAGGTGATGGCGCTGGAATGTCTGCGGTTTCTCTGTCAGGAAATCACAGATCTTGCCATCGAGGAAGTGGATGCTGAACTGCTGGACAATCTTGTTCTCTGGAAGTATAACGGCGGTGATGCTACGATCCGGGAATTTCGGGCGCTGGATCCCGAGATGCGGGAGGAAGTACTGAATTTTCTGGAGGATTTCAGTCTGTATGAGGAGCTTACAGTGGGAGAAAAACAGTATCTGCTGGTGCATGGAGGGCTGGGTGGATTCACACCGGAAAAGAGGATCGAGGAATATTCCCTGCACGATCTTGTATGGGCCAGACCAGATTATCAGAAGGAATACTTTGCGGATACAAATCTGGTAACAGGACATACACCGACGCAGACGATTCCGGAAAATGATAATCCTGGGTATATTTATAAAAAATATCACCACATTGCGATCGACTGCGGCGCATGCTTCCCGGGAGGGCGGCTGGCGGCAATCTGTCTGGAAACGGGGGAAGAGTTTTACAGTTCGGACAACAATGGGTGAACGATTTTAGACGTTCCATGATGCCAGAATCAGAAGACCGGGATTCGGAACCAGCAGAACAAGCGGGAAGACTTTTGAAACAGGACATGCCAAAACACAAGCAGGAAAGCCGTTTTGGGAAAAATGAGCGGATTACGGAAGCTTTGATGATTGCAGGAACAGACACGAAAGCTGCGAAAGAAAAGGAGATTTTGGATGCACTATATTATTACCGATATACATAACGACAGCTGGCGGTTCATGAAATTGCTGGAAAAAATGGATCTCAAAGAGGACGATCACCTGTACCTGCTTGGTGATTTGTTTGATCGCTGCATGGATCATCCAGACCCGGCGGGCGTGTATTTTCAGGTATTGAAGCTGGGGAAAAAATGTACTGTGATCCGCGGCAACCACGATCATTGGCTTGCCAATTACATTTTCCGCTATTACGGGATGGATGAGAGAGACCGCGCCCTCCTGCAGCCGTATCCGTACAATTCCTTCCATCTTTTACAGGAACGCCTGACGGAAGTTGATTTAAAGCAGTTCGCAGAGCGCATCCTTTCCTGGCCGGTACAGGTGGAAATCGAGGTAGACAGTCAGCCGTATCTGCTTGCCCATGCCTGTACGGCAGAACCGGGAAAATGGAAACTGGACAACTATTATCTGATGGGGGATTTGTGGTACAAGGTTTTTCTTCATGAGGGAGTGCATGGATATATTTCCGTTTGCGGCCATCAGAATATGGGAAATGGATCCATCTGGAAAAATAAAAAAGGAAACGTCTATCTGTGTGATTGTGGCTGCGGCTTTGAGAATGGAAGACTGGGATGCCTTTGCCTGGAAACGAAAGAAACTTTCTATGTATAAACAAACAGAGGAAAAGCAATGAAGCGATATATGATGTCAGATATTCACGGATTTCTGGAGGCGTTCGAGGCAGCTCTGAAAAAGACAGACCTTTCGGGGAAGAACCAGCTGATTCTGTTGGGCGATTACATAGATTATGGGCCAGATGGCCGGGCGGTGCTGGAAAAAGTCAGGGCATTGCAGGAAAAATATGGTTCGGAAAAAGTCATTGCCCTGATGGGAAACCATGAAAAAGCACTGCTGGACTGGCTGGAAGAATATGCGGATGTCAACCGGCATATCGGCAGTGTGGAGCAATATCGCAGCCGGGAATGGCTGGCATCGGATGCAGATGGAGACTATGAAACGCTGCACAGCTTTCTGAAAGAAGAACATTTTCAAGAGTTTCTGGAAAAAGAAGCACACCTCTCAGAGGATTCCAGAAATGCAGAAGCAGTACGGCTGATGTTCGAAGATGCGGGGGATCTGATCACCTGGATGCGCCATTTTCCTTACTTTTATGAAACAGAACGCCAGATTCTGGTGCACGCCGGAATTGCCGAATGGGGCGGTAAAGACTGGCTGTGCGTGACCAGCGAGGAGCTGATGGTGGGGAAAAGAACGGTAAGCCGCGGAGCATTCTATAAGGATGTGATTGCGGGCCACATTTCCACGGCAAAAATCAGTGGAAACAGAATATATGACGGTATCTGGCATGACGGTCAGAGTCATTATTATCTCGACGGAACCACCTGGCGGAGTGGAAAAATTCCGGTGCTGGAATATGACAGTGAAACTGGAAAATACAGAGAAATATGGTGAGACACGTTGTAATGCAGCACAGTAAGATCACGGCAGGGCAGAAAAAGTGATTTAGTCAAATCAAGCAAGTGGTAAAGTGGATTGCGAATATCCGCTTTGAAAAGACACAGGATCGAAACAGAAGGGAGTACATCAGATGCATTTACCAATCAGTGTAACACAGGATGAATTATTAGAAGTATTGCTTCAGGTTGCGCCGGTGCGGCCGGTTTTTATCTGGGGTGCGCCCGGCATCGGAAAATCCGCGTTAGTGGAAAAATTCGCAGATGAAGTCGGCCTGCCGTGTGTGTCGCTCCTTGGAAGCCAGCTCGCGCCGGAGGACATTATCGGCATTCCGCAGATCCGGGGCGAGACATCGGAATTCCTTCCGCCGAAGATGATCGCCAGAAAAGAGCCATATGTCCTGTTCCTGGACGAACTCAACGCCTGTACGCAGGAAGTGCAGAAAGCCTTCTATTCCCTGATCCATGAGCGGCGGATCGGAGAATACCATCTTCCGGAGGGAAGCATTGTGATCGGAGCAGGAAACCGTGCCGAGGACAGCGCGATCGTAAAAACGATGTCGTCCGCCCTTTTAAACCGTATGTTCCATGTGCAGCTGAAAGCGGATGTGGGACAGTGGATCAAGTGGGCGCAGGCAGAAGGACTCCATCCGTGGGTCATTGACTATATCATCCAGCGGCCGGATCACCTCTTTTCCGAACCGCCGAAAACCGAAGAACCGTTTTCCACCCCGCGTTCCTGGCACATGCTGAGCGATGCGTTGAAGGAATACCGGGCCGGGGAGCAGGATATTTCGCAGGAAACATTAAAAATGATGGCGTACGCCTGCCTCTTGGAACAGCATGCGGGGATGTTTCTTGCTTACACAAAAACACTGCGCAACACACATCTCTTGGATGACATTATCGCGCAGAAAGCAAAATGGCCGGACAAGCCGGAAAATCGGGATGTGCTGTATTTTCTCGCACAGTCCTTCCGCGCCAGACTGCTTGCAGAACTGCCGAAAAGCAAGCAGGGAATTTCCGGCGGCATGCTTTCCTTTGCGTACCGCGCCAAGGGCATGATCAAAGAACTCGCAGTCATCAATTTCGAAATCGCCCAGATGACCGTCGCAGCTGATGGGGCGGAGGCACTGCCGGACTGGTTTATGATGGAAATCATCCGTGATCTGCCGCGGCTCGTCGGATGAAAAAGGAAGGAGAAAAGGATGCCATACGTTCGAAGCAGGTATTACCGCGAAGAAGAAAAGCCGGCCGGGTACCGCAGAGTGGAGGCCGGCTTTGGTTTGCTGGAAAAAAATACACTGTTCCATCAACTGGATGGGTACATCACTGCAAAGCCCTCCCATCTGAATGCAAAAGGAAGTCTGGCCTGTGTTACGAAAGATGGAGATATCTACGTCAACATGCGGGCGAACCTGTCGCCGGAACAATGGTGCTATGTGATGGCACACAACCTTCTGCACCTGGCGTTCGGCCACTTTGACAAAGCGAGCATCCCTTCCGACTGCGAATTTGTCCCGGCACTCTGGAACAAAGCCTGTGATATCTACATCACCAGATTCCTTTATGACATCCGCCTCGGCGAGCCGATCTGCGCAGATCCGGCGGAAGCATATCCGATCAAACTGAACAGCGAGCAGAAAATTTATGAATATCTGTTGAAGCACCAGGATAATGGTGCGCAGATCTGCGGGACAAACTCTGAAAAATTAAAGGATATGATCGGGGTAGAACGGCCGATCGTTTATAAAAAGGGAGAAAGAAATGCATATGCTGAAAAATTTTCCTATGCAGTCACTCATTCCATCAAATCTGCACTCTGCGATGCGGGAGGATACGATCTTAAAACGAAAAAGAATACCGTCATTTCCAGAGCAGCAGAATGGTTCCTGTCCCATTATCCGCTGCTTGGAGGTCTTGCAGCTACATTTAAAATTGTGGAGGACATTGAAATGTGCCATCGGTATGAAATCCATATTGCAGCGGTTGACGCAGAGCAGGGAATCATTTATGCCAATCCGTCGTGCGGATTTTCGGAGGAAGAGTGGATTTTTGTTCTCGCGCATGAATATCTCCATGCCGGACTGCAGCACCAGAAACGGTGCAATGGGCGTGACTTCTTTCTGTGGAACATCGCCTGCGACTACGTCATCAACGACTGGCTGCACGAAATGGAGATCGGCAGAATGCCGCCGGATGGGCTGTTGTATGATGAAACACTTCACAACAAATCGGCAGAAAGTATCTATGATCTGATCGTGAAAGAGATCCGAAAGTACAAAAAGCTAAACACCTTCCGGGGCTTTGGCAGAGGTGATATGTTTAACGGAAACAGACCGCATTTTACTGGAAGAGAAAACGGGGTCAGCCTGGATGAACTGCTGAAAAATGCACTGCGGGAGGGATTGGATTACCATCAGGAGCACAATCGTGGTTTCCTGCCGGCCGGGCTGGTGCAGGAAATCAGGGCGCTTGCGATGCCGGTCATTCCCTGGGATGCCGCGCTGACGAAGTGGTTTGACGTACAGTTTCCACCGCTGGAAAAACACCGTACCTATGCGCGGCCGAGCAGACGGCAGGGTGCCACGCCGGACATTCCAAGACCAGGATATGCGTATTACGAGCAGGATCTGGAGAGCCGGACCTTCGGTGTGGTCGTGGACACGTCCGGTTCCATGAGTGCAAAACAGATCGGTATGGCACTTGGCTCCATCGCCAGCTATGCCGCGGCGAAAGATGTTCCGTTCGTGAGAATCATTTTCTGTGATGCCAAAGCGACGGATGCGGGATATCTGGCACCGGAAGATATTGCCGGACGGGTAAAAGTCACGGGACGAGGAGGAACCATACTGCAGCCGGGCGTGGATTGTCTGGAACAGGCGAACGATTTTCCAAAGGACGGGCCGATTCTGATTATTACGGACGGGGAGATTGAGAATGACCTGAAGGTAAGACGAGAGCATGCATTTCTGCTTCCGAGAGGAAACCGGCTGCCGTTCCGGGCACGGGGAGAAGTGTTTTATTTTCGGGAATAGTGCGGCGTAGTCTGTGTCTCTGCAAGAAGCGATAGCAGCGGCAGAGAAAGCGGACAGAATTTGCGGATGATGTTTTGCGATACTTTAGAGAACAGAAACAGAGAACACGAGAGGAGACGCTGAGAATGAGCATTGTCATTACAGGCGATACCCATGGCACCTTTGATATTGGAAAAGTTGTACGCTATTTTAACGAGCACGAAGACGAGTACACCCGGGATGACTATCTGATCATCTGCGGAGATGTCGGCATCTGCGGCTTTTCTGCAGCATACGAAGCGAATACGAGAGCCGTTTTCCGAAGTCTGCCGGTGACGACACTGTTTATCGACGGAAATCATGAGAACTTCGAACAGCTGAACTCCTACGCCGTGGAGCAGTGGAACGGCGGAAAGGTGCATATCATTGAGGACAACATGATCCATCTGATGCGCGGCCAGATCTTTACGATTGACGGGCTGAAATTCTTTACCTTCGGAGGTGCTTACAGCATCGACAAAATGTCCCGCGCGGAGGGAATTTCGTGGTTCCCGGAAGAAATTCCGTCACGGGAAGAGTACGAAGAAGGATGGAAAAATATGGAAAAAGAAGATTTTCAGGTGGACTACATACTGACCCACACAGCCCCAAGAGATGTGGCCGCGGCAATGGGGTATGGAGAGCTGTCTGACGATGAGGTGGAACTTCGCCAGTACCTGCAGCGCGTGGCGGATGAGACAGAATTTCAGAAATGGTATTTCGGACACTTTCATGAAGATGCGGAAGTGGAAGAGGTGTTTGTGTGTCTGTATGATGAGGTTGTGGAGTTGAGTTAGGACAGGATCTTGTCCTGAAAAAAATAAGAAGCATGGTAAGATAAAATAGAAGCAGAGAACAGCCAGAAAATGCACGTCGAACCATAAAAATCTGCTTTGAAAAAAATAAAAGTTAATTGTGTTCTTCTGACGGGGCGTCCATGTGATCCAGCGCATACTCACACGCCTGAATCACAAAACTGGAAAAGGTAATGTCCTGGTCAGAATCGGAAATTGCCTGTTCGATCTGATCGATCAGGTGAATGGGGAAACGGATGGTTTTGTTTTCCGTTTCCTTGCGGTTGCCTTTTAACTGAAATGCCATATCAAACTCCATTCTGCTGCCGGAGAATATAAGAACGGAGCATGCTTCCGGATCTTATGTGGAAACTACGGGCAGCATAAAACATAACAAAGGTGTTTCAAAAAAGGTTCGACAAAAAATAAATTTTTCGAATCTGCGAAATCGAAAAATGAAGAAAAAGCTGTTTTGGGGACAGCTTATTTCAGTGCGCTTTTTTCTGGCTGTATTCTGATTTTAAAGAGTACTGGAAGCCCAGTCTGTTTTATTGTATTGCATAACTTGCTTGAAATATGCATTGCAAAATGCATGACAAAATATATTGCAAATAAAGGGAGGATGTATTACACTAAAAGAAATACAACAGAAGAAGGAGGAAAATGAAATATTCATTGCTCTGCTCAGCTAATGATTGGATGCAGAGCAAGAAAAGCCGCTTTTCCATTGACGGAAGGCGCCAGGGATCCTGAAGACAGCATAAGCGGCAGACATTCAGAGAAAAAGGATCGAAATTTTACATTTACGAGGGAGAAGACGTATGAAAGTGTGGAAGAAATTACAAGTTGTCTTTCTGGCACTGCTTTTATGCACCGGAATGATGACACAGCCTGCTCTTGCAGCATCGCTGCTTCAGGATAGAATCGAAGCAGCCTTGACAACAGACAAAGAAACTTACCAGCAGGGTGAAGAAATCAAAGTTACTTTAACTGTAACCAATACAAATGATACAGCAGTAACGAATCTGTCACTGGAAAATGTTTTGCCGGAAAATTTTGTGCTGGCCGAAAATACGGAGACAACAAAAAAGATGGAATCTCTGCAGGCTGGAGAAACCGTTACGTTGACAACGGTTTGTACGGTAAAAGCATCAGATGACAAGAAGGATGATGAAAATAAGGAAAATCCTTCTGGAGATGACAAAAAGAATCCGACAGATAATGAAAAGCCAGGAAATGGAAACGTAGCAAATGACACGAAAAATCCTGGTACGACAACGGGCAGCAAGGATTCCGGAACGACATTAACAAAAGATCAGGGAACTGGAAACGCAAAGCAAAATGGCCAGTCCTTAAAGGCTGAGAAATTGAAATCTGCACCGAAAATGGGTGACAACACCAAAATTATTGTTTGGGTTGTACTGCTGGTGCTGGCAGGAGCAGCCATTGTTGTTGCACTGAAGAAAAAAAACAGAAGAAATAAAATGTTGGCGTGGTTTCTGTGCCTGATTATGACGGGAAGCACCGTTGCAGGCGTATTTCCGGAACGGGCAAGAGCAGAAGCACAAAGTGTAAACATAGGAAAGGTCATGGAGCTTTCCAAGAATATTCTTGTGGATCAGACTACCGTGGAGCTGAAAGCAAAAGTTGAATATACCTACGTGAAGTCAGATGATCCATCGGACGACACCAAAACATATACACGCGGTGAGTGGGTGCAGATGCTCGCTGAAAAGGTTGAAATGAACCTGGATACAGATCCGGATTCCTTAAACCATTATTATGCGGATACGGCAGGAAATGCGTATGAAGCAGCAATCGAAATCGCAGAGAAATATGGAATCCTGCCGCCACCGGATATCGAAGATCTGGAGCAGGATATCCCGTTTTTCTATCCAGATGAACCGGCAACACGTGAATTTGCGGCTTATACGGCAGTACATGCAATGGGATTCAATGGAATACATTCGTATGATACGAACAGTTGGACGGATTGGGATAGTATTACATATCAAAATGAAGCAGCAATTGCAGTAGGGAAAGGATTTCTGGAATTAAATACAGAAAACCAGTTCCAGCCGCATGCGTTGCTTTCCAAGAAAGATGTTAAATCGATTTTCTGTGAAATTGATGAAATCAGACAGGAAGACACAACAATTGGTGAAGAGCCGCATGATAATACACAGTACGTAGATGGTGTATTGAAAAAAGAACTGGAAAATATCACAGATTATACAGTTGTAGAGAATGCGGATGGAACCTATACAGTTACACTTCCGAAAACAACCGAGACAGAAAAAATCGGAGAAGGAAGTGTTATGATCCTTCCTGCGAATGAAGTTTATATTTCAGGTATCGCGCTCAAAGCAACTACGGTAACAGAGGATGGCGAGAAACTGATTCTGACATGCATAAAGCCAGAATTATGGGAAGTGGTCAGCAAAATTGATTTTGTCGGAGGCGGTACAGCACTTATCGGAGGAGCTGCCGACACGGATGAATACGGAATTGCAACACAGGCTAATATAGGAGCAGGTGGTGTTATTGATGTTGGCTACGAAAAGAATTTTGAATTTAATATTGGTTCGAATGATGAAGGAAAAGGAAAAATTGATTTTGAAATTCCTGAAATTCTGTGCGTTGTAAATGTTGACGTTGGAGTAAATGGTGTTTCGGTAAATGAACTTAAACTTGCTGTCACGGAAAATGCAAATGAAGATATTACGGCGGAAAAAGAATTTGCTGACAGTGGTCAGGTAGAATTAATGCGTTTTCCAATTACAATAGGGGCTACCGGTTTTACCTTTGATGTTGTACTTTTCTGTTCATACAAAGCAGATGGATCCTTACATATTTCATATAGCGTTGAATCAACACAGGGATTTGAATATAAAGATGGAACATGGAGAGGCATTTTCGATTTTCATCATGGTGTTGATACCCTTGAGGTAAAGGGAAATATGGAAGGCGGTATTGGCATAAAAGGTCTGTTGACTTTGTACAGTGTTTTTGATTTAGCAGGCTATTATGCAGATTTAGGCTTAGGCGTTGAGGCAGAATTTGCATACCATGATTTAGAAAATGGAAGTCTCGCATGCGAGGATATCAAGGTATATCCATACTCAACAAATGGACTCGATACAGATTCCCTGCTTGGAGATGTATTGAAGAAATATTTCGATTTTGATCTGGAATTCAAACCGCTTCAAAATGATGAAAACAACAACTTGAGAATAAAAATGCATAAGGAAAATGGAGTCCGCGTTGAAAAATGTACGTACGCCAGCGGCGGTATCACAGGATATGTTTACTCGAGCAAAACACGTTTGCCGATAGAAAACGCGAGAGTCAGAATTTCCAGAAAAGTCAGAGCAGGCAGCGGCAATGGTGGAAACAGCGTAGCCGGAGGCGGCAGTGGAGGCGGAAGCCATGGAGCCTGGAACCTTGAAACAGAAGAAAATGAAATTGCTGTTTTTTCAGGAGGAGCTGGAGTCTGGAGAGAGGAAGGAACAGAAACAGAAAGAATTCTCTATACCGATGTGTTTGGCAAGTACAGCACCAAAAATCTGCAGGATGGAACTTATGAAATTACAGTATCCGCAACGTCTTATCAGACGTACAAGGTTGCGGAAGTTCTGGTTCAGAACAGTGAAATCAGATATGTAGAAGATATCTATATGGTGGAGCGCCATGATGATTTTAATACAGGTTCTGTAGAGGGAACGATAACCGATGCAGTCACGGGAGATGGTATTACAGAAACAGCCTACATTGTACGCAAAGGCTGGAACAATCAAACGGGTGATGCTGTGACAGAAGGAGTATTTGAAAATGCAGACTATACTCTTTCAATGGAAAATGGAAATTATACGCTTGAAATCAGCAAAGAAGGCTATGTGACGAATTACAAAAATATCACAGTAGCGGGAGACCAGATTGAAACAGCAAATATTGTTCTTGTACCGGGAGATGGGAACGGTGAAACCGCAGGAGAACTCCGCATCGTATTAACCTGGGGCGAAGAGCCGTGGGATCTGGATTCTCATCTTGCATGCTACTCGTCGGACAAACCGTATCATATCTGGTTCGGACAGACAGATTTCGAAGGAAATTCTGTTGGAAACTTAGACGTAGATGATACAAGTAGTTATGGTCCGGAAACCATTACAGTACGTAACGTAAAAGCAGACGAAAAGTTCAGCTATTTCGTACACGATTATACCAACAGTTACAGTGAAGTGGCCAATGAAATGTCTCTTTCTGGAGCAAAAGTTCAGGTTTATCTCGAAGGCAAAAACATTGCAACATACACGATTCCGACAAATCAGCCAGGAACCTTATGGCATGTTTTTGATTTCGATGGAGCGACCAAAACCATTAAATCTGTAAACACGCTTGAATATCAGAATGACCCATACACCATCGGTGGAATTGATCAGGAAATGGATGATGTGGATGACACAGAAGAGATTGAAATGTACGCCGGAAAGGTACGAAACAAAAAACAGCCAGAGCAGAAAGTGGTTGTTGAGGAAACTCCATTACCGGAAACAACTGCAGAGAGCGTGATTTCAGAGTCGGAAGCAGAAAAACCTGGTGAAGCAGTATCCAAATCAGAATCAGAGCCAGATGATGAAAACGTGGCAGAAGATGAAACGGTAACTCCGTAATACAAAGAAGTTTAAAATGTGGTGAATCAATAAATCTGATGCACCACATTTTAAACGAATCAAGTAAGTAGCGAAGCGGATTGCGAATATCCGCTTTGACAGGCAGAATAAGGAGCAGGTACAGATGAAAAAATGGATCCGCGCAGTATTGGCAGGCATAATCATTCTGGCATTGATTCTGTTTGGAATTTTTGCTGCTCAAAATACACAGAAGAGTATAAAGCCGGAACAGAATCCGGAAGAACAGAATATAAGTGTATCGGAAAACAGCACATCGGATGAGAACACAGCAGAAAACAGTACGGATGATCCTGACATCATTGTAAAAGACAATGTAAAGGTGATTACCAATGAGATGAAATCAGAAGATCAGCCAACGGAAGTTTCTGACAACAGTCTTACCTTTGAAAAAGATCCTGGTTACCAGACCGGAGATGTTCTTGTTGCGGGAGAAATCAGTGCAGCGCCTTCTGGATTTATTCGAAAAGTAGTGCAGAAAGAAAAAACGAATCAGGGTTACCGGGTAGAAACAGAGCCGGCGACCCTGCTGGATGTATTCGAAAAGGCACATATTATCAAACAGTTCCGGCTGACGGAGGATGGTGCAAGTGAAACAGAAAATAACAGCGCTTATACCATTAAAAGACTGTCCGAAGATGAATCGGAAGAAGAGACAGAGGAAGAAAACAGTGATTACGATTACAGTGTCTCAATCAATGTTGAAGAAGAACCCGTTCAGTTTTCCGGAGAGGCAGGATGGGGATGCTGGCTGGAACTTCAGATTGATATCGAAGACGGTGAAGTCCAGTGTGGAATTGCAGTAAGGAGCAAAGCCGGTATTGCCATGGAATGCGGCGCAAACAGCGAGAAAGAATTTGAAAAGGAAAAAACCGTTTACGAACGAAAACTGCCGAATATCGAGTTCAACGCCGGTATTGTACCGATTGTTATTACAAATCATCTGGAAGCCGTTGTCGGGGCAGCGGGAAGTCTGGAGGGCGGTATTCACAGCTCTTACGGCGCAACAGCCGACAGCACCCTGGGATTCCAGTATGACAGCAGAACAGGCAAAGTAGAAGAAGTCAAAGAAGGAAATCTGAATTCAGACGGACTTGAGTGGAGTACGGTTGAGATGAACGGAAGGCTGGAAGCATACATTGACATCCGGCTGAGCGCAAAATTATATGACAGCGCTGGCCTGAATCTTTCTGGCGGAGCAGTTGGAAAAGCAGAAGGCCAGGCAAAGGTATCCGTGAAGGACGACCTGGGTGGATATGCGGGCTCACTGGAGCTTTCCATCAGCCCGAGAATCAAAGGAAAAGCAGTGGTTGATATCCCGGTCATTGATAAAAAAATGCAGGAAACAGATCTTTTTGACCGGACCTTTGATCCAATCTGGTCAAAACACTGGGAGTCAAGTGCAGACTGGCAGAAGGATATGGAATGGACGGAAACTGGAGAGCAGGGAGATATCTATGTTACACGGTATGGAGAAGTAAATCAGTGTGACAGCACGGCATTCCAGTTTGAAATCCCAAAAGGCTGGGAAATTCAGACGGAGGAAGTTGGCGGTTCCATGGATGCGGTCAGAGAAAACGTTGTTCTGACAAACGAGAGAGGTGTTACCGTTTCGTTTTGGTACTGCCAAGGCGCGCTTGGCGGCTATTCGCGTGATATGCTGAAGGCACAGGTTTCACAGGCAGACACTTCTAATTTCGTGCCTGGATATCCATGGGGAACCGATCGTGACTGTTCAGATCTTGGCGAATTTATGGTAGCACGAGTACATATCACAGGCGAGATGATGGCTGGCATTGATGATGATTATGTTCCTGTAGACAGCACGTTGTTCGCAGTGATACCGACATCCCGTCTTGGCGAGATTGAATTTGCAGGTCAGGCTGGGGACGTAGACGAATTTTCTTTTGACTATCCGACACCAGTTGCATTTATCGCAGAAGCACCAGACGGTACATTTACAGAAAAAGAAGAAGAACAGGTGATTCGCATTTTGAAGAGCTTTAAAGTGGCTGAATTAGATTAAGAGGTACCCCGGAGGGCAGGAAGAGATGAACTGTGTTCCGGGGTATTTCAACATCACGTAAGATAAGATGGAAGGAAAGTGTTATTTTAAAATCTTGTGAAATCAAAGAGTGAGGATTTTTTGGAAATTACATAAAAAGAAATAGTAAAGAAAAACGAGCTGCGATATAATGAATGTGATGAAAAAATGAGTAACGAAAAATCAATAAAAATATGGAAAAGAACATAGAAAACATGGATTTTTCGGGAAACAGAAAGAAAAAGGAGGAGTGTTTCGAGATGGAAACAAAGAACAAAAACAAAAAGACAGTCATCATGCTTGCTGTAATTGGTATTGCGATTGTCTGCATTTGTGTCATCGGAGTTTTTGCAAAGAAAGCGTATGACCGTCATCAGGAGGAGCTTCGCTTACAGGCAATTGAGACAAAAAACAGTGAGATTGATGGGGAATATCAGAGATTTGAAAAAGAAGAAGACAGAAATAAAAAACTGGAAGCATTGAAACAAGAGATGGAGAGTGCGGAAAAGTATAAAAAGACAGAAGGCGATTATGAGGAATGTTCTGCACACTATGAAAAAATTATTGCGCAGATGAAGAATTCCTTTGTCTCCGAATATGACGACACGATCAAAATAATTGCGGATAAAATTGGTGATGATGTTGAAAAAGTGGACGATAAGGAAGCACTCAAAAACGCTACCAGCGAATTTACGACATTCAAAGATATCTTGAAAAATGACTTCGAAAATTATAATACCGTTGAGCAGGACAGCTTTGACAAATATAACAGTACGATTGATGATTATGTAACAAAATACAATGATAGAGTAACTGCTATTGAAAAAGCCGAGGAAGAAGCTCGTAAGAAAGCTGAAGAAGAGGCTAAAAAGAAGGCTGAAGAAGAAGCAGCAAGGAAAAAGGCTGAGGAAGAGGCTGCTGCTAAAGCTGCACAGGAAGAAGCAGAAAGAAAAGCTGCTGAACAGAGTTCTGGATCATCTTCAGGTGGTTCTAGCTATAGTGATTCTGGATCTTCTAGTTCTGGAAATGATTACAGTGGTGGGTCAAGCTCATCTGGCGGAAGCTCAAGTGATATTCATAATGAATGGTATGGTGGATGGACTGATGAAAAAGGCAATGAATATAATGATTATTACGATCCAAATACAGGAAATTCATATGATTCCAATGGAAATTATCAAGGAAATATGAACGATTGGCTTTGGGATTAATATTTTAAATTAAATATTAATTAAACTATTTAAATAGGAAAAGTTTAATGCTTTTATTTTGCTTTCCTATTCAGCTCTTTTTAGTGACAGGAGCCAATATAAGATCATAAAAATTGGATAGATTAGAAACCGATAAGAACCATTGCCAAAGCAAATAAAACCAGCTAAAATAGAGATCAGAACATAAGCACAGCTGCTGGTGTCAAAAGCCGCAAAAGTTGGAAAGGAAGGTTTCAAGATGAGAAATCCAAAACTCCCGACCGGGATTGACAACTTTAAAAAGATTCGCAATGGAAATTACTATTATGTAGATAAAACTTCCCTCATAGAACAGATTTTAAATAACGGAAGTGAGGTCACGCTTTTTACGCGCCCACGCCGTTTTGGAAAATCCCTGAATATGAGTATGATTCAGCATTTCTTTGAAATTGGAACGGATCCAGCACTTTTTGACGGCTTGAAGATTTCTAAGAATACAGAGATTTGTGAACAATATATGGGAAAATATCCCGTTATTTCCATCAGCTTAAAAGGAATTGATGCCGATTCCTATGAAAAAGCCCGTGCGCAGCTCATAAAAACAATCAATCGTGAGGCAAGAAGATTTCAATTTCTTCTGGAAAGCGACAAATTGAGCCGGGTTGATAAAGCACTTTTTTTAGAACTTCTGACAAGAAATATGGAAGAAGACACCATTACCAGCAGTCTTCAGGAACTGACAGAACTGTTGGAAGTTCACTATGAACAGCAAGTGGTTGTACTGATTGACGAATACGATGTTCCGATGGCAAAAGCCCATGAAAATGGATATTATGATGAAATGGTATTGCTGCTTCGAAATATGTTCGGAAATGTTTTAAAGACAAACAGTAGTCTTGCCTTTGCCGTTTTGACGGGCTGCCTGCGCATTGCAAAAGAAAGCATCTTTACCGGACTGAACAATTTCAAAGTATATTCGATTACAAATACAGAATTTGATGAAACCTTCGGTTTTACAGATGAAGAAGTAAAGACCATGCTGCATGACTATGAAATGGATAACCGATACGACGAGGTAAAAGAATGGTATGACGGATACCGATTCGGAAAAGCAGATGTGTACTGTCCGTGGGATGTTGTGAATTACTGCAATGATCATATTCATAATCCAGAGGCCGAGCCGGAAAATTACTGGATGAATACAAGCGGGAACAGTGTGATTCATCATTTTATCGACAGTATCAATGAACCGGATATGCTCACAAAAACAGAACTGGAATGGCTGATAAATGGAAAAACAGTGATCAAACAAATCGATGAAATGGTTACCTACAATGACCTGTATTCGACCATGGATCATCTGTGGAGTACACTTTTCATGACTGGATACCTGACACAGCGCGGAAGAGAAAGCGATGGCCGCTATTGCCTTGCAATTCCAAACCGGGAAATTCGAAATATCATAACAGAACGGATTCTTACACTGTTTCAGCAGGAAGTGAAAAAAGACGGAAAAATGGCAGAACAGTTTTGCCAGGCACTGCTTGGGGGAAAATCAGCAGAGGTGGAAAGCCTTTTGAATTTGTATTTGCAGAAGACGGTCAGCGTACGCGATACCTTTGTGCGGAAATCACTGAAAGAAAATTTCTATCATGGAATTCTGCTTGGAATCTTAAGCTATAAAAATGACTGGCGTGTATCTTCCAATCGAGAATCGGGAGAAGGATTCAGCGATATTGTAATTGAAACTGGAGATGCAGAAACAGGAATTGTGATAGAAGTGAAGTATACAGATGAGAAAAAAGATCTGGAAAGAGATTGCCGGAAGGCATTGGAGCAGATTCGGGATAAAAATTATACGCAGATATTGTGGCAGGAGGGCTATAAAAAAATGGTGCAGTATGGAATTGCATTTCATTTAAAACAGTGTTGTGTGATGGAAGAAGAGATGCAGCGTAAGTGGAATCGAGATGGGGCTCTGAATAGTTACAATTTGTTATAAAATTCAGGGCAGAGATATTGCCCTGAATTTTATATACAGACAAGTTTCTGTCAACATTTTCCGTTCGATATGAGATAAAATGGTAATATTCAAAAGAAAAAGCCTATCATGAGGAGAAAAAATGGAAGAAAAGACAGCAAACATGGCAGAGAATATTCGCGTTACATTCACCGGGTTTCACTACATAAAGGATGGCGATTATCCAAATGACTTCGAGGTATGCTTACTGATCCTGAAAGATAACAGCTTATCAGCAGGCTGCTGGGATACAGGATTATATGCCACGGAAGGCGGCAAGCAGCCAGGTGCATTCCGACAGGCAAGGGGCTGCTTTATCGATACGGACTATGTAAAAGCCTGGACGAAGCTGGAGGATAAGGTGTATGATTTTCAACAGAACAGCATTGTATGATAGGAATACGGGAGGAGAAGTGTAATGGATAGAAGAAGTAATAATATCGCGATCTTTCAGGACTCCATGGATTTGATAAAAGCAAACCAGAAGCTCCAGCAGGCAGTTCAGTTTTCGATTCAGAACCAAAAGCTGTATGTTCCATCGCAGGCAATTGCACTTTCAGAACCTGGAAAATCATCTTGCAAAACGATTGTTTCATCTAAAAGAAGCTTCGAAGCCGCCTCTGCATACGCAAAATCTGGAAAGCGAGTCTGCGTCCTGAATTTTGCATCTGCAACTAATCCCGGCGGCGGTGTAACACGGGGAAGTACGGCGCAGGAAGAATGCCTTTGCCGATGCAGCACACTGTATCCATGTCTGGATACAGAAACGATGTGGCATCAGTTCTATCAACCGCACCGGAAAACAAGCGATCCACTTTATAATGATGATCTGCTGTATACACCGGGAGTCGTCATATTTAAGACCGACACCTCTGTGCCGGAACGAATGGAAGAAAAAGACTGGTATCAGGTAGACATCATTACCTGTGCAGCTCCGAACCTCCGAAAGAAACCAAGCAATGCCATGAATCCGTCCGCAGGAAATGCGCCGGTTAAGATTAGTGAGAAAGCACTGTACGAACTTCAGATGCAAAGACTGGAACGTGTTTTTCAGGCGGCAGCATCAAACGGAGCGGAAGTTCTGATTTTAGGCGCGTTTGGCTGCGGCGCTTTCTGCAATCCGCCGAGAATTGTAGCACGGGCATTTCAGAGTGTACAGGAAAAATATGCATCCTATTTCGAAACGATAGAATATGCGGTGTTCTGCGGCAGAAACAACACGCAGAATTATGATGCATTCAATATGGTGCTTGGAAGTAGAAAATAGAATCTAAATGGTGTTCTGAAAGAACACAAAAGCGAACAGAAGATACGAGCGTATGAAAAGCACAAACAACAAAAATGAGAGGGACGGCTGTAGAATATGAAAGTTCTGAACTTCGAGGACAGTGTTTATAAGGCAAATGCAATTCGAAAAATCTTAGGTAATCGCTGTGGTGTGGCATCGGTTGAGCAGGTGTCTAATGTGGAAGATGGTCTGAAAATGTTGAAAGATGCAGAAAACGCAGGAGAGCCGTTCAATCTGATCATCACAGATATGCATTTTCCAATGAGGTCAGGAGCCATCAGCGACACAGAAGCGGGAGAAAAATTAGTTCAGATTCTGCAGGCGCAGGGAAATCAAACCAACATTATCGTATGTTCCTCAAGGAATATGAAACTTCCAGGTGTGTATGGATGTATCTGGTATTCGGAAATCAGTGACTGGGAAGAAGAACTTTGTGATCTTGTAAGAGAGATGGAAAAAAGCAAATGATTTATGCGATGAGTGATATTCACGGACAATATGAGCTGTTCAGGAACCTGATGGAGCAGATACCCCTTGGAAAGGATGATACACTCTATGTACTGGGTGACGTAGTCGACCGGGGGCCGGATTCCATGAATACCTTGAAATATATGATGGCAAACCCTAATATCATTCCCATTATGGGCAACCATGAGCTCATGGCTCTTCCGTGTCTGAAACTTCTGGTACCGGAACTTTCGAATGGCTTTCTTCATAAGCTGTCATCACAGGCACGTCAGTCTTTTGCAGAATGGACGTTGAACGGCGGAATCAGCACAATTCAGGAGTTCTTGAAACTTCCGCAGGAAGAGCGTCGACAGGTAGTGGAATATATAGAATCATTTCGTCCGTATGGGAAGAAAATCATAAATAATGGGGAATATTGGCTGATTCACGCAGGGCTGGAACATTTTTCGGAATCAAGGCAGCTTGAGGAGTATTCCGTGGAGGAACTTGTGTGGAAAAGAACCGATTTTGACATCGCGTATTTTAAAAACATTACTGTGGTGAGCGGACACATCCCTACGCAGAATATTCTTGGAAACAGCAGACCCGGATATATCTTTAAGAAAAATAATCACATTGCGATTGACTGCGGAGCAGGTGGAAATAATGGAAGACTGGCGGTGATTTGCCTGGATACAGGGGAAGAATATTATGCAGAATAAATTAGGCGGGCAGAAGAGAAATACTTTAGGGTGGAAAATATGAGAACAGTGTTGTGGTAAAGTTGTAGAGAAATTTCTTGTTTTCGCTTGCAGAATAACGGAAAGTGCGACATAATTTGAGTAAGAAAATTGTGATGATACAGAGAAACAGTCTTAGTGTTTATACAGATCGCGACAGTCTCATTTAACCGAATCAAGCAAGTAGCGAAGCGGATTGAGAATATCCACTTTGACTAAGTAGATATTTTTTGTGACTGTTATTCAAGAAAGTTTCAATACGCAGAGGAGGGGAAGAAAATAAATTTTAATTTGAGCGTACAAAAATGGCATCTTGTTTCGGAAAAAGGATTGCCAAAGGATGGCACATGGTGTTTTCTGGTATGGAAAAGTGCAAAAGATGAATATGAATGGACTGTTGGCGGATACAACGAAGCTGAGAAGTATTTTTACGCAAATCTTGGCTTAGGCGGGATGATTGTTGATGCAGATGAAGTTGTTGCCTGGGCAGAACTTTTCAAGGACGAAACCTTTACGGCAGAGTAGGTAAAACAGCCAGGAAAAGAGGAAAACAAATGATTCAAAAGAGATCCAGAATAAAAATAAATACAGATCTAGCAAAAATCAGACAGGCAGGAAAAAATCCGCAGGAAGTGCAGAAAGAGCTTTTGGAGTTCTTTACAAAAAGAGGATTTGAATATGAAGTGCATGTTGGATATTTGTATCAGGAAGAGATTACGCGGGAGAAAGCGCAGCAGATTGCGGATGAATTGAAAGAATGTGGATTGGCGAAATTTGTGCATGATTTTTATGTTTATGATGTGGATGGGAAGATTCTTTTAAGAGAAAATAGAAACAACGAATACATATAGTGTGTCTGAAAGCATATGTAAAGTTAGTACAGAACATGGATGCAATATGAATTTTAGTCGCAGAGGTTACTACTCCCGTGAGTTGAATTGATCTGTTCATATGAGATTAGTAACATTAGATTTAACAAACATAATTACATAAAAACTATAACCGATAATAAGGAATGCAATGATAGAATATGGATAAAAATAAGATTATATATAGTAAATTAGGAGATGGAACAGAAATAAATAATATATGGAATTATATATGCAAACAGGGAGTTTGGGCGTTGTATGGTAAAAAAGATTTAAATTCAAAGTATATATGCTTAAATGTTGGAAAATCTGTAGACATTGGAAGAGAAATTCTTTATGATGTAGCCTGTATGCGTTTTTTGACTCAAAGTGGAAATGGAACACAGGAGTATATTAATCAATTTGGAGAATATCAAGGATTCAATAGTGAGTCTGGCTGGACACAAGAATACCTATATCCTATATTAGATGAGTATGTTGAGAAGATTTTTGTTTATGTGTATGATAAATCGTGTTCGCAACATGAAAAAGAATTTGCATGGTTAACAAAGGCGAAATATTGGAGAAATGGAAAAGCATTTACAAAAGAGAAAGATAATTACTATGAAGAAAATAAGAAAGAAGTTTTAAAAGACAAAACAGGGTTTTATGAGTTCGAGTCCATAGGAGAAATACTGAGTAAGATTAAAGGTTATAATTGAAAAAATAATAGAAAATTGAGACAATTAGATGACGAGTAGAAAAGTACATATAATCGCTGAGGGAAGGTGACGGCAATAAACCGTCACCTTCCCCAATTATTCATTTCAAGCATCTCAAACTTTTAGCCCCATGCCCCATATCCTGAAGAATCCAATATTTAGACGTATCAACATCACAAGCCTGTGATGGATCAATCAGGTGAAAGTCAAAATAGGAGAGAAATGCCTGGTTGACAGAAAATTTGATAAAGTTCCATTGACTTTCTCGGCTGTAAGCTTCCATAATTTGTTCCTTCGTTTCCAGCCCCCATACGCAGCGTGGGAAATACCAGATGCTTCGCGCCCCTTTCGCATCATCAATACCATACCAGTTGAGGAGCTGACCTCTATAGAGCAGTACAAATGTTTGACCTTTGGGATGGTATTTTTGACTTAAGAGATACGCGGCTATATTTTTGAGTAAGCGTTCACGTGTTTTTTCGTACAGCGTGTGTATTTTACCATCATTGCCAGCCTTCAGACTGTATAAATAAGAAAAACGTTCTTTTTTATTTTTCACAGGAGCGCCGGAAGGATCTTTCCGAAAGACCAAATACTGTTCTTTTAATGACCCACGATTGAGTGCCTGGGCAATTACGGAATTCAATGTTATTTGATTTTCCCGATAATCGTTGACGGACAAAGTTTCGGTCCATTTGGTCTCCAGGTTCTTCCAAAGAGTTTCTTTTTCCTTCTCGTTTTTCTCACAATGTGCCATCCAATATTTTTTAAACCATCCGTCTGACTCACGAAAATAGTCTGTCCCATTCGAAGCTTGTCGGCGGTAACTGGGAGCGGGATTACGTTCCGGAGAATTCGCATGCTCAAAATGGAAGCCAAGCCAGCGTTGTAAAAAGAGTTTTGTATCATTCAAAAGTTCAGGGCGAACAAATCCATCTGAATAAATTTCATCTTCACGGTAAGTGTCAAAAATATATCCTCTTGCAAGTACAACCAGAATCTGTTCAATTCCATATAAACCGCAGTCCGTACTGAAATTTCCAGTAAGTAATTTAGGCTGAATTCTTGGCGAGCTTGATTCGGGATTTGTTATATATGCTTCGAATTCCGCTTTTTCATTCAACATGTAGTATCACTTCCTTTCAAATGAGAATCGATATCTTCCCACACAAATGCATCCCAGAAGAAATTCCGGTTTTCAGAGCTTGTTCTTGTGAGCTTATGCAATGTGGTAATAAGCTGTCCCATATCGACAGATGAATGGTCAATCAGTTCTTCCAGTTCGCGGAGACAAATACGGTAGATCTTGCGTTGTGCATTTGCATCATTATTTACGTAAAAATTACGGGCAGCGTTGTCCAGGTGTCTGATGAAGTCCGAATTTGAAGCCACATAGGAAGAAATGGGCGGAAGTTCTTCCTTAGGAGCCTTTTTTGCCTTTCTTTTCTCTTCTGACTTTTCCATTTGCTTTATCGCTTTTTCTTTTAGAACATCAAAAGGGGCATCCTGTGTTGGCACCTTTATACAGGAAAGAATTAACCATAACGTTTTGTATCCCTGCTGATAAAAATGGAACAGCAGTTCTCGCTCCGTTTCATCAAGGGAAGCTTCTTTGAATCCATTTCCAATGATGTACTCCAATGCCTTTCCACGATGATCAGAAGGCTGAAGAAGCCATTGCTCATGAAGAAGACGTGTGCGCATGTCCTGAATGGAATTGCTTTCCGTAATATGCTCTTGTATTTTACTTTTTAAGGCTGGAACCGTAATTCTTTGAAGCTGAATCGCAGTTTCTTCATCATAAATTTGAAACAAATTTCTCAGAAGATTTTCCGGTGCATAGAAAACCTCTTTTTTTTCTTCTCTTATAATAGGAAGAAGAGAATGGATGTAAAAGAAATGCGTGGATAAAATCTCACGGCATTGCGTTTCAAAAATTTTGATCGCTGCACTATTTTTAGCAGATGTTTTTTTCGGCGCAAGGAACAACTTTAAGGTATTATCGCGGACTTTTTCTTTCGCTTTGTATTTTTCCAATTCATCTCTAAAACGGCCAGGCAATTTGTTAATACAGGTTCCATAATCTGGAACAGAAAAAGTTGCGTTTGTCCGACAATCCTTTGCGGAAATCGTGAACTTCTCTTCGTTGGAAGATTTACTGTTTTTGACAGTCAAATTGCTGAAATAATAATTTTCTTCTGAGCGCAACTGTTTCCATTTTTTCAAAAACGTCAGATAGGAATTCTGATGCGTTTGCTCCTTTAGAATGGGATCTAAATTAGGGTGCTTTCCATTTTTGGCTGCATCAATTTCCAAACCGGTCAATAAGGTACAATGTTCACACGAAGGAGGAACAGGAGTTGATGAAGCATTTGGCTTTGTCACAAGTACCTGGTTCGTGGAATTTGATGATGAATTTAACGGCTTGCCATACTCGGTCTGCCCAATGGAAATGGATGCATTGGAAATCAGTCCGATCCGGTTGGAAAAGGTATTTTTGATATGTTCGAATGGAACATGTGCCTTTAATTCAACAGCAGGAGAATCCAAAGCAGGAATTGTGATAATGGGAAGAATACGGTATGGATACGTTTCTGTATCGTAGCATCCAGATGCAACTGCGTTTACAACATCCTGATCAAATATAACGTTAACCAAATCGCCGTCAAAATCAGCGCCGCCTAAACATAAAGGAGCAACGGAACCTCGTGGAACCATAACAATACCAGTTAATTTACCGAAATATTTTTGATAAACTTTAAGATGCTTTTTAAAGGAATTATAATTTACATGTCCTATTTTTGTGTAATGCGCTTCATCGGTATTTGTAAAACGCCGCATAATAAACTGTTCATTTCTTGAAAGATGTGGGCTTCTGAAAAAGGCATAATAGGAAAGATAATCCCATTTTTTGTCTAACTGTTGATTTGAAGTCATAGGAAGATAGAACCGATCAAATAAATAGTATGTGAAAAAGCCGCCCATATCGGTCTCTTTTTCCAGCAGGCTTACAAGCAATGGCAGCAGATCCCGGCACAAATACCGTGTTTGGCCTTCTACAAGCAGTTTTCCGCTCACCAGTTTTGTTAAAAGCCCTTTTTGAATGTTCTGCAATTGCGATTTTATATAGATATCATTTGCAAGAGCAGGATTCTTAAAGAGAGCCTTTTTCCATACCGGCGATTCAGTGTCAGTAAAAATATTTTCTAATTCATCCGTGTCGTTTGCCTCATCGTCACTGACCATGTTTTCAGTATCCAGCAGGCCATCACAACTTTTTAAATAATTAATGGGATTTTTAATAAAGGAGCAATGGCTGTTTAAAATATGCTCAAATTGTGTTTCAGAAAAATCAAGGGTATTAATCATCTGATAGCTTAAATGCGTATATTTTGACTGTCCATAAGGTAAATTAGTACCCGAAATATATAATGCATGGTCGTATTTTTTTAATGCATTGCAATAAAATTCCATCGGATCAATGGTTTTACCCTCTTTTTTTGCAGCTTCACAATACTGCTTTAACCAGCTATATGCTTTAAACATACTTTTGGTAACAAAAACATGGGCTTTATACAGGTCACGTTTAAATCCAAAGGCATCAGTATACAAGTTTGTGTGTGAATCGTTATCGCTGTTATGTTCCCTTAAAAATGCGTGAACATCAACCTCATGAAGCATTCCTTTTATAAAGGGGAGCCTTATTTGAAAAGAGGTTGCGTCGGATGTTCCAAGAGAAGTATTGACATAACATGAATAGGTTGGAGTGATAAAGCCAGAACCATCGAAAGGAGTATCTACATAGAAAAACTCTTCCGTTTTCGGTTTTAAAAATTGGTAATCTATTGTTTCATCTGAATTCGTTGTTTTTTCTGCTGTTAATAAGGGGACATTCCGCTGATAATTATATCCAGTCGCTGGTTTGTTTTCACGTTTACCAGAGGCTATCCGTTCGTCCTGCACAACTACAAATGTCTCAGGAGTAAGACGTAATTCTTCAGAATCAATTCTTTTGGAAGAAGACAGATACAATCCCCGGTAGGCATAATATTTACTTTCTGTTATTTTGATTTTATTTCCGAAAAAATCAATTCCTAAATTGAGGCGGAGATTTAATTCATCGTAAAGAGTTTCATCAATGAACGAAATCCTGCTGTGGCGGGTCATGTTTCCACTCTTATCAAATGCAGACATATGGACAGCTTTGTCAGAATCTGGAAAATAAAGATCAAACCCATGCTCGATCAGATCCCGCGCATCTTTCTGAAGAAATTCCTGATCTTTCAGTTTCCATTTGGGATCGGAAGATTTGTCAAAGGAAAGAAAGATATCCTGAAAATCAACGATAAGGAATTTATCATATAAAGTTTTCTCCGTGACCTGAAAGGAAGAGCCCTGTCTTTTCTTCAGAACTTCATAAATTTGATGAAAAAGAGGACAATCCTCTCGCGTGATTTCCTGTGTGACCACGTAGCTGTGAACGGGGTCGGAAAAATCCAGTTTGAAACATTGATTGTTTTCAGTGGGCTTTTTGGGAAAATAATCAAAAAGAGCCTTGGCGTTGAGGGTTATGATTATTTGCTTGGTATTTGTCATATATTATCTCCCACAATTGAGAATTTTGTAATTTCAATTAATAGTGACGGTTGGATCTTGACGCCAGTCAATCTTGGCAAGTGCATCAATTAATTTATTCCATTCGGTGGATGCAACTTCGGAGTTAGGGTATTTGTCAGTGAAATCAGCAATTTCAGCGACATCAATTTCAAAAGCTAAATTTTCAAAAACAAAACTTTTGTCATGCAATAGTTTTTTCCTTAACTCAATAAGATTTAGATTGTTCGATTCATCAGAATAGTTCAATTTTGTTATTTTGAAATATTTCCATATTAGTCCATTTGTATAAAGAACCTGGCCATACCATAATAATTCGCCTATTATTTCTGAAATATCAGGATCAAACGGCAACAATGAATTATCTTGTTTTTTTAAGATAAATGTATTGAGTCTTGGTTTAATGAAAATGTTTTTTTTATCTTTAAAATCCTTATCATCATAAAAGTTATCTAAGAGTTTAGAAAGAGTTCCAGCAGGATCTTTTAATTGTTCGTATTTTGTTATAGAACGTAGATAACATACATTTTCTGGGGTGGGTAGTATATCGACTACGAAGGCAACGGGATTAATCGTTGTCTTTAATTCTTTTAAAATAACATTCTTGGCATCACGGTTAAATTTTATTTGTACAAAGTTGCTAATAATAGAATATGTTCCAGAGTCTAAATCACTCAATTTTGAATCGGATTTTTTGCATTCAACACAGCCATAAATATAAGGAAGTTGTTCATTAGTGCTTTTTGAATCTTCGGATTTAATTGCTGTGGCATCAAATTTGTTTCCCAAAATTGCTATATCTGGAAACGCTAGGCTAATATTATCATTTTTTTTACCACCCAAAAGTTTCCTTCCTGGAAGTGCTTTGGTGTTTGAGGCCTTAGCAATTAATTGAATAGATACATCTTTATGTTTAGTCATTTGTAATAGCATATATATCCAAGGATACAAGGCTTCTTCTTGGGCATATTGCTTATTCATTAACTGCAATTGCCTAAGATAATCTTTTAACGTAAGTTTAATCTTCATGTTAATCTCCATTCTGCCAAGTTAAGATGGCTAATCAGATTTCTGACATAATTAGTATTGTGAGCAAGGCCTTCTTAGTGATAAGAGGAATATGCCATTGCTCAGTTTTAGTTTTGAAAGTTGCAAAGTCTTTTTATTACAGGAACATCTATAAAAATAATACCCCCGGAAAAGTAATATTACAAGACGACAATCAAAATTTGTCGAATATTTTTCGGGAAAATAAGAACTTGTCGAATTTGAGCCTGCATGCATTCTGATCGTGCGTGTTAGGAATGTCTGAATTCCACTATTTCTATTTAATGTACTGCGCAATGGAGTATTATTTTGAAAATCTTACAGGAAAGAGAGGTGCATGAAAATGATTGTCGACAGTAGAAAAATAGAATAGAAACAAAGACAATAGAATACAGCCAGTGTACTGTCTTTCCAATGTGAAAAAGAAGAAAAAAACAATACAAGACAATAAAAACAATACCCCCGGAATTTTGTCAGAGGATTTGATGCTGACTACTTTTCGGGAAAAATAAAAAAATGGAGGACATCCAACATGTTAAATTCTAAGTTATTTGAAAATCCAGAATATGAAGAACTGCAGTTAAATCTGAATGTGTATTTAAGGGCACAGCGATATGCAGATGAATACGAGTGCCCGAATTGCGGCTTCAAAGGCGGTCTGGTCGTGAGTCAATCTGATTGCGACAAATATGAATGCCTGAACTGCGGTCATCAAGGCAGCTTCGATCAGGAAATTGCTGATCGAAATGATGTGGAGAGCGAGTGGTTGTCATCGTACACAGAAGAAGAGCGAGAAGAAGTATACGATAAGGACTGCAGTGAATGGTAATAAAAACACCAGATAATTAAAACAATAAAAACAACACCCCCGGAAAAGCAGTCGGATAGATTTGATCTATTCGGCTGCTTTTTTGCAAGGGTAGGGAAAGGAGAACACAAATGGGCAAAAAACATAAAAACTTTGTAGTATTTCTGGATGTCGATGGCGTCCTGAATACCAGGACCACCGTCCAGCAAACCCCAAAAGGATATCAGGGAATTGACGATGCGCGCGTGGAGGTTCTGGCAAAGACAATCAGCAAGTTTGGCGGAGCGGATATCGTTCTGTCATCTGACTGGAAGGAACTAGAACCCACAGATGAAGATTACAGATATCTGGTTTCCAAGCTCGCCCGATATGGCCTGATTATATCGGGACACACGCAGGACAGGATGTACAAAAGAGGTGCCGGAATTGCAGCATACCTGGAAGAACATCCAGAGATCAAAGAATATGTGATTCTGGATGATTGCAGATTTGATTTCCAGAGTTATCCAAAACTTTGGGAGCGGCTGCTGCTTACCGAGGGGATAGAGCATGCTCGGTTCGCAGCCGGAACGCCGGCTGTGGAGACGATGGTATTTTTGGATTATGTAAAATTATTTTAACCAAATGGAGGAAAAGCAAATGAAGAGCAAAGTAATTGGATGGAACATCAATCAGCGCAGTGGTATGGGAAAGGGGATTCCACAGTTTGTGATCGATGAACTGATCGACCAGAATGCAGACATTATTGTGTTAACAGAACTGTTTCAGCACAGCACGATTGGTTATTTCTGGGCTGAGATGGAGCGAGCCGGATATCAGCACGCAGTCACGCAGAATGATGGGACAAATGAGGTTGGAATTCTCTGGAAGAGGGACGTATACACTTTTCATGCAGTGGATGATTCGGTGATTACGACGATGAAAAACAATCATCCGAATTTCCTGCTGGTGGATCTGGAAGACCAGAACGGACAGTTTCTTACCGTTGCCGGATTTCGGATTCGAATGGTGGATTACAGCCAGCGTGCCGAAGAATTGGAAATTGTTGTGAATAAGGCAAAGGAAAAGAAAAATCCAGTGCTTATGATTGCAGACTGCAATAACCTGCGGCGGGAGACGACGGAGACAAGCTGGAATTTGCAAGTGGTTGATCATATTCTTTCACAGGGTGGATTCGAGAGATACACGCCATGCGGTCAAAGCATCTTTGAGAAACACGCAGACAGAGGATATGCATATGAATTTGCAGAAGATCATTTGATTACACGCGATATTGTAGTTGAGCTTGGAGATTATGACAGAGAATTTGTAAGGCGCGATCGGATTACGTATCCGTGGGGGAAAGATTTTCAAACCTATGATAAAGAACACAGCCGAAGAGCATCCGTGGAACCTGGATTTCCGGACCATGCGATCGTAAAGGGATATCTTAGTACAGAGAAAGATCAGAAAAAGTAAATCTGATGAAGCTGTAGAATATAAAAATAACACCCCCGGAAAAGTGTGACCGTTGTGTGCAAGATGTTTGCTGATGCAGCGGTCACACTTTTTATGGGGCAAAAAGAAAGGAGGAGAATGAAAATGTTAGGAAAACTGCTTACCTTTTTGCTCACACTGTTCCTACCCTTTTTAGAAGGAACAAATATTGTATGATAAAATCGCGGATTAAAGAAAAAGGAGGAAGCGAAATGATGAAATTTGATAATGCAAAATATAGAACCGTACTCAATCTGATCAAGAAAACGGGCGAATTCAAGGGGAAAGCAGTACCCAGTAAGGCAAGGCTTCATGAGATGATTGGCGACGCACTTGGGATATCACATAATACGGTAAAGGACTGGGAAAGAGCAACATCAAATGGGCCAGATCCGAGAATTCCAGGCTTGCTGGAACAGCTGGAAGCATATCTGGAATTACCGGAGGGTGGACTGCGGGAAAGAACAGCTGAACCAATTAAACTGAATGAAGAGGAGAGAAAGATCATGAATACAACAACTGATTTTCAGAAACAGCAGATTATGGAGTGCTATGAAAGACTCAGAAAATTTGTCAGCGACATGGATATTGAGGATGAAAACGTATATTACGACATTCGCAATATGATCGAGGTGAAGAAAATTGCATTGCCGACAGCAGTATACAAGGCAATGATGAACTTCATGGATCAGGTCGTTGAACCATATGTATTTGAAGATACGACGGAGATCTTTTCCGAAGAGGAAGCAAAGCGCAATGAGAAAGGAATTGTGGAAATAAAGTCGGAGCAGGCATTTCAAAAGCTGATGGTTCGATTTATGGAGAAGCTGTCAGAACTGGATGCGAAGATCGAAACGTTTGCAGAGAGTGAGTTAAAGCCTTATCTCGAACGATAAGGCCGTGAAACAGGGCGGAGAGATATTGTCGATTTCGGTCGGGATATCTCTCCCACAACAAAGACAAGATCAGAAGAAAAAAGTTGGAGGGACAAAATGGGAAAACAAATTCAATTTACTAAGAAAGATGCTTATCATACCCCGGGCAAGGCAAAACGGGAGCGGATCAAAGTTACAACCATTCAAAAAGCCCATCTGCTGAAGAAATTCTCGAATGTCCTGCGGGATAACAAGGATGGTATCAGTTTCTGGTTCAATACAGAAAGATTCATGACAACGGCAAGAAGATATAATTTTGTAGCCTCCAGCATCCTGCGGGATATAGAATTATCAGAATATATTGAAGAGGATGAATCAGTGAGCCTCAAGACAATACGGAGATTGTTAAACTATTGTCAATACCCGGAGGAAGAGGAGCTTATGGTTGGAATTCAGGCGATCAAACATATTGGCAAGGCGTTATACGGGGATGAAGATGCCTTCCTGGAGGTCATTGACGAGGAAAGTCTGTGCTGCATGGCAGAGCAATATCTGGCAATGTAAGAGCCATAAATTTCAGAGTGCGGCAGTTCGGACAAAAATCTGACACCAGAAGGACAGTGAATCATGATACGATACTGCACAGAACTTCAGTCTGTGCAGTATCTGAACCTACATGTAGTATCAATACAGGAGGAAGAACATATGAAAAAAGAGAGCATGGAAGTCGTAGGAAGAATTGTAAAACGCGAGAGGGAGCTATTTGGCATTCGTGTAATAAAAAAGGACAACACATCAAAAGTGCGTCAGATGTACCCGGAAGCATGGCACATGTTTTACTTGTTAGAGAATGAAAATAATCTGGTTCCGCCGCTGGAAATCCAAGGTACGATGGAGGTGCTGAAAAATGATCAGATCCGCCTGCTGTGGTTCATTCATCCCATCATGATCAATGAGTGGAATATGGAGAACTGCATTTTGTTTGCCAATGAAGTAAACAGAGAGCTTGGCAACGGCGGCCGTTTCTGGGTAGATACGGAGTATTTTGATTTTGCGTATGAAGAGCGTTTTGAAGAAGAAATGCTGCAGCTTAGTGGGATGAATGTATTAGAACGGCATATGTTCGAATGGCCGCTTGGACAGTTCCGGGATATTCACATTCCGCTTATGATGCTTCTGCAGGGGAAATGGGGAGCTGAAACAGCCATTCGGTTTATCAAAGAACTCAGAGAAAATGGTTTCGTCGAAAATGAAAAATACGATCTGTTTCCGGATGCGTGATTTGAGAGCTGTTTTGGAAATGCAGCGAAATAAATGAGTACAAAGAATGGAGAAAGAAAAATGGCTAAAAAAGTGGATTACAAAAAATATAACTGCGTATTAGAGATGAGCAAATGGATGGGAAGCACACCGAAAGCCTTTAAAGCGGCAATCCTGAAAGAGGCTGTGCGCCAGAATGCGAACAGCGGTGGGAAGGTGGAAAAGAAGGAAATAAGAGCATGCAGAGCCGAAAAGCATAAGAAAAGGACATGCAAATAAAAATATGGTGGAGGCGAAAGATATGACGACAATTATCTGTGAGATGGATTCTATGGAGTTGTGTGTCTGGAAGGAAAAGCATCTGCAAAGGGCATGCAGCGGAGATGAATGGATTTTCCGGGAGAAAGAAAAAGAACCGGAAGGTATCCGGGTGAATTTTGATGTGACGCATGCATATGAGATATTCAGCTGTCTGGGCAGGTATTGGGGCGATTTCAATTCTTGCCCGGACAGCGAAACCATGGGACGGGTGGCAAAAAGATGGGAAGAAAAATATGGATTAAAGCTGGTGGAGCTTTCGCATGATACGCTGACCTTTCAAAGTGATCGTCGGATTTCGAAAAAGGAGGCGGTCGAGATTACAGAAGAAACGGTGGAGCTTTGTGCAGAAATTGTAAACGGAAAAGAAAATCAGCAGATCGAGACAATCAGCAGAACAGGGAGGATTACATTATGGTGGGATTAGTGCATAGCTTAAAAAATAAAAAAGAGGTTTTTATGAATGTAAATGATCTGGCAAAACAAGTTTCTTCAATCATCACACCGCAAACCGACAATTTTTACCGCGACATCCGCATCTATGGTCATTTCTTCCACAATACAAACGACACGATGTGGTGGGGCGATGTAGGAATGAAATTTCTGACGCGCGCTCCGTTTGATGTCCGGTGGCTGCGAGAGGAAAGATTAGACGATCCATATGGCGGATTTCTGTATGACGCCACGGTAGAAGATAAAGCCCTTATTATGTTTAAACATAAATACAACCAGGAAAAATATGATAAACCTGGGGCTGATTTTTCATCCTGTTCCTACGAATTTTTCTATTCCAATCATCCGTTTTTGCGAACCGGATTGTGGAGTGGAACCATGCGTCCACGCTATGCGTATGTTGTCGATTTGAAAAACAAAAGCTTCAAACTGGCATCCCAATGGAAAACAAAGGTACCGCCTTACGACACGAAAGAGAAGTACGAACGCACGGAGCTGAATGAAATTTACAACACGCTGCAAAAGGAACTGGATGGAATCGCAGATCAGGTGCAGGCAGAATATCTTGAGATGCAGCGGAAAGCAGCCAGAGCAGCGTATGTGAGGGCATGTTTTGATCCGGTTAACGGACGTGAGGATAAAGAAGCCTTAGAAGAATATTATCGTGCCGAGCAGGAATTTGTGAAAGCTTTGTATACCTTGGCGGAAGCTGTCCTGAAAAGAAAGGAATGCACAGTGATTTATGATTTTCTGTCGGAATCCGGTACACTGACCAATAATAGAATTTCTATGCTGGCATTTCTTGCGGCAATTGAGAAAACAAGAATCTGGTAATGGACAGAAACTTCCCGATGTAAAAGAAAGGCAACAGAAGAAGTGGCCAAAAGAGTGTCCACATGCAGGAACGGTTCCATGATAAGATAAGGCATACCCGGAAAGTAAACCACAAGTTCAATGCAAATGCCGGAGAGAAGTGGAATAATAGGAGTACATCAGAACACCGGCGGATGCATCAGAATACCGAACAGATCAGGAGGAACAACTCGATATGACGTTGAACGAACTTTTCGCAATTCAGGAAGCAGACGTAACAAAAGAATTCCTGTTGAAAGCCGGCTGGAGTGAGATCGCAGAAGAACCGGCGGAGATATTCCGGCGGAGCAGGCTGGTTCCTGACAGAGTGGAATCACATAAGGAATACAAAAGTTAAAAGAGAAATATGAGTGAGGTAGCTCAGCCATGGTAGAGCAGAGAAACCAAGCCGATCATGGGTGTGGTCGGTACAGCAAAAGATCTATTGTCGCTGGTTCGATTCCAGCCCTCACTCCTGAAACATGAAAACTCACAGTCAACGTACAAAAGAATGGAGACGAGATCACAAATGAACACAGGATCTGCAATCGAAACTGAAAGATTATTCCTTCTCCCAAGCCGGACGGACAGAGACTCCGAGGCATTTTTACAAATGCTGCGGGATGATGGCGACTTCTACATATTCTGCGGAGTCAGCCCATCCGAAAAACATGTGATGGGGTTTGCCAACTACTTTGAGAGAACCGATCATGAGCTTTGCACCTATTCCATTTTTCCCAAACAGCAGAAAGACAAGTTTATTGGTTACGTAGGCGTACATAGAGAAATGGAAGACGAATACGAAATTGAATTTTATATCGCCAGAGAATACCGAAGAAACGGCTACTGTGAAGAAGCCAGCCGAGAGCTGATTAATCAGCTCTTTGGTGATGGGGTTTCTGCAAACGGAAAGAATCTTTTCATCGATAAGCTGTATGTGACAACCCAGACAGAAAATGAACCAACGATCAGCCTGCTGCGGAAGCTGGGGTTCAGAGAAGTAGAGGACGGCCCGGTCATGGTTGTGCTGGGTAACATTTTCGAAAAAGAAGATAATTTTTTCGCACACGAAGTAGTAAAACTGGTACTGACAAAGGAGGAGTTTTCTGATGGCAATTAAATTTGAAGAACTGAGAAAATATGTTGCACGCAATGTCCGCTTATCCATCTGTTTTGAGGATGGTTATTACCACGATTATCTGATGATGTCAGACATTCCGGAACAGAAATATGCCGGCTTTTACATCTATGGAGTCGGAATGGTGGATGTGGAATTTTACAGAGATGTCTATACGGCTTTGCCGGAACCGGAAGGAGAATGTTGGTGCAGTAAAGATGATACAATGAATCCGGCGATGGAACTTATGATTTCGGAAGAACCGCGGGATATCAAACGGAGTGTGGAACAGAAGCTTTTGTTCCGGGATCTAAAACCGTATCTGCAGATCGGCAGACATTTTTCTATCGTAAATCGAAATGACTGGTCATCTGAATACTATGAATATCGGAGTGAGATACCGGAGAAATACGATGATATGTATGTGTACGGCATCGGAATGGAAGAGTGTCCACATGTTGAGAAAATGTGGATGGATGTTCAGTATGAAACGGTTCACAGAAAGCAGATGGTGATTGTGCTTTCCAATCAGCCGAGAGAAGATCTGAGAACAGAATAAAAGAGAACTTTTTATGCAACGGAAAAAGGAAAGGAAGAGAGCCAGAGATATGGATAGAGATCACACGTTTGATTTACCAGATTTAACAGAAGACTTCTGGAAAACCGTTGTGTTTGCACAGGAGGATCCCCCTTCTGGAATGGGCGGCCCGGGATGTGTATGTCTGCTCAGCAAAGAGGGAAAAGAGTATATTTTCGGATTTGAAGAGACACCATTTTACAAAAGTACCGAGCTTTTCCCGATCTTTGAGACGACCGATGAAAGAATTGGTTATCGTCATAAATATAAAGCAGAAGATCACGGCTGGAAATATCTGGAGAAAGAAAATGCACTGATCCGGGAAGACATTCTGGATGAGTACAGCAAAGCGGCTGCGGAGGCGAAACGGGAAAAGGAAAATTTCTGGCATTTTTATGCCATCGATCTGGCCGGCCGGGCAATTGGCGTGGAGCATCTGGAACGATATGATTACATCGGAAGCGTTCTGTACAGGGAAAGAATGGATCGGGAAATGGCGGAACGCCGGAAAAAACGCGAGAAGGAGAAACTGACGGAGAACGAATTTAACTGGAAGCCGATGCATGTGAACAATATTCCGGACAATTCTGAGATGGGCGTTTACGCACTGTTGATGAGAAGGAATGACGGAAAAATCAAGGGTGTAAAATACTCGATTCTGTATCAGTACGAGGAGCACAGCCCGATGCTGATATACAGTGATGCAAAGGTGGAAGCCTATATTCTTTTCTACGCGGATTACGATGATATCATCGGTCCGTGGGATTATCATTCTGTCAGCAGACAGGAATGTGCAGAGCTTTACGGAAAAGAAAATCATTTTCCGCCGGAATTGGCATATTATGACTGGATTACGTTTTCAGATGGTGATATTCATAACTTCGGCAGATTTCTCCGCACATTCCAAAGTCTGGAAGAAGCTAAAGCATATGCGATGTATTATGCGAATGTGAACAGCGGCGGAATCAACAAGAAAACAATTCTGAAACAGGAGGAGGAATCCAGAATCGAAGATCATGTGAACCGTATTGCACATTACGAAGCATATCAGATGTATCGAAAATATTATAAAGAAATTCTGGATGCTATCAGCGAAGAAAACTGTTTCCCGGATTCCTGCAGCGGAGGCGGTGTATATCTGCGGGAGGCAATTTTAAAGAAAGTGCCGGAGATCACAGAAGAACAGCTCAGGATGATCTGGAGAGAACTTCCATTTGTGATTGAGAAGAGAACGCAGGACTGGATTGAACGGGAAAAGCAGTTCAGTGAAAATTATATCCGAAAGGCCAAAAAGCGGAAACCCGGGAAAACGAAAAGAACCGCAGATCAGATCGGGAAATAAAGGAGAGGTGCAATATGGGTATTTTAGAATTTCTGGAATGTTTTGATCCACTGACGGAAATCTGCGTTGAAGATGCCACGGAAGTCGTGTTTGAAGGAAGGGCAGAAGATTTTCCTGAAGAAAAGGATAAGGCCTATATCATCGTTCCGTCTCGCACAAACAACAGAGATGGCGTGATTAGGCTGTTTGTTTCGAAACAGGAATATTTGGAGAAAAAGTGCGGGCAAAATAAAATATATGTACTGGATGCACTTTTGGCTATTCTGTATTCTGTTATGAGAAAAAATTCTGAAGCAAAACAGGTATTTCTTACCATGGTGGAAAAAGCGGAGGACTATAATGAAATACTGCAGAAGTGGGAAAAAGCTCCTGAGAAAGAAAAAGAGCCGCTTGAACGGGAAAAACAGGGGAGATGGAAAGCTTTTCTGGAGGAAAAAGAGCATCTTCTTCGGGAAATGAAACAAATAGAACCACTTTGGGATATTTCGGGTCAGTGGATCGGATACAGCCAGGAAGAGCTGGAGTATTTTGCAGAGTATCTGGTAAGAAGAAAGAACATGCTTCTGGAAAGAAAACACACGCTGGAAGCACAAAGCTGGGCACAATGCCATGAAGATGAACTTTGCCAGATCATGAAAGCGGACTACCCAAATGAGGGGATTGCAGCGTTGGCACTGGAAAAGCAGTATGGACTGGATGAACAGCAGGCCAGAATGATTTTCGATTTGAGATTTCGATTCATGTTTGGAACAGCCAGAGATCTGGTAGAACGAGACAATATGGTAATTGGACGTATGCTTGAAATTTTTCTGAAAGATGAGGGAGGGGCAGAAGGATGATTTTCCTGGCGGGATCTGCGGCGAGCGGAAAAACGAAAAAAGCGGTTGCATATGGCTGGAAAGAGCGAAAAACCAGCGAGGATGGAGTTCTCCTTTTTTCACTGCAGCATGAAAAGAAGGAGATGTGGAAGATTCTGCAGAGCATGTACGGGCAGGAGGAGCTTTCCAAGATAGAAATTGATGATACACCAGCGATGATGGTGGAGAGAATGGCAGAAATCATAGCGCAGAAAGCAGAGAATGGAGCAATTTCTGTTTTTGTGATTGATGAAGTGCCGATGATGACAAGCAGAAAAAATTTTGCCGACAGAAAAGAAGAGCTGCGGTATATGATTGGCTTGCTGGGAAACTGCGAGAAAAAAGAACATGTTGTGATTGTAGCCGTTATTCCAGTGTCGAAATACTGTACAGAAATGCAGAAGAAAAAAGAAGTAAGTACCTGTTATGGAGAAATAGAAAAACCAGAAAATTGTCTGGTTTTCGTATAGACAAGAACCTGTCCACATATGGGATACGGCAGGTGGTAAGATAGCAGGTAGAAAGAGACAACAGAAGGATTACCAGTAAAAGCTCCAAGGGAGGTAGCAGCGAATGATTCTTTACAAATACACAGCAGACTGTTCAAAACTGAATCTGGAACAGGAGGATTCAACGAAGGAAGGATATGAGCGTCTCTATTCCAGACGGAGTGATGCTGCGGAATGGAACAGCAAGTTTTACACTGCCTACCGTACAGAAAAGAAGTTTTTCATTATGATCAGTGATATTCTGAATGGTCAGATGACGATTGTGGCTGCACTTGAGATGGAAGTGGTTCCCCGGGTATGTGTGGATTGTATTCAGAAGATACTGCCGGAAATTGAGTTGCTTGCGTATGAGGAGATCACAAATGATGCGTTTTGCAAAGAACTGGTTCGGGCAGAACGGAATAACTGGACGGAGTGTTACAGCGGGTCGCTGAAGGAAAAATTAAAACTTGCGATAGAACCAGAACATCACAGTTTTTTTGAACCTGTTGCGTATCAGGTAAGTGAACGGATTTATACCGCTCAAAATATGACCAGACAAAAGCAGGCGGAGCAGATGCAGGAAATTATGGCATCGGAAAGCTTCTATGACGAAATGGAGCGGATTTACGCCCCGGAAAATGAAAAACGTTTTGTTGGGCATCCGGTTCATTATCTGATCACAGCCGGTGACAAAGCGGCTGCGGATGATATGATAGATCTTCTGATTCCGGCACTGCTGGAGAATCAACGATTGCTGAGCGGCAGAGTTTACGATGTGCAGAAGATGACATACAAGGCAGAGCGGGAAGATAATTTTGACAATATTTTCTCCAGTGCTAGAGGCGGAACAGTGATTCTGAATCTGGAAGGTGAAAAGAGTACAGGAATGTATGCCACCGGCAATTATGATCTGGCGAAAACACTTGGGAAGAAACTGAATGAGTATGGAAATTCTACATTGTTTATCTTTGTGGACATTTCCGGAAGCCGCAGCGTATCGGATGAGACGATAGCGGAAATTCTTTCCAACGCGGATCTGATTCAGATTCAGGAAGGCCAGGGAGATCTGGAACGGGCGACGGGCTATTTGAAACGTCTGGCGGATAAGACAGAGTATCACGACTACACGATAGAAGAGCTGACGCGGTATCTTCCGAAAGAAAAGAAATTGTATTCTGTATCGGATATCTTTTCTGCCTACAACAGATGGTACGGAAGCGGATTAAAAACGCATATTTACAAGGCCTACAAACAAAAAGACCTCGTCAAAATTCAACTGAAAAAGAAGACAGACAAGCCGTATGTGGAGCTGCAGAAAATGGTAGGCCTGTCGGATGTAAAGAAAGTGACAGATGAGATTCTGGCGGCGGCCAAAATGCAGAAAATGCGGAAACAGATGGGTCTTCCGGGGGTTCAGTCATCCATGCATATGCTGTTTTCCGGAAATCCAGGGACAGCAAAGACAACCGTGGCGCGTCTGCTATCCCAGGTCTTGAAGGAAGAGGAAGTGCTGAAATATGGCCACATTGTAGAGTGCGGCAGACAGGATCTGGTCGGAAAATATGTCGGCTGGACGGCACAGATTGTTGAGAGTAAATTTCAGGCGGCGCGTGGCGGCATTCTGTTTATCGATGAGGCGTATTCTCTTGTAGAAGACAACCGCACGTATGGCGCCGAGGCGATCAATACCATTGTGCAGGAGATGGAGAATTACCGGGATGAGGTCATTGTCATTTTTGCAGGATATCCGGAGAAGATGAAGGAGTTTCTGGAGCAGAATGAAGGTCTTGCAAGCCGCATTGCCTTTCACCTGAATTTCCCGGATTACTCACCGGTAGAACTGACGCAGATTCTGGATCTGATGCTGGAAAAATCGGAATACCGGATGGACGAAAGAACAAGGGAAAAATGCTTTTCCATCTGCGCCGATGCCTGTCGGGAAGAAAATTACGGCAATGGACGGTTTGTCAGAAACCTGCTGGACCACGCTATCATGCGCCAGGCAGACCGCCTCATTCGGGAACATCAGAATGGTACGCTGGAAAAAGAGGAGGCCTGTCTTCTGACGGCGGACGATTTCGAGATGATCGGACTGAAAAAGAAACCGCAGAGTCGGCAGATCGGATTCTGTGCCGGGCGAACAGCATAAAAAATCAGCAAAAAAAATTAAACCAGCGGTTAAGTGCAGAAAACGAAAGCATGTGATACAGTATATGCATGAAGATTGCGGGAGTGCAAAGCACGTAGCAATCTGGTATCAAAGGGGTCAAAAAACCTTTTGACCCCAACATCTATACATAACAAAACACGGATATTTATAAAAAGACCAGAAAGGGGGAATGAACACATGAAGTTAAGCGAGCTGTTGAATGTGTTGAAAACAGCAGAAACTGTGGAAGAGATGGATATGAGACGAGAAGAAATCGCAGCACTGATTCCGGCCGTACGAACCATGTTCGGCTATGATCAGAAGAACAGTGCACATCAGTATGACTTATGGATGCATTCCCTCCATGTGGTCTGCAATCTTCCGCGGAGGATGGAAAATGATATGGTCTATCTGGCGGCGCTGCTGCACGATATCGGAAAGCCTGAAGCTCAGTGCAGGGGAAAACGCGAGGGTGATCCGGACATGCATTACTACGGTCATCCCGAAAAAAGCATGGAAATCGTGCGCGATATCGTGATCCCGGAGCTGGACCGGCAGGGGTATGTGATTCCGTGTTTCGATGTACAGGAGCTCCTGTATTATGTGAAGTATCATGATGACCACGTCAGTGTGAAATTAAAGCACGTCAGACGCCATACGAAAATGGCCAGCTTTGCGATGTTTCAAAACCTGATGCTGCTACAGCTGGCAGATGCCAAAGCACATATCCAGATCCCTGTTATCGCCGAACGGGCAGAAATCTGCGGACGGCTTGCCGGGGAGGAAGGCAGACTTCTCTATCAGAAAATTCTGGATGGGGAGTAGGCTGATGAGCCGAAGCTGTAAAAAAACGCCCGTCAGCAAAGGCCGATGCAAAAATTTCCGTTGGGCAAAGCGCGCGGCAAATAAGAGGGTTCGACGGGCGAAAACACTGTGGGGAAAATCAAAAGCATTTCGAAAAATTTCTGAGACATGGGATATCTGCGACTGGAAATTTTACGGTGAGAGATCCTGGAATCCGAATCGGGAAGAAAAAAATCACTGGGAAAAATGCTATTACAGAAAATGATCTGGAAAAGATGCATGAAACCATGGATGAATTATGAACCAAGATCCCGAAAGGAAATCCTGAGCTGGGGACAGAAGACAGAAACACTAAAATAACAGAATAAGGCGGTAGTTTAACGGGCAAAACCTGTGCAGAAAAAATGTTTCATGTTTGTGGAACACACAGCAACTTTTTAGGAGAATAGGGAGGCACAGAATGCAGGTTCAAGTCCTGCCCGCCTTACGCGAGTGAGGTAGCTTAAAAGAAAGAGCGCGAAAAAACGGTCATGTGCGTGACCGTAACGGCAAACTTTTTTCCAGTGGTAATGGCGAAGATGCCGGTTCAAATCCGGCCCTCACTCAGAAAAAAACAGAAGAGAAAACGAGAAAGAATGGAGTCCACAGATCCAGAAAAGGATGTCTGGAGAAAACAGTGGAACGAAGGAAAGGAGCGGCAGCGATGGATTTTGCAGAATGGATACGGGAGCAGGCGACAAAAACTTATACAGAAAATGGAGCAGCAGCACGGAACACAACCGGCGATGCGCGGCTGGATCTGTTTGCGACAATTGGATCCCTGCGCAGAGCGGATCCGGAAAGAATTGAGCTTCTGTTTGCGGAAGCATATCAGGCAGACCCGCTGTTCGCATTGAAAATCCTGTTTTATGCGCGTGATATCCGGGAAGGTCTCGGCGAGAGACGTGTCTTTCGGATTCTACTACAGTATCTTGCCGAGTACCATCCGCAGGCAGTTATTGCCAACCTTGACCTGATTGGTGTTTTCGGCCGTTTTGACGACTGGTACTGCCTGATCGGAACTGGCGTTGAGGACGAGATGTGGAGTGCCATGAAGCAGCAGCTGGAAGCAGATCTGAAAAACTTCCAGGAGGGAAAAAGCGTTTCCCTGCTTGCTAAATGGATCAAAACGGCAGACTCTAAAAATACGGAGACGAGAAAACTCGGCATTCTGACGGCGCAGAAACTCGGCTATCCGGTTTACAACTTCAAAAGAATCGTCCGTTCCCTGCGGAAATATATCGGCGTGCTGGAAGTGAAAATGTCAGAAAGAAAGTGGGAGGAGATCGTTTACCCGGAGGTCTCCGGAAGAGCCATGATGATTTACAGGAACGCATTTCGAAAACATGATGAAAAGCGTTTTAACCAGTATCTGGCGAAGGCACTGGATGGAAAAGAAAAGATTCATGCGGAGACGCTGTACCCGTACGATCTCGTGGAAAAAGTTCTGTATGGACGTCAATGGAATCAGGTATTGGAGGCGCAGTGGAGGCAGCTGCCGGATTATGTGGCGCAGGAAACGAATGCAATTGTCATTGCAGATGTTTCCGGTTCCATGAGTGGAAGACCCTTGGCGACATCCATTGGTCTTGCTATTTACTTTGCAGAGCGGAACCGGGGCGCTTACCACAATCTTTTCATGACGTTCAGCCAGAAGCCGGAATTTGTTTCTCTGAGAGGGGAAACCCTGTTGCAGAAAATCAAATACGTCGAGCGTACGGAATGGGGGATGAATACTAATCTTCAGGCTGCATTTGAGCGGGTTCTGGAAACAGCGATGGATCACGATGTACCGCCGGAAGAAATGCCGAAAGCGCTGATCGTTGTATCTGACATGGAGATCGACAGATGCGGAGACCGCAATTGGATGTTTTATGATCATATGAAAGAAAAGTACGAGTATTGCGGCTACCAATTGCCGAATATTATTTTCTGGAATGTAGACAGTCGAAACGATATTTTCCATGCCGACAGTCGGAGAAAAGGTGTCCAGCTATACAGCGGCCAGTCGGTTACGACATTCCAGAATCTCCTGAACAATATTGACAGCACACCGGTCAAATCGATGGAAAAAGTGATTGAGAGCGAGCGGTACGCATGCGTCAGAACTGGAAATGCGGCATAAAAAGGACGGAGGAGGATCCGAAGAACCGAAAGATCCTCCTCCGCCCTTTTTTGCACATGAAACATTGAAAATAGAAAATCTTTCGTACTTGTTATCCTTTTTTTCGATATACACTCCGAGATCGTATCATTTGCAAGAAAAATTGGGATATGATGGATACGGCTGAGGGACTGGAAGGGAAAAAGGAGTTGAAAAAAATATTAACGATAGCTGCTATTTCGTTCAAGATATCTTGAATTATATCAAGATATCTTGATATAATCATAGAATAGAAGGAACAGTGTTATAAAGTCAACTTTAATAAAAAGAAAAATTCACAAAGCAAGCAGAAAAGATATGAAATACATAGAGGAAATGTTAAAGTTAGCAGTATGGATAGAAAGCTTTCAAAAGATGTAAAGCTGATATTGGAAAATAGAATGTAGAAGAATAAAGGAAAAGAGGACACTATGGCATCAAGCATGATTCACTTGGCAATTGTACAGGAGATGAGAAAGGAAGTCTCGTTTCGAGATATCAACCGCCTGTTTCTTGGGGTGATTCTGCCGGATGGGGCGGTGGCGGGAAATAGCCATTTAAAGAAGAAAATCTGCAAAAATACCAGATACACATACGATCTCGAATTTTTCCGCGACAGATACGGGAAATACATGGAGAAGGATGATTTATATCTCGGCTATTATCTTCATCTGATCCAGGATATGCTATATCGGAGATTTATGTATGGGGATCATGGCTGGAATTCGAGCGCTCCTGGAAATGTAAAAAAACTGCATCGGGACTACGAGATATTAAATGAATATATTTCGAAAAAATATGGCCTTTCCCAGGAAATGATCCAGGAGCTGGATCTTACAGAAGATCCATTGGCACAGCTTGCTGAATTCGATGTGAAAGGTCTTATAAAAGAAGTCCGTGGGGAATTCGTCCAGAGAAAAGAAGAGAAATTGTCCATCCTTACCAGACAAATGGCCGACGAGTACATCGTACGCGCGACTGAATTCTGCGTGGAAGAGCTAAAGGCACTGTCAAAAGGGAAATCAGGTCTGGACAGTACTGTGTGGAGCTGGGAAAAACCAGAAAACATATCACATCAAAAATTAAACCAGAAGTTAAATGCAAAAATCGAAAATATGTAATATAGTATATACAGAACAAAGCACGGACATTCACAAAAAGAACAGAGACGTGCAGAAAGCAGGAATGCAGCAGACACATTTATGAGTGCAGACCGCAGGCATACAATGTGGGATGTATGAAGCCATGGATGAATTATGAACCAAGATCCCTGAAGGAAATCCTGAGCTTTAGAGAGAAGGCAGAAAAATAGCATCTCCACCGATGATATAAAGCAAGTCAGAGTGGAACAGCATTTGATACACATCAGTATCCACAAAAAAATGTGGCTGAAAATAAGGCGGTAGTTTAACGGGCAAAACCTGTGCAGAAAAATGTTTCATGTTTGTGGAACGTACAGCAAATTTTTCGTAGAGGATAAGGCACAGAATGCAGGTTCAAGTCCTGCCCGCCTTACGCGAGTAAGATAGCTCAAAAGAAAGGAGCGGCAGCGATGAGTTTTGCAGAACAGATGCGGGAGCAGACAACAAAAACTTATACGGAAAACGGAGCAGCAGCACGGAACACAAGCGGCGATGCGCGACTGGATCTGTTTGCATCGATTGGATCCCTGCGCAGTGCGGATCCGGAAAGAATTGAGCTTCTGTTTGCGGAAGCGTACCGGGCAGACCCGCTGTTCGCGTTAAAGATCCTGTTTTATGTGCGTGATATCCGGGAAGGTCTCGGCGAGAGATGTGTCTTTCGGATTCTGCTGCAGTACCTTGCCAAATATCATCCGCAGGATGTCATTGCGAATCTCGATCTGATTGGCGTTTACGGCCGATTCGATGACTGGTACTGTCTGGTTGGAACCAGAGTCGAAAATGAGATGTGGAAAGCCATGAAGCAGCAGCTGGAAGCAGATCTGAAAAATTTCCGGGAGGGAAAAAGCGTTTCCCTGCTTGCCAAATGGATCAAGACGGCAGATTCGAAAATGGAAGAGACGAGAAAGCTCGGCATTCTGACGGCGCAGAAGCTCGGCTATCCGGTTTACAACTTCAAAAGAATCGTCCGTTCCCTGCGGAAATACATCGGCGTGCTGGAAGTAAAAATGTCAGAAGGAAAGTGGGAGGAGATCGTATACCCGGAGGTTTCCGGAAGAGCTATGATGATTTACCGGAACGCATTCCTGAGACATGACATGGAGCGTTTTGACCGGTATCTGATGAACGCACTGGAGGGAAAAGAAAAGATTCATGCGGAGACGCTGTATCCGTACGATCTTGTAGAAAAAATACTGTATTTCAATCCGTGGGACGAGATAATGGAAGCACAGTGGCGCCAGCTGCCGGACTATGTGGCGAAGGAAACGAATGCGATTGTCGTTGCAGATGTTTCCGGTTCTATGTGGATAAGACCCATGGCGACAGCGATTGGCCTTGCCATTTACTTTGCAGAGCGGAACCGGGGTGCTTACCACAATCTTTTTATGACATTCAGTGAGAAGTCAGAATTTGTTTCCCTGAAGGGGGAAACGCTGGAGCAGAAAGTCCAATGTGTTAAGAGTGTTGGCTGGGGAATGAATACGAATCTGCAGGCTGCATTTGAACACGTTCTGGAAACAGCACGGGATCACGATGTTCCGCCGGAGGAAATGCCGAAAGCACTGATCGTTGTCTCGGATATGGAGATTGATGCCTGCGTGGACGAGAACTGGATGTTTTATGATCATATGAAAGAAAAGTACGAGTACAGCGGCTATCGGCTGCCGAACGTTGTTTTCTGGAATGTGAACAGCCGACACGACCTTTTCCATGTCGACAGCAAAAGAAAAGGGGTTCAGCTGTACAGCGGAGAGTCGGTTACGACATTCCGGAATCTCCTGAGTAACATCGACACCACACCGGCGGAAGCGATGGAACAGATCATCGAAAGTGAGCGGTATGCGTGTGTCAGAACGGGGGATGCGGAAGAAAAGATGTAACGTTGTGAGTGGAAAACAGGATGCAGGGGAATAAAAGAAAAACGGACACTGTGTTTCAAAGATGAAGCAGTGTCCGTTTTTTATTATATGATATTCAAGAAAAGTTGATAGGTGAAAAAATCATGCAAAATACTCTTTCGCCAGTTTCTCAAACGCCGGCAGTGCCCGCTCAATCTGTGCGGTTGTCACGCAGTAAGCGATCCGCACAAATCCCGGTGCGCCGAAATCGTCGCCCGGAACGAGGAGCAGTTCGTATTTCTTTGCTTTTTCGCAGAAAGCGTATGCATCCGTTTCCGGAGATTTCATGAAAAGATAAAAAGCGCCGTCCGGGTGAACACAGGTAAAACCATAGGAACTCAATGAATCGTACAGCAGGTCGCGGTTCTTTTTATAAACAGACAGATCGGAAACCTGACCGGCACATTTGGCGATGACATGCTGAATCAGGCTCGGTGCGCAGACGAAACCGAGGGCGCGTCCGGCTCCGCAGACAGCGGCGTAAACGGTTCTGGCATTTTCTACTTCATCCGGTACAAGAACATAGCCGATACGTTCGCCCGGCAGAGACAGCGATTTACTGTAGGAGTAGCAGACCAGCGTGTTTTTATAATATTTGGTCAGATAAGGAACTTCCACGTCCCCATAGACGAGTTCGCGGTACGGTTCATCGGCAATCAGATAGATCGGATGGCCGTAGGCAGCGGATTTTTCTTCCAGAAAAGCAGCAAGCTGACGGATACTTTCCTCCGTATAAACAACACCGGACGGATTGTTCGGGGAGTTGACGAAGACACCTTTTGTGTGCTCATTGACAGAAGCGGCAAGCTGGTCAAAGTCGATCTGGAAGGTGTCCGGATTTGCCGGAGTCTCTGCCATTTTTGCACCGGCGGACTCAATGAAGACGCGGTATTCCGGAAAATATGGAGTGAAGACCACATATTCATCGCCCGGAAGGGTCAGTGCGCCAAGGACAATGCGGAGGGAAGCGGCAGCACCGCAGGTCATGTAAAAGTTATCGGCGCCAAAAGAAGTGCCAAAGCGTTCATTCAGGTTCGCTGCAATGGCAGCGCGGGTGTCGGCATCTCCCTGTGCGGAAGTGTAACCGAACAGATAGTAGTCATCCCGGGAATCAAGCAGTTCTTTGATTGTCTCATGAATGGAAGCCGGAGCCGGGACGTTTGGATTTCCGATGCTGAAATCGAAAACATTTTCCGCACCGATTTCGGCGGCACGTTTTTTACTGTATTCAAAGATTTCACGGATGACCGATTTTTTGGTACCAAGAGTTACCATTTTTTCTGAAAGCATATGAAATATCCTCCTGAAGTTATTCTGGCGGGTTTTCAGCAGATTTACAAGAGGTTCCCCTTCTGGTTCCCATGTGTTTGCGATGTATGCGCCATTTGGGTGTGCATGGACAGCCGAGGAGTCTTTTTGCATAAACGATATTTAAAAATGTTTTCCGAATTTTACAGGAAAAGATAAAAAATGCGGAAAATCCGGGAGAATGTTAATGTTTTTTCTGTTTGTCCCTTATTTTAGCAGACAGAGACTGAATTGTAAATGAAACATTTTCGGATTCATACCGTCGGAAGCTGAAAAAGTGGCGGTAGCAGACGACCAGTGACACGAGCAGACTTCCGAGCCGTACGGACGGCAGAAAGCGGGAAATCTGTGCGGCGGCAGCGAAGCCTGCAAAGGAAGCAATTGAGCGCAGATTGTGCGGCTGGATAATCAGAATCAGCGAAAAGGTAAGGTAAAACGCTGCCAGCAGAAGTGCCGGCCGCAGGTCCGGCAGGAGACCGAGCAGTACGCCGAACGAGACAGAGATTGCCTTTCCGCCTTTCGAGAGCTGCAGAAACGGCCACGCATGACCCGCCACCGGGGCGAGCAGAATCAAAGCAAAAAGCCACGAACCCATCGAAACAGCAGAGCTGTGTACTGCCAGAAACACTGGCAGAAAGCCCTTCCCAATATCGCACAGAACGCAGAACAGTCCGACGCGCGGTCCAGCCGCGGAAAATGCGTTGAATGCGCCGGGATTCTGGTCCTCATTCGTGGTTCGGACATCCACATGGCAGAAGTGCTTTGGAATCAGATACGAGTACAGCACACTGCCGGAGAGATAGCCGAATAAAAGATAAAACAGATAAATCGTCATCCTCATAAGTATTACTCCGAAACTAATTTTTCTAACAGATGCGTAATCGCCGTTCCTGCCTGCGGATGGCTGTTTTCCCGCTGTGCATCGCGCATCGCAATCTGACGCGCATCATCCTTTGCAAGCGAAATACCGGCATCTGCCAGTTCTTTCTGATGCGTGCCGGTCACGGACATTCCACGGGAGACAAAGAAGGCGCGGTTTTTCGTCTCACACCCGGGAATCGGATCGGTATGGATCAGCGGAACGCGCCGCACAATCGCCTCCGTACTGCTTAAGCCCCCGGGTTTTGTAAAAAGAACATCAGCGGCAGCCATATATTCCGCGACATGACGCGTAAAGCCGACGACGTGGACATTTGAATTTTTATGGAACTGCAGCCGGAGAGAACGCGCCCGTTTCTTGTTATTTCCACAGATAATCACAACCTGTTCGCCGCTTTTCAGGCGGGAAACGAGCTCATGCGCGAGCAAATGCACCTTGCCGAATCCCATACTGCCGCTCATGACGAGAAACAGTGGAGCATCTTCGGGAAGACCGAGATGGCGGCGCACATCTTCTTTCGACGCCGGGCGCGAAAATGCGGGCCGGACCGGAATGCCAAGCGGAAGCAGCTTTTCTTTCGGGATGCCGTATGATGCAAATTCCGGGATCAGGTCTTTGTGCGGAATGACATAATCATCGCAGTTTGTCTCCTCCCAGAACGGAATGCAGGCGTAATCTGTAGCGATGGCGACACATGGAATGGTCAGCAGCCCTTTCTGTTTCATCCAGGTCAGTGTCTCCGCCGGATAAAGGTGCGTTGTGACGACACCATCAAAATGATTTTGAACGATATAATCGGCGAGTGCATTTCCAAGCCGCGCATTCGCATAATAAACCGGTGATTTCCCCGGGACACGGCGTACCAGCTCTCCGAGCTGATAGGCAGCGCCGAATCCGGCCGGAAAAACGGAGACGAGTTTTACATAAGCTCCGCCGACCAGCGCGGACGTATGTTTTCGCCCGAGCCGCATCAGGTCCAGCACTTCAGCTTCGTGGTGATGAAATTCCAGACTCTCTTTTAAGGCGAAGGCCGCCGCATTGTGGCCGCCTCCGGTATTGCAGGATAAAATCAGTACCTTCATAAGAAAAACTCCATTCTTTTGTTGTATCTCCGCAAGAAACAGGATCACGGAATTTCGATGGTTTGCTTTTAGACACACTCTAGTATAGAACGCTGTTATTTTTGGGGCAATCCACAAAAGGAGAAAAGTGTCTGATATAAAAGGAAAGTGATAAGCAGCAGAAATACCGGGGAGACGCAGACGGAGCATTCACCTGCGGATCAAGATATGGAGAGAAAGGAAAGAAAACGACTGGAGCCTGAAAAGTTGGTAAAATGGAATAAAACTGAAAGAAAAAGGAACGAAAAACAGGATAAAATGCTGAAAAATTAATTGACATCCCATCCAAAACTTCGTATCATAAAGACAGAATGGGGCGCGTTCGGAAAGCGATCTGCGCACCGGAAAATACAGGAGGTAAGCTTAAAATGGGTAAATGGCAGAGAAGTCTTTACCAGCCGGTTCTGCCGCTGGGAAAAGACGGAAAAAGGGTAACAGGAAGCGCGGAACATATCGCACTTTCCAGAAAAGCAGCAGGCGAGGGTATGGTTCTGGTGAAAAACGAGAACGAGACATTGCCGCTCGCAAAAGGCACAAAAGTAGCTTTATTTGGAAAAGGAACGATTGATTACGTAAAAGGCGGCGGCGGAAGCGGTGACGTTACCGTTGCGTATATCCGCAACTTCTACGAAGGCATGAAGATCAAAGAGGCCGAGGGGGAGGTTTCTCTGTTCCATGAACTTCCGGAATTCTATGAGAAAAATGTAAAAGAACAGTATGCTGCAGGTGCTGTACCGGGCATGACAAGAGAGCCGGAAGTACCGGACGAGCTGGTACAGAAAGCAAAAGCATATACCGATACCGCAATCATCACCATCTGCCGTTTCTCCGGCGAGGGCTGGGACCGCAAATGCCAGATCAACGATGAAGGCTATGAGCTGTTTGAGGATGAGAAAAAACAGATCGAGCTGAGCGCCAGCATCTTCGAAAACGGTGACTTCTGCCTGACAAACGGCGAAGCAGCCATGGTAGAAAAAGTAAAAGCAAACTTTAAAAATGTCATCGTTGTCATGAACGTCGGCGGTATGGTTGATACCAGCTGGTTCAAAGACTGCAAAGAGATTCCGGCGGTGCTGATGGCATGGCAGGGCGGCATGGAAGGCGGCCTCGCGGCAGCGGACGTTGTAACAGGCGACGTCAACCCATCGGGTAAACTGGTTGATACCTACGCAGCAACCCTCGAGGATTATCCATCCACCGAGAACTTCCATAAATCCGTTTATTACGTGGATTACAACGAGGATATCTACGTTGGTTACCGTTATTTCGAGACGATTCCGGGCGCAGCGGAGAAGGTCAATTATCCGTTCGGCTTCGGTCTTTCCTACACCAGCTTTGAGACAGAAGTTCTGGGGGCAGAAGAGAAGGATGGAAAGATTGTTGTAAAAGCAGCTGTTACCAACACCGGAAAACGTGCCGGAAAAGAAGTTGTACAGCTCTACTATGGCGCACCGCAGGGCAAGCTTGGCAAGCCGGCCAAAGAGCTTGGCGCTTACCGGAAAACAAGACTGCTGCAGCCAGGCGAGACACAGAGAGTCGTTCTTTCCTTTACAGTGGAAGATATGGCATCTTTTGATGACCTTGGAAAGGTTGCAAAATCTGCCTATGTTCTTGAGGCAGGAAGCTACGTCTTCTACGTTGGAAACAATGTAAGAGATGCGAAGAAACTGGACTTCACCTACGATCTGGCAGAGGCAGAAGTGACTGCACAGTACACCAGCCTTGCCGCTCCGCATAAGCTGGAAAAACGTCTCCTTGCGGATGGAACCTACGAAGCGCTTCCGACCGATAACGGCCCTGTCGAGGAAGAAGGACTGGAGCGTCAGGATAAGCTGACTCTGGAAGGCTTCCTCCCGGCAGTCAAAGCACAGGAGAGAAAGAGCTTTGGCGAGCTTATGGAAGCAGCAAAGACGAATCCGAACCTGATGAATGTGGTCGAAGGAAAAGAAACGCTCGACGAGTTTGTAGATAAGCTTCCGACAGAAGCACTTATTCATCTGCTCGGCGGTCAGCCGAACACAGGAGTTGCCAATACGTTTGGCATGGGAAATCTGCCTGAGTACGGCATCCCGAATATCATGACCGCAGACGGACCGGCAGGCCTTCGCATTCAGCCGCAGTGTGGCGTCAACACGACCGCATGGCCGTGTGCAACATTGCTTGCCTGCACCTGGGATCCGGAGCTGATCGAAGAGATCGGTAAAGCCGGCGGAGAGGAAGTCAAAGAAAACAATATCGGCATCTGGCTGACCCCGGCTGTCAACATTCACAGAAGCCCGCTCTGCGGAAGAAACTTCGAGTATTATTCCGAGGATCCGCTTGTGGCCGGAAAATCCGGTGCGGCAATGGTACGCGGTATGCAGTCCGAGCATATCGGGGCAAGTGTGAAACACTTCTGCTGCAACAACAAAGAAACAAACCGAAAAGACAGCGATTCCCGCGTTTCCGAGCGTGCGCTGCGTGAGATTTACCTGAAAGCCTTCGAGATCATTGTAAAAGAGGCAGATCCATACACAATCATGTCGTCCTACAACCTGATCAACGGCGTTCAGGCATCTGAGAACAAGGATCTTTTGACCGGTATTCTGCGCGGTGAGTGGGACTTTAAGGGAATGGTAACGACCGACTGGTGGACCCACGGCGAGCATTACCGCGAGACAAAAGCCGGAAATGATATCAAGATGGCAAACGGATACGAGGAGCGCGTACAGGAGGCATTTGAGAAGGGATACATCACCCGCGACGAAATCGCTCTTTGTGCAAAACGAATCCTGACCATGATTCTTCGCATGGACTGATGTGGATGCATGTGAATAAATAAAGAAAAGTGTGGATAACACATAAAAAAATCGTATGCTGTTGTGGAAAAAGCAACAGCATACGATTTTTTACTTGTGTTGTATGACAATAAAATAAACCACCTGCTATGCAGGTGGTGGGAATAATCTTTA
>OLQP01000056.1_pt1 | contig 105629 bp, 89 predicted proteins | sample 1643181 | NCBI WGS metagenome assembly OLQP01 (sample SAMEA3136710, study PRJEB25190) | human gut metagenome | biome: human gut; feature: human-associated habitat; material: faeces | place: Austria | collected 2013 | reverse complement strand
GCACATTAAGTGCTTTCCTTTGCGTGCGGAACTCGCGACAAACTTAAACAGCGGGCGGCCCGTTCCGGGAATCCGATGTGCTCGTCGGGGCAACGTTCCTCACCAAAAAAGACCCGCTTCCCTGTTGGGAAACGGGTCTTTGGAAGGACGGTTAACGTACTAGGAAATTACTCCTCGTCGTTGTCCTTGGCCTCTTCGGCGTCGTCGGTGTCCACGAGCTGGTTGAGCAGCTCGTCGAGGGAAGCCATGTCCTCGTTGATCGCGCCGTTGGCGGGAGCCTTCTTGTCGTCGATCGGGGCGCCCAAGAGCTCCTCGTCGGCGTCGGCGTGATGCGTCGGCGCGGCGGAGGTGCCCAGCAGAATGTCGTCCGGACCGTCGGGGCTAAAGACCATCTGCAGCAGCTGCGAGAGGTCTTCCTCGTCGGCAACGTCGTCGTTGTTCTCGAGGATGTAGAGCAGGTCGTGGGCCTCCAAGCCGTCACGGAGTTCCTCGATCGCCTTGGCACCGATGCCATCGATGCGCAGCAGATCTTCCTCGGACTTGCCGACCAGGTCGCCGACCGTCTCGATGCCGACCTCGCTGAACTTGTTGGTCCAGCGCTGCGACACACCCAGGTCGTCGAACAGGTACAGGCGAGCCTTCTCGGCGGAGATGGTGTGGCCGTTGCGGGTGAAGGAACCGTCAGCACCACCGAACTCGTCGTAGCCGGCCCAGTCGAGCTGCTGCGGGAGCTGCTCGTCCAGGTCCTTGAGCTCAACCGGAGCCCACTCGGGCAGCGACTTGGCGTTGGGCGAAGCCGGACCGTCGATGTCCACGTAGCCGTCGGCCGTGCGATACGTCAGCTTGGCGTTGGCGTACGGCTTGAGGCCGGTACCGGCGGGGATCTTCTTACCGACGATGACGTTGGACTTAAGGTCGAGCAGGTGGTCGACCTTGCCCTCGATGGCAGCCTCGGTAAGGACGCCAGCGGTACGGATGAACGAAGCGCTCGACAGCCAGGAGTCGATGTTGGACGCGACCTTGAGCGTACCCAGGATGACGGGCTCGGCCACAGGAGCTTGACCGCCCAGACGGGCAACGCGCTCGACCTCGTCGGCAAACTCGTAGCGGTCGACGTACTGACCAAGCAGGTACTTGGAGTCGCCGGGGTTGGTGATCTGAACGCGACGCAGCATCTGACGTGCGAGCACCTCGATGTGCTTGTCGTTCAGGTCGACGCCCTGGCTGGTGTAGACGTCCTTGACGCTCTCGACGAAGGTGTGCATCGTCGACTCGATGTCGGTCAGCTTGCGCAGGTTGCGGAAGTTGACGAAGCCCTTGGTGATCTGGTCGCCGGCGCGAACCTCGCAGCCGTCCTCGATCTCGGGCATAAAGCGCACCGAAGCGGGGACGCGACGCTCGTCGAGGACACGGGTGTGATCCTCGGAGTCGGTGAGCGTCAGCACGTACTCGGACTTCTCGGGCTTAATCGAGAGGTGACCGGAGTACGGAGCCAGCTCGGCCTCGCGACCCAGGATCTTCTCGTTGACGTTACCGACGATATCGAACATACGGCTGACCGTAGGCAGACCCTGCGTAATATCGTCGACGCCAGCGACGCCGCCGGAGTGAATGGTACGCATCGTAAGCTGCGTACCGGGCTCGCCGATGGACTGGGCGGCAATAATGCCGACCGCGGTACCGATGGCGACCGGACGACGGGTGGAAAGATCCCAGCCGTAGCACTTCTGGCACACGCCGTACTTGGAGCGGCAGGTGAGCAGCGCGCGAAGCTTGACCTTCTTGAGGCCCGCATCGACCATCTTTTGGATGTCGGCGACCTTCTCGATGTAGCCGTCCTGCTCAAAGAGCACGGTGCCATCCGGAGCCACGACGTCCTCAATGAAGCAACGGCCGACGAGGTCGGTGTTGAGGTCGGTGGTGCCGGGGATGATGAGGTTGTAGGTGACGCCCTCGTGCGTGCCGCAGTCCTCCTCGCGGACGATGACGTCCTGGGCCACGTCGACCAGACGACGGGTCAGGTAACCAGAGTCCGAGGTGTGGGATGCGGTATCGACCAGGCCCTTACGGGCGCCGTAGGTCGAAATGAAGTACTCGAGCGGCAGCAGGCCCTCGCGGAAGTTCGCCTTAATGGGAAGGTCGATCGTCTCGCCGGACATGTCTGCCATCAGGCCACGCATGCCGCCGAGCTGACGCAGCTGGGTCTTAGAACCACGGGCGCCAGAGTCGGCCATCATGTAGAGCGGGTTCTCCTCGTCGAACATGTCGAGCATGAGCGCTGCGACCTTGTCGGTACAAGCGGTCCACTCGTTAACGACTTCGATGTGGCGCTCCGTCTCGTTGATGAAGCCCTCCTCGAAATACTCGTTGATCTGGTCGACGTTGGCCTGGGCGCGATCGAGCAGCTCCTGCTTCTCGGCAGGGATGAGAGCGTCCCAAACCGAGATGGTGAGGCCGGCGCGGGTAGCGTAGTGGAAGCCGGAGTACTTGATGGCGTCGAGGATCGGGCCGACCTTGGCCTCGGGGTAACGATCGCAGCAGTCGGCAACCAGCTTGGCCACATCGCCCTTGACCATCTTGTAGTTCATGAACTCGTAGTCTTCGGGCAGGCACTGGCGGTTGAAGATGATGCGGCCGATAGAGGTCTCGAAGCGCGCGGTCTTGTTGCCGGTGACGTCGTAGTCGACGAACTCGTTCTTGCCGTTCTTGACGCGGAAGATACGGGTGCCGTCCTCGTTGATGACGTTGGCATCGGCAGCGGACACGCGGACCTGGATCTTGGCCTGCATGTCGACCTCGGAGCGGCAGTCATAGGCGTGCAGTGCGTCGTCGAAGCTGGCGAACACGTGGTTCTCGCCCGGCAGACCCTCGCGGACCTGGGTGAGGTAGTACACACCGATGATCATGTCCTGCGAAGGGATGTTAACCGGCTTGCCGGATGCCGGCGAGCGCAGGTTGTTCGCAGAGAGCATGAGCACGCGAGCCTCCGCCTGAGCCTGGCTGGACAGCGGCACGTGAACAGACATCTGGTCGCCGTCGAAGTCGGCGTTGAAGGGCGAGCAGACCAGCGGGTGCAGGTGGATAGCCTTGCCCTCGACCAGCACCGGCTCAAAGGCCTGGATGGACAGACGGTGCAGGGTCGGTGCACGGTTGAGCAGCACGACGCGGCCGTCGATGACCTCTTCGAGGATATCCCACACAAAGGTGGCACCGCGGTCGATAGCACGCTTGGCGCCCTTGATGTTCTCGACCTTGCCAAGCTCGACCAGGCGCTTCATGACGAAGGGCTTGAAGAGCTCCAGCGCCATGGTCTTGGGCAGACCGCACTGGTGCAGCAGCAGCTTGGGGTCGGTAACGATTACCGAACGGCCGGAGTAGTCGACACGCTTACCCAGCAAGTTCTGACGGAAACGACCCTGCTTGCCCTTGAGGGCCTCGGCGAGAGACTTGAGCGGGCGACCGCCACGGCCAGAGACCGGGCGACCACGACGGCCGTTGTCGAACAGGGCGTCCACGGACTCCTGGAGCATGCGCTTCTCGTTGTTCACGATGATCGCAGGGGCGTCCAGGTCGAGCAGGCGCTTGAGTCGGTTGTTACGGTTGATCACGCGACGATACAGGTCGTTGAGGTCGGACGCGGCGAAGCGGCCGCCGTCGAGCTGGACCATCGGGCGCAGATCGGGCGGAATGACCGGGATGACGTCCAGGATCATGTTCGCGGGGCTGTTGCCGCCCTTCAGGAAGGCGTCAACGACCTCGAGGCGCTTAACGGCCTTCTCGCGCTTCTGCTTCTGGGAGTCCTCGTCGGCGATGATGGCCTTGAGCTTCTCGGCCTCGGAGGGGAGGTCGATGGCAGCGAGCAGGTCGCGGACGGCCTCGGCACCCATGCCACCCTTGAAGTACATGGAGTAGTAACGGGTCATCTCGCGGAACAGCGGCTCATCGGAGATGAGGTCGCGCTCGGTGAGCTTCATGAAGGCGTTGAAGGCGTCCGTGCGGAGCTGCTTCTCGTCCTTGCACTCTTCCTCGATGTCGACGATGCCGGAGGCGATCTCCTCGGGGGTCAGCGGCTCCTCGTCGGAGAACTCGTCAAAGTTCTCGGGGTTGCCCTGCTCCTTGAGGGACTCGATCTGGCGGGCGCACTCGGCATCGATCTCTTCCAGATCGGCGGCGAGCTCCTCGCGCAGGTCGTCAGCGTCGGCATCGCGAGCCTCGTAGTCGACCTCGGTGATGATGTAGCTGGCAAAGTACAGAACCTTCTCGAGGTCCTTGGACTTGATGTCGAGCATACGGCTCATCGGGAAGCTCGTGGGGCTCTTGAAGTACCAGATGTGGGACACAGGAGCGGCGAGCTCAATGTGACCCATGCGGTCGCGACGCACCTTGGCCGAGGTGACCTCGACGCCGCAGCGCTCGCAGACGATGCCCTTAAAGCGGATGCCCTTGTACTTGCCGCAGGAGCACTCCCAGTCCTTTGCGGGACCGAAGATCTTCTCGCAGAACAGGCCGTCCTTCTCGGGCTTGAGGGTGCGGTAATTGATAGTCTCCGGCTTCTTGACCTCACCGTGCGACCAGGAACGGATCTGGTCGGCGGAGGCAAGGGAGATCTTTACCGAGTCAAAATCAGTAGCTTCGAAATCTGCCACAGTCAACTACTCCTTATCAGTGGTCGTGGCGGCGACAGCCTCGGGTGCCTCGGCGGTCTCGGAATCCTGGGCCTCGACGTCGGCGTCAACGCCGGCGAGCGCAGCCAGGTCGTCGAGAGCGGAGGTCTCCTCGGCGGTCACAGGGGCGGAGGCGTCCTCGTCGGCATCGTGCATGGGCTCGATGTCCAGCGCGAGGGAACGGATCTCCTTGACGAGAACCTTGAAGGACTCGGGGATACCCGGAACCGGGACGTTCTCGCCCTTGACGATGGACTCGTAGGTCTTGACGCGACCCACGGTATCGTCGGACTTGACGGTCAGGATCTCCTGCAGGACGTTGGAAGCACCGTATGCGTACAGCGCCCAAACTTCCATCTCGCCGAAGCGCTGGCCGCCGAACTGAGCCTTGCCGCCCAGCGGCTGCTGGGTAACCAGGCTGTAAGGGCCGGTCGAACGGGCGTGGATCTTGTCGTCGACCATGTGGCCGAGCTTGAGGATGTAGGACGTACCCACGGTAATGGGCTCGCGGAACTCCTCGCCGGTGCGGCCGTCGAACAGACGGGTCTTGCCGCGCTCGTCAAGCTGGGTGACAAACTCGGGGCGCATGTGATCGCCAAAGGCAGCGGTGGCCTTGTTGAGCATGTTCTTGTTGGCACGACGGATGACCTCGGCAATCTCGTCCTCCTTGGCGCCGTCGAAGACGGGCGTCGAGACGAAGAACGGACCGGGAACATACTTGTCGGAGTCGGCATCCTCGGTATCCCAACCGCAGGCAGCAGCCCAGCCAAGGTGGCACTCGAGCAGCTGGCCGACGTTCATACGCGAAGGAACGCCCAGCGGGTTGAGGATAACGTCGATCGGGGTACCGTCAGCCATGTAGGGCATGTCCTCGACCGGCAGAACGTTACAGATAACACCCTTGTTGCCGTGGCGACCGGCGATCTTATCGCCCTGCTGGATCTTACGACGCTGGGCGACGTAGACGCGCACCTGCTCGTTAACGCCGGGGGCCAGATCGTCGCCGTTCTCGCGGCTAAAGCGGACGACGTCGATGACGCGGCCGTAAGCGCCGTGAGGCATCTTAAGGGAGGTGTCGCGAACGTCGTGAGCCTTGGCACCGAAAATGGCGCGCAGCAGGCGCTCCTCGGCGGTCAGAGCACTCTCGCCCTTAGGCGTGACCTTGCCGACCAGGATGTCGCCAGGGCCGACCTCGGCGCCGATGCGGATGATGCCGTCCTCGTCGAGGTTGGCAAGCATGTCCTCGGAGAGGTTCGGGATCTCGCGGGTGATCTCCTCGGGGCCGAGCTTGGTGTCGCGAGCGTCGATCTCGTGACGGGTGATATTGATGGTCGTCAGCAGGTCCTCGGCCACAAGGCGCTCGGACACGACGATACCGTCCTCGTAGTTGAAGCCTTCCCACGGCATGTATGCCACGGTGAGGTTCTGGCCCAGTGCGAGCTCGCCATGATCGGTCGAAGGACCGTCAGCCAGGGGCTCGCCCTGCTCAACGGTGTCACCGACGCGCACGAGCGAACGGTGGTTGATGCAGGTGGACTGGTTGGAGCGCTGGTACTTGGCCAGGTGATACTCGTCCATGCCGCCGGCATGCTTGACGATGATCTTGGCGGCGTCGGCAAAGATGACCTCGCCGGCGTTCTTGGCCAGGGTGACCTCGCCGGAGTCTAGGGCGGCGCGACGCTCCATGCCGGTACCGACATAGGGAGCGGCGGGGTGAACCAGCGGCACGGCCTGGCGCTGCATGTTAGCGCCCATCAGCGTACGCTTGGCGTCGTCGTGCTCAAGGAACGGGATCAGCGTGGCTGCGACGGAGAGCATCTGACGCGGCGAGACGTCCATGTAGTCGACGTCCTCAACGGGCACGTCGGCGGGAGCGCCGAAGGAACCGTCGAAGTCGCGGGTACGGGCGATCACAGTGTGCGGACGGACGATCTTGCCCTCGGCATCGGTCGTGATGAACTCGTTGGTCTTGGGATCGAGCGGCGTGTTGGCCGGCGCGATGACGTGCTTCTCTTCCTCGTCAGCGGTCATCCAGTCGATCTGGTCGGTGGCAACGCCGTTCTCGACGCGACGGAACGGGGCCTCGATGAAGCCATACTCGTTGACGCGGGCGTAGAGGGCGAGCGAGCCGATCAGGCCGATGTTGGGGCCTTCGGGGGTCTCGATCGGGCACATGCGGCTGTAGTGCGAATTGTGAACGTCGCGGACGGCCGTCGGCACATTGGTGCGGCGGCTGGAGCCGGACTTGTGGCCTGCAAGACCACCAGGGCCGAGTGCGGACAGACGGCGCTTGTGGGTCAGACCGGTCAGGGGGTTCGCCTGGTCCATGAACTGCGAGAGCTGCGAGGAACCGAAGAACTCCTTGATGGAGGCCACGATCGGGCGGATGTTGATGAGCGACTGCGGGGTGATCTCGTCGATGTCCTGAGAGCTCATGCGCTCACGGACGACGCGCTCCATACGGCTCATGCCGATACGGAACTGGTTGGCGACGAGCTCGCCGACGGTACGGATGCGGCGGTTGCCGAAGTGGTCGATGTCGTCGACCTTGAAGCCCTGCTCACCGGCAGCGAGGGACAGCAGGTAGCGCAGCGTCGCGACGATATCCTCGTCGGTGAGCACCGTGACCTCTTCCTCGGTGGTGAGGTTGAGCTTCTTGTTGACCTTGTAACGACCGACGCGGGCCAGATCGTAGCGCTGCGGGTTAAAGAGCAGACCCTCGAGCAGGCTGCGGGAAGCGTCCACGGTGGGAGGCTCGCCCGGGCGCAGGCGACGGTAGATCTCGATAAGGGCATCCTCGCGTGTGAGGGCGGTGTCGCGCTCCAGGGTGCGCTTGATCACATCGGAGTTGCCGAGCAGCTCGATGATGTCGTCGTTAGTGACGGCAATGCCAAGGGCGCGCAGGAACATCGTGGCACTCTGTTTGCGCTTACGGTCGATGGAGACCATGAGCTGGTCGCGCTTGTCGACCTCAAACTCGAGCCAGGCACCGCGGGACGGGATGATCTGGGCCTTGTAGATCTGCTTGCCCGAATCCATCTCGGAGCTGTAGTACACGCCCGGGGAGCGGACGAGCTGCGAGACGACGATACGCTCGGTACCGTTGATGATGAAGGTGCCCTGATCGGTCATCATGGGGAAGTCGCCCATGAAGACGAGCTGCTCCTTGATCTCGCCGGTCTCTTTGTTGGTGAGACGGACGTCGGTCAGAAGCGGAGCCTGATAGGTCATATCCTTCTCGCGGCACTCCTCGACGGTGTGCGCGGGGTCGCCGAACTGATGCTCGCCGAAGGTAACCTCGAGAACATGGTTCTGGCTCTGGATGGGGCTGGATTCCTTGAACGCCTCACGAAGGCCCTCGTCCTTAAAACGCTCAAAGGATTCCCTTTGAACAGAGATAAGGTTGGGGAGCTCCATGGCCTCCGGGATTTTCCCGAAGCTGACGCGCTTGCGCTCAGTGGCAGTGTATGCGTAGGTCACCAGGTTTTTCCTCCTTCACGGAAATGCTCGGTGGGTTGGCGAGGCATAGCTTCGCCAGTTATCGCAACCTAATAGTCTATCAGGTACCGACCGTTGGGCAAGAAAAGCCTTGACGCGATTGAGTTTTTGGAGTAGCAAAGTTTTTCGACAGAAAACATGCAGGTAGATGTATCTGTATCGAACATCTGTTCATATATTTTCTGTGAACAGAGAGCCAGCAATCGCAGCTCTTATAAAAAACGGGCGCGAACCGAGGTCCACGCCCGTAAATGTCGATGCCCGAAGGCTTACTTGCGCATCAATCCGCCGCGCTCGTCGATGGCGTCCCAGAAGGCATCGGCAAAGCGGGGATCGTTTGCAGCCATGAGGGCGTTAGTGGCCATCCAACCAGAGGGAGTGCCGGTGTCGTAGCCCGACAGCGGGTCGATGACAACTGCATACATGGCCTCGCGGTCGAGCGAACGGGCCATGGCGTCGGTGAGCTGGATCTCGCCGCCCTTGCCGGCCTGCTGATCTGCCAGCAGGTCCATGACCAGCGGGCTCAGCAGGTAGCGACCGACGATGTACAGGTTGGACGGAGCCGCCTCGGGAGCGGGCTTCTCGACCAGACCGCCGATGCGCCAGACAGCGCCCGGCTCGGCATCGGCAACGCCCTCGGCGCCTTCGAGCGAACCGACGCGCTCGCCGGCGATAACGCCGTAGCGGCTGACTTCCTCGGGCGAGCAAGCAGCGACGGCGATAACCGAAGCGCCACCGTGCTCCTTGGAAACGGCGAGCATCTTGTCGCAGATGTCGCGGTTAGGCACAACGTAGTCGCCCAGAAGAACCAGGAAGTTCTCCCCTGCCACGGCGTCGGCAGCAGAACGAATAGCATGGCCGAGGCCCTTGGGCTCGTACTGATAACGGAAGTCGACCGGCATACCGCCAGCGTGGGCGACGGCATCGGCATAGGCGTTCTTGCCGCGCTCGCGCAGCAGGTTCTCGAGCGAGCGATCGGGCTGGAAGTAGTTCAGCAGCTCGGGCTTGCCGGGAGAAGTAACGATGATGGCATCGTCGACCTCCTCGGGGTCGAGCGCCTCCTCAACGACATACTGGATGACCGGCTTGTCGAGAACCGGCAGCATCTCTTTGGGGGTGCACTTGGTGCCAGGCAGAAAACGTGTGCCAAGACCGGCGGCGGGGATGATTGCCTTCATGTTATTCAAGGATCCTTTCGCAGGCGCAAAAGCGCCCCATGCGTGCGGCACATAGCCGCAGACCAAATTGCGATACCTGAGCATCTTACCGCTGGAACTATATGTCACTACAAGGCAGAGACAATTCTTCAGCAGGTCAACGCAAATTATTGCTCGAATGGTGCAATTTTATTGCCCAACGGCAGGACACCCGATAAGACGCAAATCACAGAACATGGCAGTTTGAGCAACCGATGTTGAGGGACCAAAAAACAAAAAAGACGGGGCTCGCAATGCGAACCCCGTCTGCAAAGAAATCTGGCGAGAAAGCCTGATTACTTGAGGGTGACAGCAGCGCCAGCAGCCTCGAGCTTCTCCTTGGCAGCCTCGGCGTCCTCCTTCTTGGCACCCTCGAGAACAGCCTTGGGAGCGCCCTCGACGACCTCCTTGGCCTCCTTCAGGCCAAGGTTGGTGAGCTCACGGACGGCCTTGATGACCTGGATCTTGTTGTCGCCGAAGCCCTCGAGCACGACGTCAAACTCGGTCTTCTCCTCGGCCTCAGCAGCGCCAGCAGCGGGAGCGGCGACAACAGCGGCAGGAGCAGCGGCGGAAACGCCGAAGGTGTCCTCGATAGCCTTGACGAGCTCGGAAGCCTCGAGAAGGGTCATTTCCTTAAGAGCATCGATGATCTCATCGGTGGTAAGCTTAGCCATTTCTAAGTCCTTTCGGTTTCCGTGCGGATGCACGGAGATCAGTTAAAACACGGCGCGAATGCGCCAGGGGTGCGGCGTTGCCGCCGCGGGTGAAAACAGCGACTAGGCTGCCTTCTGCTCGGAGACCTGCTGGATCGAACGAGCGAGACCAGAGGAAACGCCGTTGACGCAGACAGCGATGTCGCGAGCGAAACCGGAGATGAGACCGGCAATCTGGCCGAGAAGCTGGTCCTTGGTGGGCAGCTCGGCGATAGCCTTAACATCATCAGCGGAAACGGCCTTGCCGTCGGAGATACCGCCCTTGATCTCAAGGACGCCCTTGGACTTAGCGGAGAAGTCCTTAAGGGCCTTAGCGGCCTCGACCGGCTCGGTCTCGTAGAACACATAAGCGACGGGGCCGGCGAGGATCTCGTCGAGCTCGGGCTGCTCCTGGTTCTTGAGGGCGATCTTGACCAGGTTGTTCTTGTAGACCTTCATCTCGGCGCCGCACTCGCGAAGCTGATGACGCAGCTCCTGAGCCTGCTTAACCGTCAGACCGTTGTAGTTGACGACGAACAGACCGGCGTTCTCGGCGATACGGGACTCGATCTCTGCAACCTTGTCGATTTTGTACTGCTGGGGCATGAATTACACCTCCTCGAATTCTTTCCGGGCACGGTCCGCCACAAGGACGTGACGGGGGCATGTCCAAAAAGAAAGCCCCCGCGCTGCATGAGCGACGGGGGCGAGAAGACATATCTACTCGACCACCTCGGCTGGCGGGAAGTCCCATTAAGCTCGCGGGTAAGACCCGTTTGCGCCGGCTGTCTCTGGCAGCGGATTCGTGCGTGAACCGAAAGTATTATGGCGGGGACCCCGGCGTCGGTCAACGGGCACGAGGATTCGTACACAAACCCTGCATACGCTCCGGTCCGAGGGGCCGGAGCTGCGGTAACTTTGCTACGAATCCTCGTGCCCGTTGAGCGACGCGCCCCACGCATAACCCTTATGTCGGTGGGCTGATGTGTTGCGTCCCGTTGGGCTATAAGGTTGAAATGAAGGTGGACAGGCGATTTAGGCCTTCGTCCAAATCTTGGTCGGAGACGCAATAGCTGAGGCGGACGTGGCCTTCGGTGCCGAAGCAGTTTCCGGGGACTAGGGCTACGCTTGCCTCTTTGATGGCTTTGATGCAAAAGTCTTCGCTGGTTAGGACGAACTTTTTGATGCTCGGGAAAGTGTAGAAGGCGCCTGCCGGTTCCACTACGTCGAGGCCCATGGCGTCTAAGGCTGCGAGTACGCGTTCGCGGCGGGCTCGGTAGACTTTGAGCATGGGGGTTGGGTCGACGGTGAGGGCTCGGGCTGCGGCATCCATCTCGAAGGAGACGGCGCTCGATACTAGGTATTGGTGAGCTTTTGCGATCTCGGCGATGACGGGTGCCGCTGCTGCGAGCCAGCCCAGGCGCCAGCCGGTCATGGCCCAGGGCTTGGAGAAGCTCTCGATGACTACCGTCTGCTCACGCAGCTCCGGGTGACGCTGGGCAAAGCGCTCGTAGCCATCCACATAAACCAGGCGGTTGTATACGTCGTCGCAGACTACGTAGATGCCCGACTGCTCCGTGACGCGCGCCACGGCGTCGAGCGATGCCGCGTTGAGAATGCAGCCCGTGGGATTGTTGGGCGAGCAGATAACGATGGCCTTAGTCGCCGGCGTCACGCAGGCACGAAGTGCGTCCTCGTCAATCTGAAATTGCGCAGGCTCCGTATCCAAAAAGACCGCCTTGGCATGGTTGGCCACGACGATGCTCTCGTACAGACCAAAGGCCGGCGTGGGGATGATGACCTCGTCGCCGGGGTTGAGCATGGCCATAAACGTAGCCGATAGGGCCTCGGTCGCACCATCGGTCAGGATGACCTCGTCAGCCGAATATGTAAGGCCCGCGTCCCCCATATATTTGGACAGCGCTTCGCGCAGGGCGGGACGGCCGTTGTTGGGCGGATAATGCGTGTCACCGCGATTGAGCGATGCAGTCACCTCGGCGCTAATCACATCGGGCGTGGGAAAATCGGGCTCGCCAAGCGCAAGCGCAATGCACCCCGGGTGCTGGGCGGCGAGCGCGTTAATCCGACGGATGCCGGAGGGCTTAAGCGTGGCAAGCGAGGTATTCATGGGCAGACGCATGGCGTTCCTTTCGTAAGGGTTGCACTAGGATAGCGCGGCGAGGCGCCGCCAGACGGTGTAACCTAAACGGAAATGAACCGGAAAGGAGGCGGCATGGAGACGACCGCACGCGGCGATGTACCAAAAACGTTGCGAACCATTGCGTATATCAGCATTCCCGATAGCGCCGATCTTGAGTTTTTGCTCTGGGACCTACAGGATGCCATCGCCGCCTATGCACAGCTTTCCGGCACCGCGCTCCCCCACCCGGTCGATTTGGAGGCGGATGATGCCGGTGCAGTCGATGGCATGGTGCTGGCCATTGAAGATGTGGCTGACGATGAGACGTTGACAGCTATCGAGCAGGCGCTTGAGCGCTTTGGCGGTACGGGAACGCGCGTCTATGCCGCGATTCGAGCCGCACAAGAGGGCGCTAAGCAGGCGCGCGGGACCGCCGTTCGTCTGCACGAGGCATGTGAGCGCCTTGACCAATTGTGGTGTGGCGGCGTTGTCGTCTGTGCCGGCAGCGGTATTGCGGCGCTTCGCCACTCCCCGCGTATGGGTCTCTTGCGCCGACCATTTTCGGAAGCGATGGATAAGCTTGTGGGCGCTGTGCGCATGGGCTGCTCCATTGAGCATGCGCAGCGACTTGGCGGCGGCAATGCCGCCAACGTCGACACAGACGGCATGGTTTGCGCCGAGCCAGCCGTGCCCGCGCCGATCTGGCGAGGCGTTCTGAAACGTCTGGGCGCCCACGCTCAAACAAAAATCTAAATTAAATAACAGCCCAGTCAACGGCTTCGTGCCAACGCTCAACAAGACGTTCCAGGCGCCAGGCGGCATTGGCGGGACTTGTCGAGGGCAGGACGATGGCGGGCAGCCCCGTCCGATCTTGCAAGTAGCGTTTGTAGAGTCGCCCTGCCGTACCGCCGTTACAGACAACGACCTCGGTCGGCGCGGCATCGGTAATGCACTCGATATGTGCCGGCACAACGTTACGAATGCTCGCGTCGCTCGAGCCCTTAATGTCGCAGCTCTCAATCACATCCCACAGGGCCACGCCACCGTTCAACAGCATGGATCGCTTGGCGGCAATCGAGGCGTCGAGCGTCGCGGGCTCACCACTCGCCAAAGGGTCGCCCTCGTTGGGTAGCACAGGCACACCGAGGCACGTGGCCATCACACGCCAAAAGCGGTTCTGCGGATTGCCATAGTAGAAGGCATTGGCACGCGAGAGCACCGAGGGAAACGACCCGAGCACCAAAACGCGCGAATGCTCGTCAAACACGGGCTCAAACCCATGCTCAATATGTTGATAGCCCTCGTCGGACGCAGCCATGGCCTAGGCCCTCAACAGATAGCGCACCTCGTAGGGCGCAAGCTCAAGGGAGCCAGCCAGCTCGACCGTGGGCACGCCGTCGGCAAGCAGGTCGACAAAGGACCCGTTGAGCTCGCCGGCGCCAAAGGTGTAAGGCTCGCCCACGGCATTCACCGCCACGAGTACCGTCGCGCCGTCACAGGCGCGTTCGAACAGCAGCTGCTTGTTCTGGATCACCACGTTGCGGTAGGCACCGTAGTTGAGAGCACGGGCAGCTGCGTCGTCGGCCGAGCGAAGGTGCGCAAGCTGCGTGATGAACGTCGTCAGCTCGTTGGGCGCAGGCTCATCGAGCGCAGGTCGCAGCGCCCAGTCACCATCGGGGCCGCCCTTTTCGCCAGGAATCCCCCACTCGCTGCCATAGTAGACGCACGGGGTGCCTGGCATGCCAAAGAGCATGCCGTAGGCGGGACGCAGACAGGACTTGTCGGTGAGGATGCTCGCCAGGCGCGGCACATCGTGGTTGTCGACAAACGACAGCAGATGCTTGCCGCGATAAATGCACCACGGGTCACCGCCAAACTGGCGATGCAGCGAGTGGGCGATCTCGAACATGTTGACCGAGTTAAAGCTGGAGTACAGGCCCTTGTAGCACTCGTAGTTGGTGCAGGAGTCAAGCATCTCGTCATTGACGATCTGGTTGTAGTCGCCGTGGAGCGTCTCGCCGATCAGCACAAAGTCGGGCTTGAGCTCACGGGTAAAGAAGTGTAGGCGGCGCATGAAGTCGCGGTCGAGCATATAGGCGACGTCCAGGCGCAGACCGTCGACGCCAAAGACGTCGGCCCAACGGCGCACAGACTCAAGCAGGTAATCGACCACAGCAGGATTTTGCAGGTTGAGCTTCACAAGCTCAAAATGGCCTTCCCAGCCCTCGTACCAAAAGCCGTCGCCATAACAGGAGTCGCCGTCAAAACTGATGTGGAACCAGTCCTTGTAGGGCGAGTCCCACTTGCGCTCCTGCACATCGCGGAAGGCCCAAAAACCGCGGCCGACGTGGTTGAAGACGGCATCGAGCACCACGCGGATGCCGTGGGCATGCAGTGTCTCGCACATGGCGGCAAAGTCGGCATCCCCACCCAAGCGACGGTCGATGTGGCGCAGGCTGCGCGTGTCGTAGCCATGACTATCGGACTCGAGCGGCGGGTTGATGAGCACAGCGCCAATACCGAGTTTTTGCAGGTAGTCGGCCCATTGGGCGATTTTCATGATAGGAGCATCGGGGTTGGGCACGGCGTTAGCAGCCTGGGCGAGCTCACCCTCGGCAACGGGCGCGGCGTTTTCGCGCGGAGCTCCGCAAAAGCCCAGCGGATAGATCTGATAGAACGTCGTCTCGTATGCCCACATAACAGCCTCCCGGTAAGCTCAACACAACGTCATCCATTGTATGCCCGCCGCGCATCCCCTCCCCCAAAATAAGTTGCGGTGAAATAGGGACTGTTTGCCGGGTTTATTGAGCCCAGCAGTCCGTATTCCACCGCAGCTGATGAGGGGACGTGATTAGGCGACGGGCTTTGCGCGGCGTATGGCCGGGAACAGCACGGTGATGGCGAGGATGACTCCCACGACGGCGATCGTGCCGCCCGCGTAGCCGATCCAAGCGATGCCCGGGCCCGACACCACGGCGCCACCAATCGCCGTGCCCGTACCAATACCGAGATTAAACAGGCCCGAGAAGATCGACATGGCGACGGCCGACGAATCTGCCTGCGTGTACTTGATGAGCTCGGCCTGGAACGCCACGTTAAAGGCCGTGGCGCAGCAACCCCACAGTGCGCAGACGGCAAGCACTGCCACGAGCGACGATGCAGCCGGACCCATAAGCAGCAGAGCCACCGGCACGCCGGAGAGCGTGATAGCCAAGAACGGGAAGCGATGCCCATCGAACAGGCGGCCAAACAGCCAGCTTCCGAGCAAACCAGAGCAGCCAAACGCCGTCAGCGTCATGGTGATGACGCCCGCATCGACGTGCGCGACCTGCGCCAGGAAGGGCTCGATATAGCTGTAGCTTGCGTAATAGCCGGTCGCCATAAAGACCGTGACCGCGTAGAGCGCGATCAGGAACGGGTTCTTGAGCAGCACGGGCAGCTGTTTGACGGTAAAGCGCTCGCCCGCCGGCATAGCCGGGAACACCGCTGCCTGGTACACCACTGCGGCGGCAGAGAAGGTCCCGACCACGGCAAACGTCATGCGCCAGCCCACGGCCAGGCCGATGGCGCGACCGAGGGGCAGGCCGAAGATCTGCGCGATGGACGAGCCCGTGGCGATCATGCTGATGGCGAGCGCCCCATGGCGGGTGTCGACCAGGCGCGAAGCCATGATCGAGGCGACCGACCAGAACACGGCATGCGCGCAGGCGACCACCAGACGCGCGCAAACCAGGATGGGATATGTCGGTGCCACAGCGGACAGGAACTGACCCAGAGAAAACACGGCGAGCACGCCGAGCAGCATCCGCTTGAACTCAAAGCGCGAGGCAAACACCATAAGCGGCAGTGACAGCAGCATGACGCCCCAGGCGTAGACCGAAATCATGATGCCTGCCTAGGCCTCGGTGAGCGAGAACGCCGCGGCGATATCAGTCAGAAGGCCGATAGGCATGAACTCCGACGTGTTGAATACGAACGCGCAACAGGCGAGCCCGATAAGCGGAAGCCACTGCCTGAGTGCGATACCACCTTGCTTTGTTTGAGCCATATAGAAAAACCTCTCCGATTATCTTGAGCGGTGGGCGATTATATAGCAACGGCCCCGCATCCGTCAGTACAGATGCGGGGCCGCAGTCAACTCAATACACAGAGGTCGCGCCGTCAATAAATAGCTAAGCCAACCCCAGCAATATGCCCGCCGAATGCACGACAAACGCCACGATCCAGGCGACCGTCACCTGAAACGCGAATACGGCCACGGCGTAACGCCCGCCCAGCTCACTCTTGACGGCACCGATGGACGCCACGCAAGGCGGGTACAGCAGCGTAAAGACCAAGAACACGTAAGCGGTAAACGGCGAAAACATGGCTGACAGTGCCGCGGGCGAGGTTGCACCCAAAAGCACTGTGAGCGTCGAGATGACGCTCTCCTTGGCAATGAGCCCCGTGACGAGTGCCGTCGAGGCGCGCCAATCGCCAAAGCCGAGCGGCGCCAACACCGGTGCGATGATGCTACCAAGACCGGCAAGCAGGCTTTGCGACTGGTCGGCGACCACGTTAAAGCGGATATCGAACGTCTGAAGGAACCAGATGACCACGGTAGCGGCAAAGATAATGGTAAAGGCCTTGGTAATAAAGTCCTTGGCCTTATCCCATGCCAGCATCACCGTCGTCTTGACGCTCGGCAGGCGGTAATTGGGAAGCTCCATGATAAACGGCACCGGGTCGCCCTTAAATGCCGTGCGGTTGAGCACCAAAGCCGCGATGCAGCCGACCACGATGCCGATCAGATAGAGCGAGACCATGGCGGGGACCGTCGCCTGCGGGAAGAATGCTCCGCACAGCAGACCGTAGACCGGCAACTTGGCCGAGCAGCTCATGAACGGCGTGAGCATGACGGTCATCTTGCGGTCGTGCTCGGATGGGAGCGTACGGGTCGACATGATAGCCGGCACGGTGCAGCCAAAACCGACGAGCATGGGCACAAAGCTGCGGCCCGACAGGCCAAAGCGACGCAACACCTTATCCATGACAAAGGCCACGCGCGCCATGTAGCCCGAGTCTTCCAGAATGGAAAGGAACAAGAAGAGCACGACGATAATCGGCAGGAAGGTCAGCACGCTGCCCACGCCCGTAAGCACGCCGTCGACAGCCAGCGAGCGCACTACGTCGTTGGTGCCGAACGCCTTGAGACCCGCATCGGCCGAGGCGATGATGGCAGCGATGCCGTCCTCCATAAGTCCCTGCAACGCCGCGCCGATCACGCCAAACGTCAGCCAAAAGACGAGACCCATGATCACCAGAAACGCCGGAATGGCCGTGTAACGACCCGTCAGGATGCGGTCAATCTTGACGGAGCGCACGTGCTCGCGGCTCTCGTGCGGCTTGACGACGCAACGCCCGCACACGTCGCCGATAAAGCCGAAGCGCATGTCAGCTAGCGCAGATAGACGGTCGGTGCCGGCCTCGCCCTCCATTTGGCTAATGATGTGCTCGATGGCGTCGAGCTCGTTGCGGTCCAGGTGAAGCGCCTCGGTCACCAGCTCGTCGCCCTCAACCAGCTTGGTCGCCGCAAAACGCACGGGAATGTGCGCCGTCGCGGCATGGTCCTCGATAAGGTTGGCGATGCCGTGAATGCAGCGATGCAGCGCGCCGCCGTCCGGACCATCGGGCGCGCAGAAGTCCAGGCGACCGGGGCGCTCGCGGAACCGCGCCACGTGCAAGGCATGATCCACCAACTCGCCAATACCCTCGTTGCGGGCAGCGCTAATGGGAACAACAGGCACGCCCAGCAGGCTCTCGAGCAGGTTGACGTCCACGGCGCCGCCGTTGGCCGTCACCTCGTCCATCATGTTGAGCGCGATGACCATAGGACGGTCAAGCTCCATGAGCTGCAGTGTCAGGTACAGGTTACGCTCGATGTTGGTGGCGTCAATGATGTCGATGATGGCGTCCGGGCGCTCGTCAAGGATGAACTGACGGCTCACGACCTCTTCGCCTGTGTACGGCGACAGGGAGTAAATGCCAGGCAGGTCGGTAACGCTCGCCTCGGGATGGTTACGGATGGTGCCATCTTTGCGGTCGACCGTCACGCCGGGAAAGTTACCGACGTGCTGGTTGGAGCCCGTCAGCTGGTTGAATAACGTGGTCTTGCCGCAGTTTTGGTTGCCGGCGAGGGCAAAGTGCAGCGGCGCGCCCTCGGGCACGGCCGTCTTTGCCGCACGGGGCGAATACGTCCCCTCGCCCAGGGCCGGATGCTCCGTCGTGCCGATTGCGGCGTTAGCGCGCGGACCCGTATCGGTGTCGTGAATACCCACGAGCTCGATGCGAGCGGCATCGTCCTTGCGCAGTGTCAACTCGTAGCCACGCAGACGAATCTCGAGTGGGTCGCCCATGGGGGCGTACTTCATCATGGTGACTTCGGTGCCCGGCGTTAGACCCATGTCCAAAATATGCTGTCGGAGTGCCTGATCGTCCGATGCCACCGATGCGACAACGGCGTCCTTTCCAATCTCGAGCGTATCGAGCTTCACGTCCGTGTTCCTCCCCCGGCGCCCACATGGCGTTGCATTTTGTTTATCTTGGCTAACCGTTTGCCATGGCTAACCATTTAACCACGCATGATAGCGCGAACACACACCGATGTTCAATCTACAGATTGGTGCAAGGGGGATTCCGGGCCGTGGTTTCCCCGAGGACCGAAAGCCGCCCGCCCCCTCGACAAAATGATCCATTCCCTTCGTCGCATGAAAAACAACCAAGGAGTGTCCCAAGGCGCCGGCACAACAGGAACGTCCCCAGCTGCCGCCAGCATTTCGCCGCAACAGCAAAGGCCCGCGCTGGAAACAAATGTCACCTGCGCGGGCTTGGTGGGCGCTCACATAGGCACGTTATAGAGACCCACATCAGCTATGAATGCCAAGTAGCACCGATACGCGACCAAGCAATGAAACTCGCCATAGCCTTAGACAATCGGCGCAATGCCGGCAAAGTGCAGATACAGCGAAATGATTGCCACGACAATGACCACCGCTGCGATCAGCTTGTCGTGCAGATGCGGAAGCACCGGTTTACCGCGGCCTCGCTCGCCCAGCATATAAACGGGAATGGCCGGAGCAAAAAGAATCGTCGTGATCATAACGCCCTGAAGACCCGTCGACCACACCAGGAACAATGTGTAGATGAAGCCGAGCGTACCGAAGAAGCGGGCTTTGCCGACGCTGGGCGCATGCGGCCCGTCCAGATGCTCGTTCTTCCAGCCAATCACCATGTAATAGGCAGCCGAGCAGACATACGGAACCAGAATCGTGTTGACTGCGCAGCTATAGAAGAACTGGTAGGTGCTCGCCGCCACATACGACACGATCAAGAAGAGCTGCGTGATGCCGGAGCTCACGAGAACCGTTACCACCGGAGCGTCGTGCTTGTTCGTCTTGGCAAACGCCAGAGGGAAGGATCCCTGGCGCGCCGCCTCGAACGGCGTCTCGGACGCAATGATGACATAGCCCAGCAGCGCGCCGACCAACGAAAGGATAACGCCAAGGTTTACGATGGCAGCGCCAACCGGACCGATTGCGCACTCGAGAATTCCCGCCATGGAGGGCGTTGCAAGCTGTGCCATCTCCTCGCGCGGCATAATGCCGAGCGACAGCATCGAGATGATCAGATACAGCGTGAATACAGCCGCAAATCCGAGCGCCGTCGAGCGGCCGACGTCACGCACGTACTTTGCACGGCCCGAGATAACGACAGCGCCCTCGATGCCCGTGAAGACCCAGACAAGGGCGATCATGGTCGAGACAACCTGCTCGCCAAAGCCAGGACCAGCCGGCTCTCCCCAGAAGTTGTCCATAAAGATATCGACGTTGAACTTACCCAGGAGCACGATACTCAGCACAAAGAGCCCCAGCGGCACCAGCTTCGCCAACGTGACGATCGTGTTAATGCCCGCAGCCTCCTTAACGCCACGAAGCACAAGGGCGGTAAGGAACCACAAAAACACGCTGGCGCAGACGATAGAAAGCAGGTTGTTACCCGCGCCAAACGCAGGGAAGAAATAGCCCAGCGCGCTAAACAGCAAGAGCGCAAAGCTCACGTTGGAAAGACATGCGCTGATCCAGTAGCCCCAAGCGGAGTTGAATCCAATGTAATCGCCAAAACCGGCCGCAGCGTATGCATAGATGCCGCCGGTCAGGTCGGGACGGGCCTGAGACAAACCGTTGAACACCATCATCAGCGCAAAGACGCCAATAAAGCAAATTCCCCACGAGACGATAACCGCACCGGTATTTGCCCCACCTGCCGCCATATCGCCGGCAAGCGAAAAGATGCCGCCACAAATACTGGCGGTAATGACCATCATGGTCAGACGAAAGAGATCGAGGCCATTAGGGTCGATAATCTCTTCATTTTGAGCTTTAGAGGCCATTGTATGTGCACCCCCTTCATCATGTGATCGAACGAAAGATGGCCCGGACGTCCCGAATCGGGTGCCGGGCCATCGGTCAAGCGATCATCAGACTGTTACAGCTATCGCGTTAGAAGCGCAGCGACAGGCAAGAAAGGCCGCCGTCGACCTTGCGATACTCGGAGGTGTCAACGACGAGTGTCTTGTAGCCCAAATCCTGCACGGCCTTGAGCACGGTCGGATAGCCCTCGGCGACGATGACCGTACCGTTGACCCAGATGCAGTTGGCGCCGTAAGCCTCGTCCTCGGGCACAACAATCTTGTTGTACTGGGCAAAGTCGGGTTTATCGATAAACTCACCGGAGACGAGCATGTTGTTGTCCTCGATGTAGTTGACGCCCGTCTTGAGGTGCAGGACCTCCTCCAGCGGAACCTCGGAACCCTCGAGGCCCCAGCCCTCGAGAATCTCGCAGAACTGGCGGATGCCCTCTTCGTTGGTGCGAGCGGAGCGACCGACGTAGAAATGGCCGCCGACCATCATGACGTCGCCGCCGTCGAGCGTGCCCGGAGAAACGATGTGCTTGACATGCTCGTCGTCAAAGAAGCGACGGACGGCCGGCTCGATCTCGTCCTTCTCGCCGTTGCGGCTATCGGCGCCGGGGTTGGTAATGATGGCGCCGCAGCGAGTGATAACGGCCGGATCTTCGACGAAGCAGCTGTCAGGATACTGCTCGAGTGCCGGCAGCACCGAGACATCCACGCCGCACTGCTCGAGCGCATGCTCGTAATCGTAGTGCTCCTCGATGGCGCGCTCGTAGATGGGCTGGCCAAGCTCGGGGGCACTCGTGATGCCATTGCTCAGGGACTTGCCGGGGCGGCGGATGATGACGTGACTGAACTTGGTCATGATGATCCTCCTTGGATCTCTTAGCAGAGAGCGGGACTTCTTCGCGCCCGCCTTCCTTTCGATGGCTTTATCTTAGGGCGGTTTTCCTGTTTTGTATATTGTATACAATCCTGAACGGTAGATATTCTTCGGTAAGCGTATTCTTACGTATCGGCGCAAAGTAGCATGATTTAGCTGGTCGTTCTATAATTCAACTGAGCTATTCAAGTGAAACGTATTTGCTTTTAGAAATATACCGTTAAGGAACATAGGCTCATGGAAACGCTCAGAAGGCCCCTGAAAGACCACGTATACGACTACATTTCGAGCCGTATTGACGCCGGCGAGCTTTCGGCCGGCGACCGGCTGAGCGAGCAAGCGATCTGCGACGCCATGGGCGTGTCGCGCACGCCGGTTCGCGAAGCGCTCATCCAGCTGGCAAGCGACGGCTACCTGGACAATCTCCCCCGCCGCGGATTCCGCGTCCGTGGGTTCGATCAGCAAAACGCCGTTGAAGTCTTTGAGATTATGGGGCCGCTCGACGGGCAGGCCGCATATCTCGCCTGTCCGAACCTAACCGACGATGACATTACGCAGCTTAAATTTCTCGTCGGCTCCATGGGCCTCGCGATCCAAGGCGGTCTCATCCGAAAGTACGACGACATTCAGCGGGACTTTCATCTGACGTACTTCAACCGCTGCGGCAACGACCGTCTGCGCGATATGATCTCGCAGCTCGAACGCTGCTTTATCAAGCGCGATTACGAGACTGTCGACCAGGAGACGGCGTGCAAACTGCTCAATAAAGCCAACAGCGAACATGCTCATATTCTTGAGTTGTTCGAAGCGCGAGATGCGACGGGCGTGCGCGACTACGTTCGCGATGTCCATTGGAACACAGAAAACGCCCAGTTCACCGTCTGGTAGGAAACGATGCCCTTGCGGAAAGCGTGCCCCGTTATTCCCGCTCGAAACGGGTCGCAGTTTCCCAACGGGGCCCCTCGGGGAAACTGCGACCCAGAATTTGAGCTCGAAACGGGATGTGGTTTCCAAATCGAGGCCCTATGGGAAACCGTGTCCCACCTTGAAGGGCGAGACTGGGATGCAGTTTCCGGACGGGACATCAAAAACGAAGTTGCGGCGGAATAGTTCCTGGATGGGCTGGTTGATGCCCCAGATCGGAACTATTTCACCGCAAGTTATTGAAGGGCTGGGATGCCCGTCCTCTTACAGATGGCGCTCCAGGAAGCGGAAGGCTAGGCGAATCCAAGGACGGACTGCCACCTGCTTGTCCTCGTTGTCGACCGCGGTGTTGGCGTTGCCGAGCGAAAGGCCGTGACCACCCTGGTCGAAGACGTGCATCTCGCATGCAACGCCCTCCTCGGCCATGCGCTGCGCAAACGGGTAGACCTGCGCGATCGGCGCCGTCTTGTCGTCGGACACGCCCCACACAAAGGTCGGCGGCATCTGACGCGAAACATGCGTGGTGGGGCAGATATCGGCCAAATGCTCGTCAGTCGCCTCGCCACCCGTCACCATCGACAGGTAGTCGTTAAGCAAATCGCGCCCCGTCTTGCCGCCCGTCTTGGGCACGCGCAAGTCAATGCGCGGATCGCGCGTCTGCATGTCGCGCACATAGGCAAAGTCGAGCAATGGATAGCCCAGCACCACGGCATCGGGACGAATGTCGTCCGGACGCGCCCCGGCAAGTGCCGCGAAGGGGCCGGTCTTCCACTGTGTTGCCAGCGAGGCGCAAATCATGCCGCCAGCAGAAAAGCCCACGACGCACACGCACTTGGGGTCGACATGCCACTCGTCGGCGTTGGCGCGCACCGTGGCGACCATCTTGGCAAGATCTGCCTGGGGGTGCGGAAAGCTCACGTCACCCGTAGAACTCGTCACATAGTTGAGCACAAAGGCCTGGTAGCCGCGGTCCAAAAATGCAAACGCCACGGGATCCTGCTCATGCGGAGCGATATGCGTAAACGCACCTCCGCCGCAGATGATCACCGCGGAGCGGCGGCCATTGGGCTTGTCGGGCAGCGGCTCGGCACCCAGATACGTAAAGGTCGCCGGATAATCCTCGGTCGGCTCCTCGCCCCACAGCGCATGGTTCTCGACAATCATATGTGCTCCCTTCGCGCAAATTATGCGCACTCCTTTTTCGCATCTAAGCGTACCCCAGTTGGGTGCAGGACGCAGAAACTCTCCGGCAATAAGTCTCCCTTCAACTGATATATCACATAATCCCAGCTCAGGGGTATCGCTGAGCAGCGTAGAATAGGGTCGTTGACCAAGCCGCGAAACACATATGAAACGTTTCCGGCAAACCAAACGCGCGATATGCGCCTATTTAAGTTGGAGGCAACTATGGGTCTGCTCGATTCGCTTAAGTCCACCTTCACCTCGACCGGCGAGGCGTCCGTTCCGCCCGCAGCAAGCTTCGCCACCCGCGAAGGCGTCATCTATGCCCCCGTCAACGGCGTGCTCGTCAATCTGAACGAGGTTCCCGACGAGACGATCGCCTCGGGCATGCTTGGCCAGGGCTATGGCATCGAGCCCATTACCGGCACCATCTATGCGCCCGCCAACGGCCGCATCGGTGCCACCACTGTCACCAACCACTCCATTGGCATGATCACCGAGGACGGTCTTCGCGTGTTCATCCATGTTGGCCTGGGCACCGTGGAAATGAACGGCAAGGGCTTTGCCCGCTTTGTCGAGATGGGCGATGTGGTCAAGGCAGGCCAGCCGCTCATCAGCTTCGACCGCGAGGCTATTAAGGCCGCTGGTCACGAGGACATCGTGACCGTCATCGTCTCCGAGCTCGATCGCCTTAAGAGCATCGACCATGTCGGCGAGTCTGGAACGCTTATCGGCGGCAACCCGCTCGTCAAGCTTGGCGACCCGCTGCTGGTAGCCAAGACCAAGTAGCCAGGCCCCGCGCCACACAGCCAAAAGGCACCTCATCGAGCGCCCGCGACCATCTGGCCGCGGGCGCTTTTCGTTTGAAAAACCATCCCGCCAATGCCTTATCTGTATAGCCCAAATGAGCCGAGCTGCTAGAATATCGAACTGTATGGATAACTATCATTCAACCGTTATGGGAGGATACGTGAACCGCACCAAAATCGCGCAGCTCTATGCCGATGCCGAGTCGCTCGGCGGCCAGACCGTCACCGTCGCCGGCTGGGTCAAGTCCGTCCGCGACATGAAGAACTTTGGCTTTGTTACGCTCAACGACGGCAGCTGCTTCCGCGACCTGCAGGTCGTCATGAACCGCGAGACACTCGACAACTACGACGAGATCGCCCATCAAAACGTCTCGGCCGCACTCATTTGCACCGGCACCGTCAAGCTGACCCCCGATGCGCCCCAGCCTTTCGAGCTTTCTGCCACCTCCATCGAGGTCGAGGGCACGAGCGCCCCGGATTACCCGCTGCAGAAGAAGCGCGCAACCGTCGAGTTCCTGCGCACCCAGCAGCACCTGCGCCCGCGCACCAACCTGTTCCGCGCCGTGTTCCGCATCCGCTCTGTCGCGGCTGCCGCCATCCACCGCTTCTTCCAGGAGCAGGACTTTGTCTACGTCAACACCCCCATCATCACCACGAGTGACTGCGAGGGCGCCGGCGAAATGTTCCGCGTGACCACGCTCGACCCCAAAAATCCGCCCCTCACCGAGTCCGGCGAGGTCGACTGGAGCCAGGACTTCTTTGGCAAGCATGCAAGCCTCACCGTGTCCGGCCAGCTCAATGCCGAGAACTTTGCCATGGCCTTTGGCGACGTGTACACCTTTGGCCCCACCTTCCGCGCCGAAAACTCCAACACCACGCGCCACGCCGCCGAGTTTTGGATGATCGAGCCCGAGATGGCCTTTGCCGACCTGAACGACTACATGGATAACGCCGAGGCCATGCTCAAGTACGTCCTCAAGGACGTTATGGCAACCTGCCCCGACGAGCTCAATATGCTCAACAAGTTTGTGGACAAGGGTCTGCTCGAGCGCCTGGACCATGTCGCCAACTCCGACTTTGCCCGCGTTACCTACACCGAGGCCGTCGAGATCCTGGAGCAGGCAGTCGCTGCTGGCCACCAGTTTGATTACCCCGTCAGCTGGGGCATCGACCTGCAGACCGAGCACGAGCGCTTCCTGACCGAGGAGCACTTTAAGCGCCCGACCTTCGTGACCGACTACCCGGCCGAGATCAAGGCGTTCTACATGCGCATGAACGAGGACGGCAAGACCGTCGCCGCCGCCGACTGCCTGGTTCCCGGTATCGGCGAGATTATCGGCGGCTCCCAGCGCGAGGAGCGCCTGGATCTGCTCGAGGCCCGCATCAAGGACCTGGGTATGAATCCCGAGCAGTACAAGTACTACCTTGACCTGCGCCGCTACGGTTCCTGCAAGCACGCCGGCTACGGTCTGGGCTTCGAGCGCTTGGTCATGTATCTGACCGGCGTAGGCAACATCCGCGACGTCCTGCCGCACCCGCGCACCGTGGGCAACGCCGACTTCTAATCGTCGGACACTAGCTCGCGTCGCCACACGCCAACGCTCATCGTACAAGCGTCTCTCGACATCGGTCGAGAGACGCTTTTTTCAACAGCATCCGTCAAGCTTTTGGCAAGGTTTTGGTCAGTTGAGCAGGGCTGTTGAAAACTCGACCCGCCGTTTGCCGACGACTACCGACCGCCCAGAGCGCCCTGCGCCCCTGAGAAAGCCCCGCGTCCTAGGCTCCATACCGTCGCCACCCAAAACGGAAAGGACGTGGGCACGATGACCGAAGCCGCTGTTGAAACCTACGACACCACGACTAGAGGCGCCGCCTCGATGGCAGCCTATCGCGCCGTTCGCATCCTGCAACTATTAAGCGAAAACACCGGCGAGGACAAGGCCATGCTTTCCGATGAGTTGATCCGGCGCCTCGCCCATCCCGACGACCCCGCCCGCATGCCCATCTCGGCGGCGCGGCGCAGCATCTACACCGCCATCTCCGCGCTTCGCCATGCCGGATACGAAATTGAGTACAAACGCGGCGTGGGCTACAAACTTCTTACCCGCCCGCTCACCGATGAAGAGATCATCCGGCTCCACGGTATGGTCATGCGCAACCGCTCCACGCCTATCGCTATCCGCAAGAGCATGGCGCAGCATTTAGTTGCCATGGCGAGCGCCGACGTTCGCGGCTACCTCGATACACCCGAACCCGCTCCAAGCGCAGGCAGCAAGGCTACCAAGGCAACACGCACGCCCATCAAGCGCATCGACACGTGCGAGCTCGTCGAGCAGGCCATCGACCACGGAACCACGGTGAGTTTTGATATTTCGAGCGTCACGACACGCGGCGAAACCGAAGCAGCACGGATGACACTCCGTCCCTTTGCCATCAGGCAGCGCGATGGCATCTCGTATCTGCTGGGAACGGTCTACGACGCCCGAGGCACCGACGATACGCTGCGCACCGTCGAGATCGCCCGTATGAGAAACGTCAGCACGCGCCTGCTCGACGGCAAGAAGCTCTTCGCCGCCCTGGACGAGGACGACGCCTCCTCCGCCGCATAAGACCCTCCGCCGCCCATTCGACTACCCGTACCGCCCATCCGATTCTGTATTAAAAAACCCGCCAGGCTGTTGTAAAAATGGACATCAGCGCTACTATAGTTCCACTTGCACTTTGTCCCAGTGCAGTGTTTCCAGCCATTTTTATACTGGGGGTAATGATATGAAGGACATCACCATCAGCCGCAGGAGCCTTCTGGTCTCCGCCGGCCTGCTCGCGCTCGCCCCGCTCGCCGGATGCGGCGGCAACTCTGGTTCCGGCTCTGCCGCCGCCGGTTCCGACTACACCATCGGCGTTCTGCAGCTCACCGAGCACTCCGCACTCGATGCCACCAACGACGGCTTTGTCAAGGCCATCAAAGAGAGCGGCCTTAAGGTCAAGATCGACCAGAAAAACGCCCAGAACGACCAGTCCACGTGTAAGTCCATTGCCGACAAGTTCGTGGGCGATGGCGTCGACCTGATCTACGCCATCGCCACGCCCGCCGCGCAGGCTGCCGCCGGCGCCACGGCCGATATCCCCATCGTGGGCTGCGCCATCACCGACTACGCCGCCTCCGGCCTGGTCCAGGACAACGACAAGCCCGGCACCAACGTCACGGGCGCTTCCGACCTCACCCCGGTCGCCGAGCAGCTCGAGATGATGCAGAAGGTCCTGCCCGACGTTAAAAAGGTCGGTCTGCTCTACTGCACCGCCGAGTCCAACTCCGACGTCCAGATCAAGGCCGCCAAGAAGGAGCTCGACAAGCTGGGCCTCCAGTACACTGACTTCACCGTCTCGAGCTCCAACGAGATTCAGTCCGTCGTCGAGTCTGCCGTGGGCAAGGTCGACGCGCTGTACTCCCCCACCGACAACACCATCGCCGCGGGTGCCTCGCAGGTCGGCCAGATCTGCAAGGAGAACAAGCTTCCCTTCGTGACTGGCGAGGAGGGTATGTGCATGGCCGGCGGCCTGTTCACCCTCTCCATCAACTATGAGGACCTGGGCTACGCCGCGGGCGAGATGGCCGTTAAGATCCTGAAGGGCGAGGCCAAGCCCGAAGACATGCCGATCAAGCACCTCTCGAGCAAGGACCTGGTCGTCGTCAAGAACGACGAGATGGCCGAAGCCCTGGGCATCGACCTTTCCGCTCTGGACGCGTAATGCCATACGCGGCATGCGTCTAGAGCCCGTGCTCGCGCTTTAGCCGCGTTATTCAATATCTGAGCCACAGGGGCGGGCGCTGTAGACCGGCGTCCGCCCTGCTTGTTTCAGGTAAAACAAAACGTCTGTCCGCAGCTCTTTTATACATTGTTACCGCTATTATGGAAAATCACGTGTCCACCCTATTCTAGGAGGTATGAAGCATGCTCATTGCATTGCAGGGCGCCGTTTCGCAGGGCGTCCTCTGGGGCATTATGGTGCTTGGCGTGTTTATCACGTTCCGCCTGCTCGACATTCCCGATATGACCTGCGACGGCAGCTTTGCCCTCGGCGGCTGCGTCTGCGCCGTGCTCATCGTCAATAACAACGTCGACCCGCTGTTCGCCGTGCTGGCCGGTATGTGCGCCGGCGCCATCGCGGGCGCCGTCACGGGCATTTTGACCACCGTCTTTGAGATTCCTGCAATCCTCGCCGGAATCCTCACCCAGATCAGCCTGTGGTCCATCAACCTGCGCATCATGGGCAAGTCCAATACGCCCATTCTTGCCAAAGGCACCGTATTCTCGGCCGTCAGCAATATGACCGGTCTGCCGCAGTCCACCGTTGCCATCATCTTGGGCATCCTGCTCGCCGTGGCTATCGTTGCCATCCTGTATTGGTTCTTTGGCACCGAGATCGGCTCGGCGCTGCGCGCCACCGGCAACAACGAGTACATGATCCGCGCTCTGGGCGTCAACACCAACTCCACCAAAATGATCGCCCTCGTGCTCTCCAACGCCCTCATCGGCCTTTCGGGCGCGCTCATCTGCCAGAGCCAAAAGTATGCCGACATTGGTATGGGCACCGGTGCCATCGTTATCGGTCTTGCCGCCATTGTTATCGGTGAGGTGCTCGGCCGTCTGCTGCCCGGCGGCCTCACGCAGTTTAGCGTCCGTCTTGCCTCCGCCGTCTTTGGCTCCGTGGTGTACTTCCTTATCCGCGCCATCGTGCTGCAGTTGGGCATGGACGCCAACGACATGAAGTTGCTCTCCGCCGTGATCGTCGCCGTGGCCCTGTGCGTGCCCGTGGTTTGGGAGCGCTATAAGCTCCGCAGCTCCTACACGAAGGGGGATGAGGCAGATGCTTAAGCTCTCGCACGTCAAGAAGACCTTTAACAAGGGCACCGTCACCGAGAAGCGCGCGCTCACCGGCATCGACCTCACCCTGAATGACGGCGACTTTGTAACCGTGATCGGCGGCAACGGCGCCGGCAAGTCCACGCTGCTCAACATGATCGCCGGCGTGTACCCGCTCGATTCGGGCGTTATTGAGCTCGACGGCACCGACATCTCGCGCCTGAGCGAGTCGCAGCGCGCCAAGTACCTGGGCCGCGTGTTTCAGGACCCCATGCGCGGTACCGCTGCCGACATGCAAATCGCCGAGAACCTGGCCCTCGCCAAGCGTCGCGGCCAGCGTCGCGGCCTTTCGTGGGGCGTAACCAAGGCCGAGAAAGATGAGTACGTTGAGCTGCTCAAGCGCCTGGACCTTGGTCTGGACACGCGTCTCAACGCCAAGGTCGGTCTTCTCTCGGGCGGCCAGCGCCAGGCACTCACCCTGCTGATGGCCACGCTCACCAGGCCGCGCCTGCTGCTGCTCGACGAGCACACTGCGGCCCTCGACCCCAAGACGGCCTCTAAGGTGCTCAACCTGACCGAGGAGATCGTCGACGAGAACCACCTGACCACGCTCATGGTCACGCACAACATGAACGACGCTATCCGTCTGGGCAACCGTCTGATCATGATGCACGAGGGCCATGTGATCTACGATGTGGCCGGCGACGAGAAGAAGTCGCTCACCGTGGCCGACCTGCTGCAGAAGTTCGAGGAGGTCTCGGGCGGCGAGCTCGCCAACGACCGCATGCTACTAAGCTAAAACCTGCCAAAAAGGGACAGGTTTATTTTGGTAGGTTTTATCTGCGCAAACGTCAAAACCGCCGCTAAGGGACAGACACCCTTGCGGCGGTTTTCGCATATTATGCTGATAATCGATATTCAACCAGACATTCTGCTAAGGACTAAGGAAACTGTCATGAAAAGGCCTCTTCCCGTCTTGCCCTGACCACCGCACTCCTTGCCGGCGTGCTCGCCGGCGCCCCGGCCTACGCCACCGCGGCCGCCCCATCTCAAGTTATCGGCGCGTCCGAATGTGATCGGACGGGCTTCTTGGTGGGTATCATGGTTGGACGATCATAAGGAGGTTTTCCCTACATGGAATTGTTTGAGCCGATTCTTCATTTCTTTGAGCAACGATGGGTCCACAACATCATCTGGGCCGTCATCTTGGCGATAGGCACCGCCGTCGCCGCCAAGGTCGTATCCAAGACCCTGAACCATCTGCTTAACCGAGACGATAACCCGCTTCCGGCATCGAGTATCTTCATCAACATCGCGCGCGCCGTCATCTGGATGATTGGCGGCAGCTTTATCCTCGACAACTGCTTTGGCATTAACGCAAACGCGCTCGTCGCCGCTCTTGGCGTCGGCGGCATCGCCATCTCGCTCGGCTTTCAGGACACGCTATCAAACCTTATCGGCGGCATGCAGGTGACGTTTATGGGTATCATCAAACCCGGCGACAATATCGAGGTCGACGGCGTATCCGGCGTGGTCCAAGACATCACTTGGCGCCATACAACGATTGAGGATGCCTGTGGACAGACCATCATTGTGCCCAACTCCAACATCTCCAAGAACACGCTCGTGCATTTGATGCCCTTTGGACGCGTGGCCGTGCCCGTTGCCGTAAAGGACACGTCTAAGTGGGCTTCCCTTGACGCGCTGGCAGACGAGCTCACGAGCGCAACCAAAACGGCCGTCTCGCCCATCTCGGGCTTTGACAAAGAGCCCTACGTGCTCTTTAGTGAAATCGGCGACTTTGGCATCAAAGGAAAGATCATCTTTATCGTCAGCGACGACAGCACCACTTTCACCGCTGCCGACGCCTGCATCCGCGCCATCGCCCCCATCATCGCCTAAACCACCGCAATGGGGTCAGGCTTCTTTGTAGTGGTTTTCATTCGTGGTACCATGGTTCATATAGTTGTTTAAACGACTAAGGGAGCAACATTATGGAAGAGGCCTATCGTCAAGCACGCAAGCGCGGCGAGCAAGGACGTCGACGCGCCATTAGCCAAAGCGAGCATCCATACCTTACGGACCTCGATAGCTTGGTTGCTCAGCTCCCCTTAGGTCAGCGAGAGAATGTCGGCCTGCGGGATATTCCGCTCGAAATGGTCGTCGGCACGGTCACCAAGGGCCGTCAGTCCGCCTTTTCGTGTAACTTTATGCCCCTGCTTCCGTTTAGCACCGAGTTCGCCCGCAAGTGGTCCAACCTCTACGACATCCAGGTGACCGAGGGCTATCGCGACCCCGTCATCGTCACCGAGTTCATGCATCGGTTCTATGTCCAAGAAGGCAACAAACGCGTCAGTGTCCTCAAATTCCTAGACGCCCCGACGGTTTCGGCCAAGGTCACCCGTCTCTACCCCGGCACATGGGATTCCGTCGAAAGCCGCCTGTACGGCGAGTTCTGCGCGTTTTGGCGCGTCTGCCCCCTATACGAGATCGAGTTCTCGCGTGAGGGAAGCTACGAAACGCTCGCGAAGATGCTCGGTCAGAACCTTATCGAAAAATGGCCGCAGAAAAAGGTCGACTACCTGCGCCACACTTTCCTGCTCTTTAAGCGTGCCTACCTTCGCGCAGGCGGCGACCACCTGGACATTACGCCCGCCGACGCCATGCTCGTCTACCTCAATGTGTACAACCAGGACCGCCTGCTGGATACGCCGACGGATATCGTCGTAAACCGCCTGTGCAAGATCTGGCGCGAGCTGGTCATTACCGGCAAAAATGACGAGGACAAGGTCGATCTTGTCGAAGCACCGAGCGTCGACGAGGAGGAGACGCCCGCCAAGTCCACCTCTGGCGTGCTCAACTTCTTTATGGGCAAGACCGTCTATTCGGCGGCCAACCCCCTGCGCATCGCCTTTATCCATGAGTTCCCCTGTGCGACGTCGAGCTGGGACAGCCTGCACGACCAAGGGCGTCAGTATCTCGATGAGCACTTTGGCGGTATCGTGCGCACCGAGGCGTTCGAGGACTGTCACGATCCGGATGTGTTCTACGCCGCCGTGGAAACGGCTGTCAAACATGGAGATAACGTCATCTTCTCAACCTCGCACCGCCTGATGGAATATACGCTCAGGGCTGCCGTTGAGTATCCCCGGGTTCGGTTCCTCAACTGCTCTATCGGCCTTCCCCACCAAAGCGTCCGTTCGTACTTTGGCAAGATGTACGAGGCCAAGTTCCTCCTGGGCGCCCTTGCCGCCAGCATGGCGGACAACCATCGCATCGGCTACCACGCGTCGGTCTTCGCATCCGGCGCGCTCAGCGAGATCAATGCCTTTGCCATCGGCGCCTCGCTGCTCGACCCCCGCGCGCAAATTATCCTCACCTGGGGCGATGTGCCCGCCGGCGGTCTTGCCGAGGCCATGTGCCGCGAAGGCGTGAGCGTCATGACCGGCGCTGACATGTCAAAGTCGCTCGAAGACCCTACGGCCTACGGGCTTCACCGCTTGGTCGACGGCAAAGTCACCGGCATCGCCATGCCCGTATGGAACTGGGGCCGTTACTACGAGCTCATCGTTCGCAGCCTTCTGCACGGCACCTGGGATGAGACCAGCGACGACAACCAAGTGCGCGCCGTCAACTACTGGTACGGCATGAGCTCCGGCGTTATCGACATCCGTTACGCTCCGGGCCTACCCTACCAGACGCGCAAACTCGTGCAGTTGCTCCGCAACGGCATTGTCGAGGGATCCATCAACCCCTTTGGCGGCGAGCTCCACAGTCAGAACGGCGTGGTACAGATCGAAGGCTTCCCTCCGCTGCCGAGCACGCAGATTGTCGAGATGAATTGGCTGGCGGATAACGTGGTAGGCACCATTCCGCAGCTCGACGATGAGCCGAAAGTCCCTGCCCTATGAAAATCCTTGCCATAGCCGATACCGAAGAACGATGCCTTTGGGAGTGCTTTCGCAAGGAACGCTTTGAGGGCGTCGACCTGATTTTGTCCGCCGGCGATCTGGACCCGGACTATCTTGAGTTTTTGGTTACGGTCATCAACAAGCCGCTCATCTACGTGCGTGGCAATCACGATGACCGCTACGCACGTCATGCACCGGGCGGATGTATCTGCGTAGAAGACAGCGTGTACACGTACCGAGGGATTCGCATTGCGGGCCTTGGCGGGTCCATGCGTTATCGCGACGGCGCCAACATGTACACCGAACGCGAGATGTCCAAGCGTATGCGTAAGCTGTCGCGTAAGGTTAGGATGGTCGGCGGGTGCGACATTCTGCTTACCCATGCGCCCGCCGCCGGTATGGGTGATCTGGACGATCTACCGCATCGAGGGTTTGAGTGCTTTAACACGGCGCTTGAGTCCTGGGGAGCCGACTACATGGTGCATGGGCATGTACACCAAAGCTACGGTTACGATTTTCAGCGCGAGCGGCAGCATGTGTGTGGAACGACGATCATCAACGCCTGCGGCTATACGCAGTTTGAGCTCGACCAGACGCGCTACCCCATCCGTGGCTGGCAGGCAGCCTGGCTCAACTCACAAACCATGCGCCGCGAGCTCAAGCGCCACGATGCCATCGAGTCCTCAACCGCCAGAACACCCTGGTAACCACAATAAAGGCGCCTGTCCCCTTCGTGTTGGTTTTGCCCCGAGATAGCAAGAAACCCGGTCCTGCGCAGGGCAGACCGGGTTTCTTTAGCAATGCTTGCTGTACTCAGGCAGTAACTAGCAGTTACTCAGCCAGAAAGTCACGCTGGACAGCGGGATCGACCTTGACGCCAGGGCCCATGGTGGAAGACACGGAGATGGACTTAACGTACTTGCCCTTAGCAGAAGAGGGCTTGACGCGCAGGATCTCGGTGTAGAGGGCAGCGTAGTTCTCGACGAGCTGCTGCTCAGAGAAGGACTTCTTGCCCAGTGGCACGTGGCAGATGCCGTAGCGGTCGGCGCGGTACTCAACGCGGCCAGCCTTGAGCTCGGAGACCATCTTGGCGACGTCCATGGTCACAGTGCCGAGCTTGGGGTTCGGCATGAGGCCACGGGGACCAAGGATCTTACCGATGCGGCCAACCTTGGCCATCATGTTCGGCGTAGCGATAGCGGCGTCGAAATTGATCTCGCCCTTCTGAATCTGGGCGACGAGCTCGTCGGAACCGATGATGTCGGCGCCGGCAGCCTCGGCCTCGCGGGCCTTCTCGCCCTCGGCGAAGACGGCAACACGAACGGTCTTGCCGGTGCCGTGGGGCAGGGAGATGGAACCACGGATGTTCTGGTCAGCCTTACGAGTATCGATGCCCAGACGGAAGTGGGCCTCGACGGTCTCGTCGAACTTGGCGGTGTCGAGCTCCTTGATGAGCTTAGCAGCCTGAAGGGGGGTGTAGAGCGTGGCGCGGTCGATCTTCTCGGCAGCGGCGTTATAGCTCTTACCATGCTTAGCCATGTGCATTACCTCCTGTGGTTAAACGGGCGTGAGCCCTCCCACATCGTATCGTGTGCCCTATTGCACACATTTAACGGGCACCTCGGTCGGAGCACCCGTTGTTACCATAAGAAATCGCTACTCAGCGATGGTGACGCCCATGGAACGGGCGGTACCGGCGATGATCTTCTTGGCGGCGTCAATGTCGTTGGCATTGAGGTCCGGCATCTTGATCTCGGCGATCTTGGTGAGCTGCTCCTGGGAGAGCTGACCAACCTTGTCGGCCTGGGGCTTAGCGGAACCAGACTTGAGGTTCAGCTCCTTCTTGATGAGGTGAGCCGCCGGCGGAGTCTTGGTGATGAAGGAGAAGGACTTATCCTCGTAGACAGAGATCTCAACGGGGATGATGTCGCCCTTCTTGTCCTGCGTCTCGGCGTTAAAGGCCTGGCAGAACTGCATGATGTTCACGCCAGCAGCGCCCAGGGCGGGGCCGACGGGAGGAGCGGGGTTAGCTGCACCAGCAGGAATCTGGAGCTTAATGACGTTGGCAACCTTCTTCTCAGCCATGGTCATTCCTTTCGAATCACGAGTGTGAAGTACTTGCTATATCGTAAGCACGCACGTGTTAGAAGCACTCCTGAGATGAGCAGTCACAGAAGAAGCACGCTCGCGCGAACGGACGAAAACTTAAGCGATGACAGCGACCTGGTTAAAGTCGAGCTCGACCGGCGTCTCGCGGCCAAAGATCATCAGCGTAACTTTGAGCTTGCCAGCCTCGGCGTTAACCTCGGAGACCTTGCCATCAAAGTCGGTAAGCGGGCCATCGGTGACGCGGACGGACGTGCCGACCTCAATATCAACCGAGGTGCGCTTGGGCGAATCGCCCTTACCGGGACGACGAGTCATCTTGTTGTACTCGTCGCGGGAAAGCGGAGCAGGCTTGCCGTTGCCGCCCAGGAAACCGGTGACGCCAGGCGTGTTGCGAACACACGTCCAAGCATCGTCATCCATCTCCATGCGGACCAGGACATAACCCGGGAAGATCTTAGAATCCTTGGTCTCGCGCTTGCCACCCTCTTTAATCTCGGTGACGCGCTCCATAGGAATCTCGATATCAAAGATACGGTCCTGCATGCCCATGGTCTCGATGCGATGCTCGAGATCGGACTTAACGCGGTTCTCGTATCCAGAGTAAGTGTGAACGACGTACCAACGCTTAGACATGGTTTAGCCCCTCAATCCAGAGAACAGAGCAAGAGCCTCGCCAAAGCCAGCATCGAGCAGAGCGATGACGACGCCGACGACGATCAGAGAAGCGCAAACGACGACTGAGTAGTTCACGAGCTCCTTCTTATCGGGCCACGTGACACGCTTCATCTCGGACTTGACCGAAGCGAAATACTTCTTGGTGCGGGCGAAGAAACCAGGCTTCTCGTTCTTCTTGGACTTCGCAGCCTTCTCGTTCTTCTTGGCAACGGCCTTCTTGGCCTCAACCTTGGAGTTGGCGGCAGCGTTGTTGGCAGGCGCCTGCTGCTGAGCCTTCTTCTTATTCTTCTTGTTGGCCATTTGGGTTACCTCCGCGCAATGCGCTTATACATGAGTAAACCGTAAGCCCCCAATTGGGAGCTTACGGAATAATGACTGGCACGCCAGGAAGGACTCGAACCCTCAACACTCGGTTTTGGAGACCGATGCTCTACCAATTGAACTACTGGCGTATGTGACTAGAGACTAGCGGGTCTCTTTGTGCAGCGTGTGGTGACGGCACCAGGGGCAATACTTCTTGATCTCCATACGATCAGGCATGGTCGACTTGTTCTTGGTGGTCGTATAGTTGCGGCGCTTGCACTCAGTGCACGCAAGAGTAACTAGAGTACGCATGTATCCTGAACCTTTCATTTCCGCCCCGTACGGGCACGAGTTGATACTTTATCAGCTCTACGTAAGTACTGTCAACGAAAACCTCGAATCAATTGGTTCTCGGTGAACCCATTCATATTTGGAACACATCAATGGAGCCAACGAGATCTAATCGACGGTGCAGCCAGGACCATTATCGATCCTCTCGACACCAGCAACGGCTCAATATCCATTGCAGAAAAGAACCCGGCACCCATATAAGTGCCGGGTTCTCTAAGTCAGCTATATCAAGGAGCTAATTTACTCAATGATCGTGGAGACGATGCCCGAACCGACGGTGTGGCCACCCTCGCGGATAGCGAAGCGCAGGCCCTCCTCCATGGCGATCGGGTGGATGAGGTCGCCCTCGATGGTGATGTGGTCACCAGGCATAGCCATCTCGGTGCCCTCGGGGAGCTTGACCGTACCGGTAACGTCGGTGGTACGGAAGTAGAACTGAGGACGATAGCCATCGAAGAACGGGGTGTGACGGCCGCCCTCCTCCTTGGTCAGAACGTAGATCTCGCCGGTGAACTTGGTGTGCGGGGTAACCGAACCGGGCTTGCAGAGAACCTGACCGCGCTCGATGTCCTCGCGCTTGATGCCGCGGAGCAGCAGACCGACGTTGTCGCCAGCCTCGCAGAAGTCCATGGACTTACGGAACATCTCGATACCGGTAACGACGGTGTTCTGGGTATCCTTGATGCCGACGATCTCGACGGGCTCGTTGAGCTTGAGCTCACCGCGCTCGACACGGCCGGTAGCAACGGTACCACGGCCGGAGATGGTCATAACGTCCTCAACGGCCATCAGGAACGGGAGGTCGTTGTTACGAGCAGGCGTCGGGATGTACTCGTCGACGGCCTTCATGAGCTCGCGGATAGCGTCCATCCACTTGGCGTCGCCCTCAAGAGCGCCCAGAGCGGAACCACGGATGACGGGGATGTCGTCGCCGGGGAAATCGTACTCGGAGAGGAGCTCACGGGTCTCCATCTCGACGAGGTCGATGAGCTCGTCATCGTCGACCATGTCGCACTTGTTCAGGAAGACGACGATGTAGGGAACGCCGACCTGACGGGCGAGCAGGATGTGCTCGCGGGTCTGAGCCATGGGGCCGTCGGTAGCGGCGATGACCAGGATAGCACCGTCCATCTGAGCAGCACCGGAGATCATGTTCTTGACGTAGTCAGCGTGGCCCGGGCAGTCAACGTGAGCGTAGTGACGGGCAGCGGTCTCGTACTCGACGTGGGAGACGGAGATCGTAATGCCGCGCTCGCGCTCCTCGGGAGCCTTGTCGATGTTCTCGAACGCAGTGAAGTCAGCCTTGCAGCCCTCGGTCTCAGAGAGAACCTTGGTGATGGCGGCGGTCAGCGTGGTCTTGCCGTGGTCGACGTGACCAATGGTGCCGATGTTAACATGCGGCTTAGTGCGCTCAAACTTCTCTTTGGCCATAAAGCCCTCCTCTTAACAGGTCGTCCCCGGACGGGACTTTGCCTTTATACCATAGTGGCCTCTCAACATACTATTGAGAAGCCACCGTGTTACCTATGGTAGCGGTGACTGGATTCGAACCAGTGACGCCACGGGTATGAACCGTGTGCTCTAACCAACTGAGCTACACCGCCGGATGGAGCCTGCAACCAGACTTGAACTGGTGACCTCTTCGTTACCAACGAAGTGCTCTACCGACTGAGCTATACAGGCACTTGACGGGTGGGAGCTATAGGATTCGAACCTATGTAGGCAGAGCCAACGGGTTTACAGCCCGTCCCCATTAACCACTCGGGCAAACTCCCAATCGTTCAAGTATCCGCAGGTTCTTTGGTCTTTTTGACCGCCGCCCCCGCGAACGAAAAAGATAATACGATGCAACCTTGTGAGCTGTCAACGAAAACCTCTAGATACACGGTGCCGGGCGTATCTATATACCTTCGACCTGCGGTTTTATTGAGTTTAGATATGAAGGACGGTGGATTTGGCTGCGCTGGCGACATTTCCCGAGGGAACACTTTGGCATGATGGAGTACGTCAGCAGGAACGAACTTCGATAACGGCTCATTTGCACCTATATATAGGTCGTGGTTGGGCTTCCCTGGCCGACATGGATGACCGGGACCGGTCCGGCCTTTGTCTCAATCTGTAACATCTAGAGAGCACTTTCTCCCCTATCTGTTACAGATAGAGATGTTTCGCAGAGACCCCAGCTTACGTCTCATTCTGTAACAGTAAGAACGGTTTTCCTTCCCTTCGTGTTACAGATCGAGACAAACCTGAAGCTTGGCCGGCGCCAAACCCGCTGACTTATCGACATAAATAGAAACGGGCCCTGTCCCATAAGGGAACAGAGCCCGAAACTCTCATGGAGCCAGTGACAGGAATCGAACCTGCAACCCACTGATTACAAATCAGTTGCGCTACCGTTGCGCCACACTGGCACACTTGGCGCTTTCGCGCGAAGCCAATTAAGAATAAAGGAATTGCGGACGAGGCGCAACAGGCCCTTCACCCGACCACATCTCAAAACTATTCGCCAGAACGAATAGTTTTAATTACAATTGCTATATATAAAACTATTCGTTCTAACGAAGGGTTTCGCGATGCTTACTACCAAGGAAGCCGCCGAACTGCTCGGCATCACTCCGCGCAGGGTGCAGGAGCTCATAAAAAACGGAGCACTTGAGGCCCGCAAGGCTTCTGGTGTATGGCTCATCGACAAAGACAGCGTCGACACGCGACTCCGCTCCGTGACCAAAACGGGGGGACGTCCCCGCCGCGGCCACGGTAAGAGCGAGATCGCGTTCACCCTCATGAACCGCACGCACGAAGTCGCTCAGCTGGTCTACAGCACATCGCGAAAAGACTTTACCCACATCGGTGCCGACATCGATTACGCCCACGCCCCTATTGGAGTATTTGGCCCTAATAGCCCCATATCGCTCGACTCCTTCCGCATCTGGTGGCGCGGCCGCGGTATCCCGCTCGCACGCATTGGGCTAGCCTCCCTGCTTGCAGAAGCCGCAGTCGATGTTCCCGATGAACTCGTACAGCGAAATCTTGGCCTCTCCTTATCCGACCAGTATTGGATTAGGCCCCAAGACTCCGGCCTCGCGTGGGAAGATATCAATTTCTTCAATAATGCCTTTGATGACGTCTCGCTAACCATTGCACCCTTCGCCCCAGAGGGAAAAGTGGCTGCCGCAAAGCCCGACAACACCTCGGACGGCAATCTTCAAAAGTACTGGACATGCGAGGGCGGGCGTCGAATTCTGCATAAGGCAGGAGCGCACCTGAACCAGGAACCTTATAACGAGCTGGTGGCGACCACGCTCCACCGTCGCATCCTAAACACCTGCGATTATGTGCCTTACTCGCTCGAGGGCACGGGCACTTCCGCCCTGAGCATATGCGATGTCTTCTTAACTGATGAAGAAGAGTATGTCCCTGCGTTCTATGTAAACCAGCACGCAAACGCAGATGAACGGCTAACCGACTACGAGCGATACGTAGCAAACTGCGAGGAACTCGGGGTGACAGGCGTCAAGGATGCCCTTGACCGTATGATCGCGTGCGACGACATCATCGCCAACTACGATCGTCATTGGCGCAACTTCGGCCTCGTGCGAAACGTCAACTCACTAGTCTGCAGACCAGCCCCCATCTTCGATTCGGGCTCATCGCTCTGGTGCAACATTTCTCTTGAGGAGCTTCAGACAGGAGAGCACAGTTTTACCAGCGCGCAGTTTCATTCAAGCCCCGCGAAACAAATGCTGCTTGTTGAGGATATGAGCTGGTTTGACGGCGACAAACTCGAAGGTTTTGTCGACGAGGCAATCGAGATTCTGTCTAAAAACGATGCCCTAGCAGCGAGACTGTCTTATCTAAAAGAGGCGCTAACGTGGCGCCTCGAAAGAATGATCGACATCGCTGAATGGAGTTAGCGAGGCAGCATTGCCCCGCCAACTCCCCTACCGGCCACGCAGGGCCTTGAGCTTGGCCAGGGCATCGGGGCTCAGGCGGCTGCCCAGAGTCATCTTGATCTGCGGAGCTTCCTCTGCCTCGTGAACGTCGTTATCGATCTGTTTAATCTCGTCTACCAGCATACGGCTCGAGATGCGCGTAACGCCCTTGCCCATGACGACGGCCTGGATCGTGCCGTCGCTCGATACCACGGAGCACGCGCGACCTTCCTCGCGTGCCTCGATGCAGAGCTTCTGCACCACGGTATCGGCCGAAACACCCGTCGGTGAAAACTCGATGCGCACGCCGCGGGCCGGCAGGTTGGGGCGCTCGTTGGAGATATTGCCCGCGCCGTCGAACACGATCACGGCCTCGTAGCGGCCCTGGGCAAAGGCGGCGACGTCGTTGATGAGGGCGGTGCGCGCCATATCGTGAACGTCGCTGGAATACGGATCGTCGGAATGGTCGTACACGAGCTTTTCGTAGCGCGGCGTGCAGTGGATCACGTTGTAGCCGTCGACCACCAGCAGCTCGGGCTTATTGGAATGCACCGTCGAGACCGGATCGGCGATGGCCTGCGCAAACGCATTGCCGCCCACGCCATAGGTCGCGGCCGAAACAATCGGCTTGGCCGAGCCCTCACCAAAGCGCTTGGCTTTGGACTTGGCACGGTTCTTTTTGGACATGCGCTACTCCTCCCCCATGAGCTCGCCGGCGTTGCGGCGCAGCCACTCAAAGCACAGCGCCGTGGTCGCCTGGGCAACATTGAGGCTCTCGGTCATGCCGCGCTGGGGAAGCTTGGTCAAAAAGTCGCATTTCTCGAGCACCAGGCGCGAGATGCCGTCGCCCTCGGAGCCCATGACGAGCGCCACGCGGCCCTCGAAGGGAGCATCCCAGCAACTGCCTTCGGCGTGCTCGGAGGCACCGCCCACCCAAAAGCCAGCGGCCTTAAGATCGTCGAGCGCACGGGCGATGTTGGGCACCTGCGCGATAGGCAGATGCATGACGGCGCCGGCTGAAGTCTTGTAGCTGCCCACGGTCACGCCGGCGGCACGTTTATTGGCAATGACGACGCCCGCCGCGCCCACAACCTCGGCAGAGCGCACGATCGCACCAAAGTTGCCATCGTCGGTCACATGGTCGAGCACGACGACGAGCGCCGGTCCGTCACCCGCGCGGTCGAGAATATCGGCGACATCGGCATAGGGGAAGTTGCCAACCTCGAGCGCAATGCCCTGGTGAGCGCCGTGGCTCGACAGCGCATCGAGCTGCGTGCGCGGCACATACTTAATGCGGACACCCGCGGCTTTGAGGTCGTCGACCAGGCGCGACAAGGCGGCATCGCGCTCCCCGCCCTCGGCAATGAGCGCGCACTTGATGGGAAAACCAGTGCGTAGCGCCTCGGCAGCAGCACGACGGCCTTCGATAAACTCACCCTTGGGAGCCTGAACGTTGTCGCGGTTGCGATCTCGCTGCGGACGCGCAGCCTGGGCTTGGGAGCGCTCGCGCTGGCCCTTGGGAGCGGCAGCGCGATCATTGCGGCGAATCGGACGTGAGCCAGAAGCGGCCTGCTTGCCGCCACGAGGCGCACGCTTGCGATTGTCGGCCATAAAGCGACCTCCTAAATACAACTATCAAACGAAACAAAATAAACGACCGCCCATGAATATTAATTCGGGCGGTCGGTACGGGTTTTCCAAGTGCCCGAGATTGCCGTGAAAGAGGAGCGACGCGTACTTGGGTACGCGAGCGACGGTTTGAACGGCAAGGTCGGGTGCTTGGGAAACCCGCGGGGATTAGAGAGATTTGATACGGGTGCCCGCGGCGGTATCCTCAATGGTGAGGCCCAGGTCCTTGAGCTGGTCGCGGATGGCGTCGGCCAGATCCCAGTTCTTGGCGGCACGGGCCTCGGCGCGGGCCTCGAGAATCTTGGAAGCTGCCTCGTCCACGTCGTCGCCCGTGTAGGCGACCAGGCCGGCGGCAACGCCCAGCAGGCCCAGCGGCAGCTCGACCTTGGGCTCGGGAAGCTCAACGCCAAACGTATCGAGCAACTCGGCCAGCGTGTCGGCGGCGGCAAGCGCGGCGGCCTTGTCGGCAGCGTCGCCCGCCTGCTCCAGGTACTGGTTGCACTCGGTCACAAAGCCAAAGACGGCACCCATGGCACCAGCGGTGTTAAAGTCGTCGTCCATGCACTCCTTAAAGGTGGCACGGGTCTCGGCGGCCTTGGCGGCAAACGCCTCGGATGCCGCCTCATCGGCATCGGCCGTCGCATGGTTCGCAGCCCAACACAGGTTCTCGACCGTACCGGCGATACGCGTGAGCGAGTTCTCGGCACCCTCCAGGCGCTCCCAAGAAAAGTCGAGCGGCGAGCGATAGCTCGTCTGCAGCATCAGCAGGCGCAGGGCGGCAGCGGAGTGCTGCTCGAGGACCTCGGCCAGCGTAAAGAAGTTGCCGAGCGACTTGGACATCTTCTCGCCGTCTACCAGCAGCATGCCCGTGTGCATCCAGGTGTTGGAGAAGCCCTGGTGCCAGGCGCAGGTGGCCTGAGCGCACTCATTCTCGTGATGCGGGAAGGCCAGGTCGGAGCCGCCGCCGTGGATGTCAATCGGAGTGCCCAGGTAGCGATGCACCATGGCGGCGCACTCGGTGTGCCAACCGGGACGGCCCTCGCCCCAGGGGCTCGGCCAGCTGGGCTCGCCGGGCTTGGCGGCCTTCCACAGGGCAAAGTCGAGCGGGTCGTTCTTGTCCTCGTTCTCCTCGATGCGCGCACCAACCATAAGGTCATCGATGTTGCGGCCCGAGACCTGGCCATAGTTGGGATCGCTGCGCACGGCAAAGTACACGTCGCCGTTATCGGCGGCGTAAGCTTTGCCCTGCTCGATGAGCGTCTTGATCATGGCGATCATGGGGCCGATCTCCTTGGTGGCGCGGGGGCGCACATCGGGATCGAGCACGTTGGCAGCGCGCATGACGCCAATAAACTTATCCGAGAACTCCGTCGCGACCTCGGCAGCCGTACGGCCTTGCTCGTTGGCGCGCTTGATGATCTTGTCGTCGACATCGGTGAGGTTCTGGGCGAACGTGACCTCGTAGCCGCTCGCGATGAGCCAGCGTCGAATCACATCGAAGCTGATGAACGTGCGGGCGTTGCCGATGTGAATGTTGTCGTAGACCGTGGGGCCGCACACGTACATGCGGACCTTGCCGGACTCGATGGGCTGGAACTCTTCCTTTTTATGGGTAGCGCTGTTATAGATACGCATTCGTTACTCCTTAACGGTTTTCTGTAGCAGGCAGACGGCCCAGGCACCAATTCCCTCGCCCTGACCTTCCCAACCGAGCTTTTCGGTCGTGGTGGCGGCGACGCCCACGTTTTCGACGTCAACGCCCAGGGCATGGGCCAGGTTGGCGCGCATGGCATCGCGATGCGGGGTGATCTTGGGCTGCTGGCAGGCAATGGTGCAGTCGGCATCGACAAACTCAAAGCCCAGCTCGCGCGCATAGTCCATTACGCGGGCAAGCAGCACCATCGAGTCGGCACCCTCGTAGGCGGGATCGGTGTCGGGGAACAGCTTGCCGATGTCTCCCCCGCGGCAGGCTCCCAAAATGGCGTCGGCCAAGGCGTGCGCGAGCACATCGGCATCCGAGTGGCCCAGCAGGCCGCGCTCGTAGGGAATGTCGACACCGCCGATGATACATCGACGCCCCTCCACCAGACGGTGAACGTCGTAGCCATGGCCAATGCGCAGGTTACTGAACATGGGGAAGGTCCTCTCCCTCGGCCATGCGGCCAAGCAGAATCGCGGTTACGGGACGCAAGTCCTCGGGCACCGTCACCTTAAGGTTATCGCGCGGGCTCTGGACGCAGCGGACGCGCCCACCCATGCGCTCGACTAGCGACGAATCATCGGTGCCGATAAAGCCCTCGGCAATGGCTGCAGCGTGGGCGCGCTTCATAGCATCGACGCTAAAGATCTGCGGCGTCTGCGCAGCCCAATAAAGCTCACGCGGCGGCGTCTCGACGATGTTATCGCCGTCAACAATCTTGAGCGTGTCGATCGCGGGTTGACCGCACACGACACCGTCGAGGGCACGGTCGCTCACGAGCACGTCGATAGCGTGGTCGATGGCCTCGGTCGTAAGGAGCGGACGAGCGCCATCGTGAATGGCGACGTATTCAAAGCCCGCCGGCACCGCGTGCACGCCTGCGCGGGTGGAATCCTGGCGGGTCTCGCCGGCATCAGCAAAGCTGATGGGCGTGTCATAGTCAAACGGGTCGATAGCCAGGCGGCGCATCTCGGCACGACGCTCGGCAGGGCAAACCACGACGATGTGGCCGACCTTATCGCTACGGTCAAATGCGCGGATGGACCAGCTCATAAGCGGACGGCCCGCTACATTGACGAGCTGCTTGCCACCGGGGTTGCCAAAGCGCTGGCCGCTGCCACCGGCAACGACCACGGCGCATACGGGCGCCATTATGCGTTCCCCTGTTTGGTGCCTTTCATGCGGTACAGAGAGTCCGCAAGAATGGCAGGGTTGTTAACGCCAAAGTCGCCCAAGCGCTCCGGATCCTCGCTGATGTCGTCCATGAGCTCCTGCAGCGAGCCATACTCGTCGACGATCTTCTCGGCCACGCCGTCGCGCACGACGGACACGCGCGAAAGCGTGCGCAGGCCCAGCGGTGTCATGACGGAGTCCTCGTCCAGGTCGTCATAGCCCAGAACTGCCGCCACGTGCTGCGGGTCGGACAGGTCCTTAGGCGTCATGCGGCTCAGCTCGGCGCGGATCTTCTCGGCGTTGGCCTCAGAGGAATCGCTCGCGTAGTCTCGAATCATCAGGTCATACTCGGTATCCATGCTGGAACCGGCGAGCTGCTCGAGCTGCATCTGCACGAGCTTGCCCTGGTTGCCCAGCTTGACGATGCAATCCTTAAGCTCGGTCTTTGCCTGCTGCATGATCTCGAAGCTCGAGAAAATACCGGTAATGTCGGCGAGCGTAACGTAGTCGTCGAGCTCGAGGGCCGTCAGGCGCAGCAGGGAGCGGTCGAGCGACTGACGGGTGGTCTGGAGCGTGGCGACGAGCTGGTTGACCGAGCTCATGATGGTGGTGACGGGCTGGATCTCGTAGCTCTTGCCGTGAACGTACACGTTAACGACGGCACGACGGGCCGAGACCGAGATCACGATGGCATCGGTGAGCACCGACATGCGAGCGGCGGTGCGGTGACGCATGCCCGTCTCGCTCGTGGCAAGCGAGGGATCGGGATTGAGGTGGAAGTTGGCGCGCAGGATCTGGGTGAGGTCGCCGTCGATGACGATGGCACCGTCCATCTTGGAGAGCTCGAACAGACGGTTCGAGGTGAACGAAATGTTGAGCGGGAAGCCGTCGTTACCGGCAGCGAGCACGTTTTCGGTGTCGCCGACGCAGATAAGGGCGCCCAGGTGACCGGCGATGATCATATCGAGGGCGGTACGGATCGGCTGACCAGGTGCCGTCAGGCGGATTGCCTGTTCCATACGCTTTTGCAGCTCGTTCTTATCCAAGGCATCGCTCCCATCGTATACGCTCCATAAACGCTAAATAGTTTCTCACGGTTTGTCCCTGCGGCGCTTGCGAAATCCGATGCTTACAGAATGAGCGAACACCGCTTAGGTAGCTCATTTGGGACGAGGCTCTCTTGACTGCTCATGTGGTAGCATCGGGTCTCATATAAATGAGGGAGTAGTCGTGTAATCGGGTTCGCCCGCAGAGAGGGAGCCAGACTATGGGACTTGCAGAGCTCGTGTTGCTCGCCGTTGGCCTTTCGATGGACGCCTTTGCCGTTTCCATCTGCAAGGGTCTCGGCATGAATAAGCTCAACCTTAAAGTCGCCGTGGTACTCGGCCTTTTCTTTGGCGGCTTTCAGGCCGGCATGCCCGTGATCGGATGGGCGCTCGGCAGTCAATTCATGGGCATCATCGGGCCCATCGACCATTGGATCGCCTTTATCCTTTTGGCCTTTATTGGCGGCAAGATGCTGTGGGAAGCCTTTACCGAAGACGAGGATGAGGACGAAGGCGACGGCAAGGATACCGAGAATATTGACCTGGTAGAATACCTGATTCTCGCCATCGCCACCTCGATTGACGCGCTCGCCGTGGGTATCTCGTTTGCGGCGCTCTCGGTCGACATCGTTCCAGCTGTATCGCTTATCGGCGTCACAACGTTTATCTTCTCCGTCGCCGGCGTAGCGATCGGCCACACCTTTGGCGCGCGCTACGAAAAACCCGCCACCATCGTGGGTGGCGTCGTGCTCATCCTCATCGGCCTCAAGATTCTGCTTGAGCATCTGGGGATTTTGGCACTGTAACGCCAAACACAATCGCTCAAAACTCAACGCCAGCACAAGGTCTCATGCAGAGTTTTGCATAATGCCTTTTCATGCAGACTTTTGCATGTCATACTGATATGCAAAAGTCTGCACGTTAGGAGATCGCTGTGGATACCCTTCCCATCACCACACCGCGCCAAGCTGGCATCTATGTGCGCCAGGCACGCGAGGCTCAGGGAATCACCCGTGCGACCCTCGCTAAAAAAGCCGGCGTTTCGGAGCGTCTGCTCGCATCGCTCGAGCTAGGAGATGCCACCGGCATTCGACTCGACAAGCTGTTGAAGGTATTCGATGCTCTCGGACTGACGCTCGCCGCTCAAGGGGATATCACCGAAACGGGCAGCGAACAATCAGTCAACGCCCCGCATGCCGACCAGGAACCTCGCAGTGTCCCCAAGCGCCATCACGCTCAACGCCCTCAACATAGCAAGCGTCGCAGCGCCGTCATTCCGGCTCTTGAAGATGCACCCTTTACGTCCGAGGTCTACGACAAAGCCTTCGCAGATTTCGCCATGTCCAATCTCGGAATCTCGATTGCCACAAACGCATCTGCCCAAGCAAAGCCTGAAGGGAACACTTCTGAGCACTATGAACATTAGCTAATTTGGGACGTGTCTCTTTTAATTACTTCAATCAGCGAACGTGCCCATATCTAAAGTAGCCAAAACCCCATTACACATGACGCACGAGAGAGCAAAATTCACCGACATGAGAATCACGAAAAGCCATGACCCTTTACACCGAAACAACTCGTGAACCGTCTTCTTAAACATGTTAGCTCCCATCAAACGACCTTTTATCCAAAACTGAATTTGTTCGCCGCTTAATCGCTCCCATATATCCCTTGTTGTGAATTCTTGCTCAAGACATTATCGCGGGTTGCGGTGCCCAGGATCCCATTTCGCCTTTATATACATACGAATAGGCCCCCTATTTGCATAGGCAAGCGCGGAGATTATAACGGCAGCCACCATCAGGCCGAAAATAGCCCTTTTGTCCGGAAAAAGGGACGAGAGAAAAAGGCATATTGCGGAGAAAACTATAGCCACCCCCATCACTCGGTTTACACCTTGAGTCTCGGCCGTCCGCTTTGCCTCCTCTAAACGCTCTCCCGATAGCAATGACATTCCGGCAAGCAATCCCGTGAGCTTGCCTCGATACATCATTATTCCGAACACCAGCAGCAGGCATGACTCAACCATTGGAACCACAACGTCCGACATCGCCATCACTCCAGTCCATTCCTTGTCATCGAATCCTTGCGGCGGCTCAGCGCATCTGGCGTCAAATGCAACCTCGTGTCAAACGGTCTGCTCGTAAGCTCAATTACTTTGCATGAGCTCGAACGCGCCGGTTTAAACGGCATACAGTTTAGCCTCGATGGCCTACGCGATTCTCACGAACATATGCGGGGGCTCCCGGGGCTTTACGACCGGGTGCTCGACGCCATCGATATCGCGCTGAACGAAGCCTCACTGCACTTTTCAATTGCCTTTTGTCCGGCATCGTTCAATGTCGACGATTTCAAGCCAGATTATACGATGCTTCGAGACAAGCTGAAATCGTCGGGTAGAACTGACCGAATTGACCTTCGAGTTCAGCCACTCATGCTCCTCGGTAGAGCCCGAAGAAACCGCACGATTCGCCCTTCTAATAATCAATACCGTCGGCTAGTCAACACGATCAACGATCTTCGATACGATCCGGACTATCGAGGCTACTTCATGTTTGAGTGGGGCGACCCTATCGACCACTTGGTCAGATTCCCTCAACTGCAAATGCAATTTGACCAAGTGGCCATCCACGCCAATGGCGATATCGTCGCATCCCCCTATATACCTCTCATCATCGGAAACGTTCGCAAACACAGCCTTCAGGAATACTACGATGCCGGAATGGCAACCGTTTGGGATAAGCCCGTTGTTACCGCGTTGGCCAATCGTATGCACTCGATTGACGAGATGGAAGAGATCTCATCGTTGATTGCAGACATCAATATGGACGGCGACCTCTATATCGACCTAATCGACAATGATCTAGGCGACCTGAGTGTCCTGTCCCAATTCTAAGGAGATGTTCCCATGTACGAGCCCCCAGAAGTAGAGAGGATGGATTCCAAAACCGGCTCCGTTCCCGTTGTGGTCAACTTTGCAGCCGTCGTGGATAACGTAGTCGCAGCCGTCTATGATGCCGTCGTTGCGGCCTACGCATTCTGGTACTCAGCAGACAACGACGGCACCGAGACGAGTGCAGCACAGAACTAGTCGCCGGCTCATCGAGCAATCACCTCGCCTATCACTGCATGCGATTGACTGCGCAGCCCCAGCCAACGCCCAAAGCGCCTTGAAGAGCTGCTTGTAGCATTCGTTCATTCAACAGCGGGATCTCTTCACCATTCTCGGCCGGCCCGACAGGGCGACACATCAGTCGGGCCGGCCAGACTTATACAACGCGGCGACTCCGCTCACGCCACACTCCCCGAAACTCGCACTGTCATCACACGGGCAATCAACACTGAATCCTGTTGTGCGATATGGGCAAACGGTCACGTGCGCGATTAAAACGAATTCACTTAGCAGACTTCAAGAATGCTTTTGCACCGCAGGATGGCCATACGCAGAGCGCGACACGCATAAGCCAAAAGCGGCATTAAAAGCCATCCCCTTCCCTGCTGAATGCGCGTCCTAGCCCATCAACCGGTCGGACCATCGCGAAGATGGTCCGTGCTTCCATGCTGCGATGCGATATCAAGCATCACGAATAGCCCCCGCCCAACGGGGTTCTCCCCTCCACAGGCGTTTCGGAACCCGCCCCCATCCCGAATTCCCACGCAGCGGCCGCGTTCACCGCCGACACGGGGACCCCTAGCTCCCCCGCGACGCGGGCGCGGGCGGCGAGGTCGGATGTGAAAGCCGGACCGCAGAGGTATCGAGCGCACGCGGCCAGGGCCTCGAGGGCGCCTGGCGGGTAGGGAGATCCGAGCATGAGGCAGGACAACGCGCAGGCCCGCGAAAGGTTCACGAGCTCCCCCGCGACGCGGCAGACCCTCGGCTGCCCCTCGTAAAGGATGCAGAAGACACGGTCGAGGTCCGACGGTTCGACCAGGCTGTACCGGCAGTCCGCGTACAGTGCGCAGCCCCTCCCGCGCGGGTCGCCGTCCGAGTCCTCATCCGGCTCATGATGGCGCACCTCGACCCAAAGGCCCTCCAACACATCGTCGAACCCGAAATCGAGCTCCGCCTAGACGCTCTCGCCGAGCGCATCGCCCAGGGCGAGCTCCGGCACCTTCGTCACACGGCCGTCCAGCCACTCAATCTCTGTCATCGCGCGCATGGTGCAAGCCCCTTCCGACACGGGATTGTCAGCTCAACCCGACCCTTACCCATACGGACGAACATAACTCGCCAGGGGAAGCCCCTGAAGGCCGTGCGCCACAACATGAGGCCGAATCCGCCCCCGGCTGGACAGGCCAACAACGAAGGAGCACACGGAACCGGCGCGGCGTTACAACCGTCCCGGCAAGCGTGTCACTTGGCCAAGTCATGATGCCGACAAACCCGGAAATGCTCCAACGGAGCGCCGAACGAGCGTAACAATATACAGCCGTGCAACACGCGTTGGACGACCAGAACATCCCAAACAAAGGCCTGTCGGTCCCACCTTCAAGCCCAATAGCAAAATGTGCATCAACGGATTTGCAGCGATACAAGTCTCAACCGTCACCATCACACCGCAGCGCGCCTAGTCCCACTCATCCTACTGCAAATGTCCCAGAACGAGAAAACGACCAGCTTAACATGCCAACCTTTATATCCGCACGCGCGTAATTCAACTCATAAGGACCGGCTATCCCTTACCTGTGACACAATCTCAAACGCACAGAACAGAATCATCAGTCCAATCATCGCATAAGAGGCAGCCGAACCTTCAAGCACTATTCCACAAAGAACAATCTCCGCGCCGCCAATAAGAACTGTTATCAGGCGCTCTGCCTTTTTGCTCTCGCCGCTCGCATAAAAAGGCGGCAAAGCGCACAAGATCACATATAGCCCGGGAAGGGAATACAGGATCGATAGTCCAAGCCCCCCATCAACCGCAGCGCTTTGCGTAAGAATCAACTGAACCCAAACGGCAATTATCACTGAGCAGGTTGTCGGTAAAAGAAGACTAGAAATATAGCACGCAACAAAGTCCCGTCGCATTCGAACAGAGAAATCCGCGAACTCTCTTCGCCGCGTGGAAACAATAAGGTACACAGAAATTGCAATAGAACCAATCAGAGAAAACAGCGGAACAACCAGCAATTCAAGCTTATTACCCCATCGATCAACCACACCCCCACTCCAATGAGCGGGAATTGTATCAGGGAGGACTGACCAAGCCGCCCATAGAATCAGAAATGGAAGAATAGAGAGAATGAAAGATGATAACACTGCAGTAGTTTTTTTGAGGCTCTCATCGATTCCGCATCTCCTTGCGCGCTCACATTCCACTCCGCCTTAAATCAAGTTTAAATAAAAACTTGAAGGCAAATTTGTTTTAATTAGTATGGAAACTATATCCATTTAGTTCTAATTTGTTCGTAGTATCAAATCGATACCGACACTAGCGTGACACAGTCTTTCAAGACAGCTATTCAACATTGGTGGTCACCGCTATGGACAATGTGAACCACCTAAACGAACTCTCAATACAGTCCCAGCTTAGCACCCTTGAAAAACTGGTCGCGGACGCGGAACAATCTACCGACGCAAGACGCGATTTCGAAGCTCAGCCTCGTGCCGTATTCCAGAAATATGGAATTACAGACCTCCAAATTAAAGCGGGAAATCGAAAAGTCTCTGTACGAACTGGTGGAGTCAACCGAAAAGGAGGCGCGTGTCACCGTTGCACGCGCAGTATATCGTCGTATCCAACTTGCATATTATGACGAGGACACCGAAGCTGAGCCGCAAACGATACCTCTCGTAAACGTTGTACTTAATGCAAACGCAGTAACGAACGCAAACATCATTCTGAACGCAAACGGAATGGCAAACGCAAACGCGAATGCTCAATACAACGCCAACCTTAAGTACGACGTCAACACAATGGGCTATGGATCAGCTATTTTTATGAACAAACCTGATGTTGTTGAACTATCGGAATCGTACAAACAAACTTCTGTCTTCAGGAAATTTGATCAAGAGGGCTTGAGTGCAGCGAGGCAAGCAGCCGTGCTTAAAACAGCAATCAAGAATTCCAGCTCCAATACCATCAACCCCGAAGGGGCTTCCAATGGGGTCGCCCGCGGGTCTTATCGCTCCGTCGAATTCGAAGTTACTTACTCCGAGAACGAAGGCACCTTGGTAATCACCGACGCCCGTTTGCTCGCGGCATGATTTCCGAAAGCTCGCAGCACGTGCTGTTCCGCAGACCTCGAATGCTGACATTTATAACAACATATAAATGTGGCGCTGTGTGTGATCATTGTCTGATGAGCTGCACTCCGAACAACAGTGACAGGCTTACTCTTCCCCAAATGCGGCAATTCATCGATAGCTTCGCCGAAGTATGCGTCGGAAGTGGTGTTGTTGTGTTTACGGGCGGAGAATGCACCCTTCTTGGCGATGACCTTCTCGAGGCCATCGCATATGCGAATTCTTTAGGACTCTTTACTCGAATTGTAACGAATGCGTGGTGGGCAAAAAGCGAAAGAGACGCAGAAGCGTTCCTCAACGAATTGAAGTCATGTGGCCTTGACGAAATCAATATCAGCTGCGACGACTTTCATGCGGAATATATACCCCTCGAGAATGTGCGCAACCTTTGGAACTCAGCAAAAACAATGGGCTTTCAAACTCTCGGCATTGCGGTCTGCAGAGATAACAACAGTACAATCAGCCCGGCATACCTGTGCAAGTACCTTAATGAAGACATTCCACTCCTGCATCAGTTCGACGATAATACCCAGCCTCCCCGCGCGCCAGCCCGCTTCATCACGGATTCAGGCATCACGCGAATTGGGCGCGCACGAAATCTCAGTCTCAACCAAAATGCGCGACCGCAGACACGTCTCTTAGCGTCACACTGTTCCGACTGCGGCCAAGACTTCGTTATTTCCCCAAACTGCCATCTTGCACCCTGCTGCGGAATAAATGCAGAGGGAACTTGGCTTTTCGATCTTGGCAAAATCAATCTGACGGATGACATTAATGAACTGCAGCTGCTCCTACTTAACTACATACAATACATAGGACCAGGAGGACTTCTGAAGCACTTGCGCACGAGCGGAGGCCTTTCTTCATTTGGGCGCTCAAGCTACCTCTCTCAATGCGAGATTTGCGAAGACATCGCCCTCTCGAAAGAGGCACAGACCTGTCTTGCAAAGCTAGCTCCTAAACTGGCAGCCGACTTGATTGTCGAGACTAAATTCGAGACTACCTTTATCGGAAATGGGTCTGATATACATGATTGAAGTGCTACCCTCTTTAAATTCGCTCTCGAGTAATCCACTCCGTAGATTGGACACTCTTGGAGTAACAGATTTTTTAGACACACTTGACATATCTATCGATCCTTTTGAATGCGCGCATCGCATCTGGGATCAACTTGACAGGGAGCATCAAGAGCTCGTCTCCTTCCTGATGCTAGGTGGAGAGATTGATCTCGATTCAGAAGTGGCAAAAAGAAGTCTGCTGAAAGGCACTGTTGAAACCATAGCCTCACTCGGGCTGCTAAGCGAGCACAATGGCAATGCCTCCCTTTCCGGTTTATCTCTAATCCGATATCATGGCATCTGGCTTTTTGCCGATGCGCCATCACCCTCGCCTTTACTATATTTTGGCTCTGATTCAATTGGGCTCGCTCGTCGGCTAAGCCCATCCCCCGGAAAGAATGCCTTAGACCTCTGCTCTGGACCAGGCATCCAGGCACTCATACTGGCAAAATCTGGAATGCACGTCACGGCGATAGATATCAATCCAATCGCCTCAGAAATCTGCCAACTAAACGCACTGGTCAATGGTATTAGCGAAGATTTAACTATTCTAACCGGAAGTCTCTACAACGCACTAAACAATATCGAAAGCTCTTGCAGCTATGAACTCATTACGGTGAATCCTCCTTTGCTCCCAATCCCAGAAGACGTACCATACCCCTTCGTTGGCGATGGCGGCCCAGATGGCCTCAACATCACAAGCAAGGTTATTCGAGGTGCAGGAGATAAACTCACTGATAGCAGATATCTCTCTGCAATTGGAATGATTGGCCTTGGAACCAACAATCAATCAGCATTTGAACGAATACAGAACGATTTGTTGCAAGCTGGCCTCAATGGTGTCTTGACAATAATCTCGAGCTTTAACCTCGGACCCCAATCTGGCTGGATCGACGGTATCGCATGCACATCTGTTGCACATGCTCCAGGAAAATATTCCAGCAAAGAGGAGGCTGTAAAAGAGATATCGCGCGCATACAAAAAAATCCACTACGACCGCGTCTGCACCTATCACTTGAAGGCGTGGAGGGAGAGACAGCCCTTTCAAAATCCCATCCTAACGATTCAAGACTGCTCCGCAGATGGCAACCCACTTGGCCCCTGGATCCTCTAAAGCATCCGTCATACGAAAGCAGGTCAATAGGCTGCGCGCCACTCTCTGATGACGCGCAGCCTATCTCATTTCCCCCGCGCTTTACCGAGCCCGACTCACACCTCATAGTTGGCACCGGTTTTCAAAATGCAAGATTCCGCATACAAAATCACTTCTTCTGTCTAGGTGGCAGACCTACGATTTTTGTAGTATAAAGTTCTTCTCAATGCCTTCAATCTATTTCGAGATTGAGAAGAACTTGCATCGGGTTTCATAGAAGCGATATAGATGATACGTTTTGTCCTATCTATATTCCGAGATAGATCAGGATGCCTTGTCTTTATCGTCATTTCAATAGTCGGCTTGGCCCTTTCCTACATTGCCCCTTTTTGAACGGTAAATTTATTGACTTCCCGCGCGTGGATTTCGTGGACAGGCCCCCTTGTGTAGCTTCACCCGAGGCGCTTCCCCGTCACCCTCCAGCGCCGGGGTTCCCCTCCATCACGAAGAGGTAATCCCCGTCCGGCCTCGCCGTCTCTGCAACGCCAAGCCTCCCGAGCGACTCGAGGAAGGCGGGCTCGTCCCGGGAGAGTTGACAATACTATAGAGACACGTCCCAAATTGACTAAAGGGTGATATGGGTTAGACGCCGGGCAATATCCCATTTCTCAAAAGAAGAGGGGCGCCCGTCGCTAAAGCTCGGGTACCCCTCTCGGATCATTTGCAATCCGCCAGCACGTGGCTCGGGCTGCTGCTCGTGCGACCTTTACGCAGCGAGGCGCTTGAGGACGTCGATGAGCAGCTCGTAGAAGCGCTCGGCAGAAGCAAGTTCCATGCTCTCGTCCGGGGTGTGGACATCGGAGAGCGTCGGACCCACGGCGATGGCGTCCAGGCCGTGCAGGGCCTCGGCAAACAGGCCACACTCAAGGCCGGCGTGAATGGACTCGATGCGCAGCTCGGAGCCAAAGAGCTCGCGATAGCTCTCGACAAAGACGTCGCGGACCGGCGAATGCTCGGCATAGCTCCAGCCGGGATACTCGAACTCAAACTTGGCGTCGAAGCCCAAGACATCGGCCAACGTCTGCAGGCGGTCCTTGAACTCGTTCTGCAGCGAGGTGATCGAGGAGCGCGGGGACAGCATGATCTTGACCTCGTCGTCAGAAGTGGCAACCACACCGATGTTGGAGGAAACCTCGACGGAGCCGTCGGTAGCGACGTTGCGGCGAATCACGCCGTTAGGGGCAAGACGCAGGGCGCGGATGAGGGCAAGCGCGGACTTCTGGTCCATAGCCTCGACCTCGGCGTCGTCGGCAATCTCGACGGTGCAGGTAAAGCCGGGGTCGAAGACCTCGAGCTCGGTAGTGACGTCGGCGATGATGCCCTTTGCGATCTGGGCCGCGGCCTCGGCGGCAGCGTGATCGGCATAGACCAGAACGGCCTTGCACTCACGGTTGATGGCGTTGTCCTTGGTGCCGCCGTTAAAGCTAACGATGGCGGGCTCGCCGGCAACCATCAGGCGGTCGATGATGCGGGCCATGATGAGGTTACCGTTGCCGCGCTCCAGGTTGATGTCGGAGCCGGAGTGACCACCCAGCAGGCCAGAGATGTCGAGCGTGAGGGTGCTACCGGTCTTGTGCTCGCGCACGATGGGGCAGGTGTAGGTAACGACGACGCCGCCGGCGCAGCTGACGGTTGCCACGCCCTCTTCCTCGGAGTCAAGGTTAATCATGGTGCGGGCGCTGATCTGGGACTTGTCGAGCGTCTCGGCGCCGACCAGGCCAGTCTCCTCGTCAGTGGTGAATACGCACTCGAGGGCGGGGTGAACGATCGAATCGTCATTGAGAACAGTGAGCATCAAAGCGACGGCGATGCCGTTGTCGGCACCCAGCGTGGTGCCGTTGGCGGTAAGGACGCCGTCCTTGACGACCAGGTCGATACCATCGGTCGTAAAGTCGTGCTCAACGGAGCCCAGCTTGTCGCACACCATGTCGATATGACCCTGCAGCATCACGGTCGGGGCATTCTCGGCACCGGCAGATGCAGGCTTGCGAATGATGACGTTGTAGACTTCGTCCTGGTACACATCGAGGCCGCGCTCCTTGGCAAACGCAACCAGGAAATCGCTGATGCCCTTCTCGTTGCCAGACCCACGGGGGATCGCGCTGACCTCCTCAAAGAAATGGAACAGCTGGGCGGGCTCGTAGCCGGTAATCTTGTAGTCCATGGTACCTCCTTGGCGCAACTGGTTAGACAGTAAGACATGCGACTTGTATATTCCCAGACTTTGCGTGCATAAACCAGTCGAAAACGCCGAGCGCCCTCGCATCATCGGCTAACGGCGAGGAAACGCCACTTTATCAAGATGCAGCAGGCTAAACGGGCAGAGGGAAGGGATCGCTGGTCTCTCTAACCAACCTCAACGCCTGTTCGACGTTTATGCATACACCATTGGTATGTTTAATGAGGTTTTTGTCCTCGGTCACCACGTAATCGGCATCGACGCGATTAGCAACGCCCAGCATAAGGTCGTCCTCAAAGTCGTTGTGATGATACTTGAACACAAAGGAGTCGAAGACCTCGTCTGCACCGACCGAGGCAATAATCGACTTTTGCCGAATCAGGCGAACACACGCCCACGCTGTCTCGTCGGCACCGGCGATGGCTTCTGGAGTGAGAGCCCCCTCACGGCGGGCGTCGGCCTTCATCGTCCTTCCCAGAATGTAATAGACGTCTTTGACAGACAGGGAGGACGAGAAGAGGACGATATCCTCCGCTTCCGCCGCGCGAGAAAGGAGCTCGACTATCGGCCTGGTCGCATTCGTACGAGCGAGAAAGTAATCTAGCCAGACGTTCGTGTCGATCAACAGCTTGAGCACACGTTTCGTTCCGACGCCGCTCATAATTCGATCCAATCGCTGAATCTCTCGCTCATCATTTGATCGTATAACTCGTCGTAATCAAAGGCTTCATCGGGGCTCGGCCTCTGAATCGAGAACCGCTCATAAAATTTCGAAATTAACGCAGCCCCTTCCGAGACGCGGGACGAACTCGCCTTCGATCGTATATCGTCAGGCAGGACTTCGTCATCATTCTTTTTTGCGACGGGCATATGACCGTTCTCGGTCAAGTACTGCCACAGCTCCCTCACAGCTTGTGACGGCGTCATGCCGATATGCGCCAGCACGGCGTCCCCAGCCTCTTTGAGTTGGCGATCCATGCGTACATTCATCTGGACCGGCCGTGAGTCGAGTACCGATATAGGCATGCTAGCTCCTTCTGCTATACATATTTATATTTCGAGTATAGCACCATTTACTCATAAAAAAGGGGCGCTCCGACAGGAGTGCCCCTTCGCAAAGCTATGTTAATCCCTACAGCGCGCCGGAACCGGCTTGCATCATGCCGCCGGGGCCCGAGGTCACGCCGCCGCTCACGAGCGCGGCGTTGCCGGTGTGCGGTGCCGCCGGGGCGGTATCGCCACCGAGCGTGCCCGCCGGACGCGGTGCCGGGATCTCGCCCGTGCCGTGGCTAAAGACAAACTTGCCATCGGCCACGTCGCACAGGACGGTATCGCCCTCGCCCCACTCGCCGGCCAGAAGCTCCTCGGACAACGGGTCCTCGATGAGCTTTTGGATGGCACGACGCAGCGGACGCGCACCGTTGGTGAGGTCGGTGCCCTCGGCCACGATCTTGTCATAGGCCGCATCGGTGAGCTTGATGTTCATACCGTTGGCAATCAAACGCTGACGCAGGTCGTCCACCAGCAGGTGCGCGATCTTGGTGAGATTCTCACCCGAGAGCTTCTGGAACACCACAATGTCGTCGATACGGTTGAGCAGCTCGGGGCGGAACAGGCGCTTGAGCTCGCCCATCGCGCGGCCGCGGATCTCACTCGAGGTAAGACCCTGCTCGCCCGTGGTACCAAAGCCCACACTTGCATCCTGCGCGATCTCGCGGGCGCCCACGTTTGACGTCATGATGATCACGGTATTGCGGAAGTCGACCGTCTTGCCCTGGCTATCAGTCAGGCGGCCCTCCTCCAGCACCTGCAGCAGGATGTTGAAGATATCGGGGTGCGCCTTCTCGATTTCGTCGAACAGCACGACCGAGTACGGGTGGCGACGAACGGCCTTAGTGAGCTGACCGCCCTCGTCGTGACCGACGTAACCCGGAGGGCTGCCGATGAGCTTGGAAACCTCGAACTCGCTACCGAACTCGGACATGTCGAAGCTGATGAGCGCATCCTTGCTGCCAAAGAGGTACTCGGCAAGTGTCTTGGCGAGCTCGGTCTTGCCCGTGCCGGTGGGACCCAGGAAGATAAAGCTGCCGCCGGGGCGACGCGGATCCTTGAGCGGTGAGCGGCTGCGGCGCACGGCCTTGGCAACGGCCTCGACAGCCTCATCCTGACCGATGATGCGCGTCTTGAGCACGCTTTCGGCCTGCAGCAGGCGACGGCTCTCGCTCTCGGTAAGCGAGGACACCGGCACGCCCGAGGTCACGGACACGATATCGGCGATCTGGGAGACATCGATGGTGAGCGGGCTGGCGTCGAGCTCAGCCGTCCAGGCAGCCTTGGCCTCGGCGAGTTCAATCTCGGCAGCCTTCTGCTGCTCGGTGATCTCAGCAGCCTTGTTCATGTCGTCGCTCTCGGTGGCCTCCTGCGCGGCGGCCTTGAGCTCCTCGATGCGATGCTCGGCCTCGCGCACCGGCTCGGGCGCGCGATTCGCGGCGATGCGAGCTCGGGCACCGGCCTCGTCAATGAGGTCGATGGCCTTATCGGGCAGGAAGCGGTCCTGGATATAGCGGTTGGAGAGGTTCGCGGCGGCTTCGATGGCACCTTGCGTGTAGCGCACGTGGTGGTGCTCCTCGTAGCGCGGCTTGAGCGCGGTCAGGATCTTGACCGTGTCCTCGACGCTCGGCTCCTCGACATCAATGGTCTGGAAGCGACGCTCGAAGGCCGGGTCCTTGGTGAGGTACTTGCGGAACTCCTCGGCCGTGGTGGCACCGATGATCTGGAAAGCACCGCGCGCGAGCACGGGCTTGAGCATAGAGCTCGCATCGATAGAACCCTCGGCAGAACCGGCACCGATGATGGTGTGCATCTCGTCGATAAACAAGATGACGTCGTCGGCTTCGGTCGCCTCCTGGATCACGTTCTTGAGGCGCTCCTCAAACTCACCGCGATACTTGGCACCCGCCACGAGGCCCGGCAGGTCGAGCGTCCAGATATTCTGGTTCATGAGGTTCTCGGGCACGTTGCCGGCAGCAATCTGCTGCGCCAGGCCCTCGACGATGGCCGTCTTGCCCACGCCGGGGTCGCCCAGGATAAGCGGATTGTTCTTAGTGCGGCGCGAAAGGATCTCCATCATGCGCTGGACTTCCTTTTCGCGACCAATTACAGGGTCGAGCTCGCCGTCGCGCGCCTTCTGCGTGAGGTTGGTCGCGAACTGCTTGAGCGTATCGGTGCCACTCCCCTTTTGCTGAGAGGCATCCGAGCCGCTAAAGAACGGCAGGCCCGCACCGGGACGACCAGCACCGGCGCCGGCGAGCGGACGCTTCTTGTCCTGATCCTTGGCGGTGAGTTTCTCGATAGCCTTTTTGATGGAGGCGGACGACACACCCAGGCGCATGAGGATGTCCATGGCCATGCCGTTGCCCTCTTCGACGATGCCGATCAGCAAGTGCTCGGTCGACACGTAGGTCTGATTGTTTTCACGCGCCACGCGGAAGGAGCGCTCCATCACGCTGATGACGAGCGGCGTAAAGGCGAGCTTAGCCGCCTCGGTCTCCTCACTGGGCTCGGGAACCGTGGTCTGGACCTCTTTGAGGGTATCCATGATGTCAACGTAGGAGATGTCGAGCGAACGCAGTGCCTCGGCGGCAATGCCCTCGTCCTCCTTGGCGAGCGCAAGCAGCAGGTGCTCGGTGCCCACCTTATTTGAGTGAAGATCGAGCGCCTCTTGCTTGGCCATGGACATGACCTTACGCGCACGATCGGTAAAACGGTCTAACATGCTAGTTCCTCTTAGACGAGCTAGTTTTTCAAACGCAAAGCGCCACTCGTGGCGGCGCTTTGGTCTCTTTACCCATATGAGGTATATGTTAACCGCTGGGGCCTTTTCCGCATTCAGCCATACGACAACGTCTACAAAAAAGGAATCGCCGGGTGCGGCGGGCGCTCTAGGTTAGAGGCTGTTACCTAGCAGGCGGGCTCGGCGTCCATGCTCTCGGCAACGTCATTGACGGCATCGGCAACGGGAGCGCCCGGCATATGCACGAGCTCCATGTGCGGCTCGGCAAAGACCGTGCCCATGGGGAAGGCACGGCGGAAGACAAAGCGAGCAACCGGACCAGCCACCAGCAGGTTCCAGGGCAGGGCCATGATAAAGTTGCGCGGAATGTTGACGAGCCACATCATCGGCAGCGCCTGCAAACTGGTAAGCGGGCCGCCGGGCATATGGAACAGGCCTTCGCACGCGCCGTAGAGCGACATAATGATGGCCATGGGGACGACCATGCAGGAGCTGACGGCGAGCGTCATGACAAGCGGAGAAATCTTGCCCGGCGTGACCAGGAATTTAAAGGCGAAACCCTTGGCAAGGGGGCTGGCAACAAACCAGTCGCAGCACATGGCAAAAATGTAGGCAACGGGGAAGCCGAGCCACGCGGCGGCAACAACCTCGCCGTTGATGGCCCCATGCTGCAGGGCAACGTTGTAGATGCTCATCCAGAGCACCATGCAAAAGCACATGATAAAGGTGAACAGCAGGCTCTCTCGTTTGTTGATAGGCATAAAGGGCAAAATCCTTTCTGTGTTACGCCGCGGCACCACGCAACAAAAACGGGCGGGCAAGATGGAGCTGTTGGGACTTCATCTCGCCCGCCCGTGGTACGTGCGTCTGCAACTACTTATGTGGTGGAACCAGCCTAGCACGAAACGCATGCGCTTCGTAAGCGTTGAGTTTATGAAGATGCAGGGCACCAATAATCCCCCGACCCCATAAGTTGCGGTGGAATACGGACTGTTTTGACCCTTTAAGCAGCAATTCAGTCCCTATTTCACCGCAACTCATTTGGTGCAAAGTAACCTGTTCCCCTTGCACCAATTAGCTGGTGTGGCGCCAGCGAGGGTCGGTGAGCGTACGCGCCACACCCAGGCCAACAGGCAAAAACGCCACGATGAGCACTGCACGCACAAACCAGCCGAGCATATTGACCGTGTCGAAGGTGCACATGTAATACATCGAGCGATACAGATACAAGCCCGGCACCATAATGACAATCGATGGCACCGTGAGGGCGATACGTGGATAGGTGAGCTTGATTTCGGCTAAGCTCGCGAGCAGCCCTGATACCAGCGCACCGATAAACGCCGCCGCCTCGGGAGGCATACCCGCGCTCATGCCCAGGAAGGGAATCATCGTCGGCGCATCGACGAGCGTAAGGCGCAAGGTATTGGACACGGCGCCGATGAGCCCTGCCGCCGCTGCCATCTTTACCGGACTGTTGAACATGACCGAGAATCCAAACACGCCGACAAAGCTCATCACCACGCGCAGGAGCGTAAGGGCAAGCGGCGAAAGGCCCAGTGGGGCAAAGTCGTCCGGCGCCAGGCCAACACACTCGGCAACCATCCAACCTACGAGCGTCGCCATCACAATAATCGATACGGCATATGAAAGGCGCTCGATACCGCTTCGCATGTCGAGCTTAGCGATGTCGAGGCCTGCCGTAATGAGCGGAAAACCGGGAATCACAAAGAGCATGGCGCCGATATAGCCTTCTTGGTGCGACATTGCCCCCGGAATCACCTGGCCAAGGCCGAGCAATGCCAGCAGATACGAGATACAAGCAAGCGCGACGCCGGTCGTCAGCGCACTGAACTGGCCAAGACCCTGTTTGAGAATATGGGAGCGAGCAAAGTTGCCGACACCAGCGCCCACGAATGCACAGGCCATCTCGATGGGGCCGCCGCCGAGCAAAAAGACGAAAGCGCCGCAGGCACAGGCCGCGGCAAGCCCCTGCTGCCAGGGAGTGTAATCGGGCTCTGAGCTCTCAACGGTCTTGAGCATCTCATGGTACTCGTGCACGGTAAACCGGCGCCCATACGTCTCGATTTCCTTTAAGAAACTCTCCATCATCCAAATGCGATGGGTATTGACGCCCGTTGTGGGCAGGCTGACGACCTCGTTAAAGCAGTGGCCATCTTCGATGCAGGTACACTCAAACGATAGGAGACTCAAGTCGACGTGGATGGTGACACCGAGTACGGCGGCGACTCGATTCATGGTATCGCGTACACGCCAGGCACCCGTTCCGCTCGCGAGCATAAGCATACCGGTGCGGCAGATGATGGATGATTTATCGGTGAGCGGCGCATCGACGGCAAGTTCATCGCCTGCCGTCACGATCTGGTGCCAGTCAGTTTTCATATGGAGCGCGCCGGCACGAACACCGTGGTGCATGGGGGCTCTCGAAAGCAGCGAGTTAAGGCGCGGAGGCTGTGGGGGCTCCACTGATTCACCCTCAACCTCATCAGCCTCTTCATCGACCAGATCAAAGGAATCAAGCGGCGCTGGCTCGCGACGGTCGATCAGCTCCTCGTCCTCATCATCAAAGTAATTGAACTGATCGAGCATGTCCTCTTCGATTGCGCGCTCGCTCGCATCGTCCATATAGACGCTCCCTTCCTACCGACTAACCCCCATCCTAGGCAGCAACGGCTAAAGGAAACATAAAAGAGACGACTGTCATGCGAGCCATGTGCTCAATAGCCGTTGGGTAGTCGTTTAAGAACGTCCCCAATGACTATTGACGGCCAAGGCAACGCCGATGTATTGGCAACGTCAGCGAGCGGGCTGCATTTGAGACAAGGTGACGTGAAACGAAAGGGCGCTGACCTTCTGGTCGCGCCCTTGAAGTTGAACGTCAGATTGTCCAAATGCGGCCCGCGCAGCGTCGAGCCGTTACGCAGTTCGTAGAACCGCGTAACTAGTTAGTACATCTTTGCGCCGGCGGGGATGGAAGCGTCGAGCTGGATCAGATTGAGACGCTCCTCGCCCTCCTCCTCGTGGATGGCACTGATGAGCATGCCGCAGCTGGGGATGCCCATCATCTTGCGCGGAGGCAGATTGGTGATGGCGAGCAGCGTCTTACCGACCAGGTCCTCGGGCTCATAGTAGCCATGAATGCCGGAGAGGATGGTACGGTCGGTGCCGGTGCCGTCGTCGAGCGTAAAGTTCAGCAGCTTCTTGGACTTCTTGACGGCCTCGCATGCCTTGACCTTCACGGCGCGGAAGTCGCTCTTGGAGAAGGTATCAAAGTCGACGAACTCCTCAAACAGCGGCTCGACGGCAATCTTGGAATAATCAACCGTGGGCTTGAACGGCTTGACGAAGGGGCTCGCGGTGTTGCCGGCCTCGGCAGCCTTGGCGGCAGCGGCACCGGACTGGAAACCCTTCTCGGGCTTCATGTGCGGGAACAGCAGCACGTCGCGGATGGAAGCCTGGTTGGTGAGCAGCATGACCACGCGGTCGATGCCGATGCCGATGCCGCCCGCAGGAGGCATACCGTACTCGAGGGCGCGCACGTAGTCCTCGTCGTACTCCATGGCCTCGTCGTCACCGCCGGCCTTCTCGGCCATCTGAGCGGCAAAGCGCTCGGCCTGGTCGACCGGGTCGTTGAGCTCGGAGAACGCGTTGGCGTACTCGTGACCGGCAATAACCAGCTCAAAGCGGTGCGTCAGGCGCGGGTCGTCCTCAAAGCGCTTGGCAAGCGGGCTGACCTCGATGGGGTAATCGCACACGAACGTGGGGTTGACGATGGTGTCCTCGCCCAGCTCATCGTAGATCTCGGCGATAATCTTACCGGCGGTCCACTCGGACTTAATCTCCAGGCCCTTCTCGCGCGCGGCGGCAGCAAGCTCCTCGACCGGCGTGTCGATGGTGACTTGCTTGCCGAGCACGTCGGAGACGATGTCGGTCATGGGGCGGCTGGCCCACTCACCAGAAAGGTCGATGGTCTGGCCCTGGTACTCGATGACCTCGGGGTTGCCTATGGCCTTGTTAGCCGCCTTAATGACACCCTGGGCGAGCGCCTTCATGCCCTCGAGGTCGGAGAAGGCACGGTAGGCCTCCATCGTGGTGAACTCGGGGTTGTGGGTAAGGTCCATGCCCTCGTTACGGAAGATGCGGCCGATCTCGAACACGCGCTCAAAACCACCGACGATGCAGCGCTTGAGGTGCAGCTCGGTGGCAATACGCAGGTAGCACTCCTGATCGAGCGCGTTGAAGTGGGTAATGAACGGCTTAGCCGTAGCGCCGCCCTGGATGGTCTGCAGGATGGGGGTCTCGACCTCCATGTAGCCGTCGGACTCCATAAAGCGACGGAAGGTGGAGAGAATCTGCGAACGCTTACGGAAGGTCTCGCGAACGTCGTCGTTGGCGATCAGGTCGACATAGCGCCGGCGATAGCGGGTCTCCTTGTCGGAAAGACCGTGGAACTTCTCAGGCAGCGGACGAACGGCCTTGGAAAGCAGGGTCGCGCTCTTAGGGGCAACGGAAAGCTGGCCGCGCTGGGTGCGCACGACCACGCCGGTCACGCCCAGGATGTCGCCCAGGTCGAGGGCCTTGAGCGTATTCCAGGCAGCCTCGTCCATGTCGTTGATGCGGCAGAACAGCTGAATCTCGGCAGTCGCATCGCGCACGACGATGAACATGATCTTGCCCTGACCGCGCTTGGCGACCACGCGGCCGGCGATCTTCACGACGTCCTCGGTGTCCTCGCCATCGGCAAGCTCGGCGTACTTAGCCTCGATATCGGCGACGTAGTCCTCAAGCTCAGAGTGCTCGGGATAGGGATTCTGGCCCGCCTCGAACAGGGCGGCGCGCTTGGCTAGGCGGGTGGCGCGCTCGTCGTTGAGCGTCGATGCCTGATCGGCGGCGTTCTGGTTCTCTGCCATAAGTTAGCTCCTCAAACTAAAACGCTCCCCAGGATTCGGTCCCAGGGAGCGAAAACATACCTGTACGCGGGACCGTGGTCTAGCGTGCGATCTTGGCGATGGTGTAGACGCGAGTCTTGCCGGAAGGCGTAACGACCTCGACGGAGTCGCCCTCGCCGTGACCGATGATGGCGTGACCGACCGGAGACTCGTTGGAAATCTTGTGCTCGAGCGAGTTGGTCTCGGTGGTACCAACGAGCGTGACTTCCATGACCTCGCCGTTGGGATCAATCAGCGAAACGGTGGAACCGATGGAGACGGTCAGATCGCCCGTGGTGGCAGCAACCTGAGCGTTGGCGAGGATGGCCTGGATCTCGGCAATACGAGCGGCGTTCTGGGCCTGCTTGTCCTTAGCAGCGTCGTACTCGGAGTTCTCCGAAAGATCGCCGAACGCGCGGGCTTCCTTGATGTCCTCGACGATCTCCTTGGCGTAATCGCCCTCACGCCAAGCGAGCTCCTCGACGAGCTTCTGGCGGCCCTCAGCGGTCAGTACGATCTGGCTTGCGTCCATACGGATATCTCCCCAACTCTGATCAAACAATCAACTGTCAACAAAACGAAAAAGACCGGCTAGCCTGCGGGCAAGCCGGTCAGGTGCTCACCCCAAAGGGATGGGACTACTCTGCGTCCGCGTCGCCGTCCTCTGCCTGCTTCTTCTTGGCAGCAGCGAGCTTGGCCTCGAGCTCAGCGATCTCCTTGTCCTCCTCGGACTGCTCGACTACGACCTCCTCGGCCTGCTTGGTCTCGGCCTTATCGTCGCTCTCCATACCCTCACGGATATTCTTGACGGTAGAGCCGAGGGACTTGCCGAGCTTCGGCAGGTTCTTGGGCCCGAAGATAATCAGGACAACGACGAGAATAATGATGAGCTCAGGAGCCCTCAGTCCAAACATGTAGACCTCCACAATACAGCGAGACAAGCTCGAATGAGTATACCGCGGGTATCGCGGTATCACAACAATAGCTAAAAAAAAGGGACCGCAAGAAGCGGTCCCTCCTCATGCTCTGGTCGGGTTGACTGGATTTGAACCAGCGACCCCTGCGTCCCGAACGCAGTGCTCTACCAAACTGAGCCACAACCCGTTAGCTCGACTATAGTAACAAAGATTTTCGCCGCGTGCTAGAGAAATTTTTATTTCTTTGGCGCGTCGATTTGAACCGTGTTGGGAATAAGCTCAGTCGCGCAGGACCACCAGCCGTTTTGCTGGGCAGCCTCGGCAAGCCTTTCGGCCGTGGCGGCGGTGTCGCAAATGGCAAACGAGCAGGCACCCGATCCGCACACATCTACAGCAACGGTGCCGTCCTGTTTACGCAGCCAGTCGAGGACCGTTTGAATCTGCGGCTCCATCTGTGCGGAAATGACACCCAGGTTGTTATGGATGAGTGCATATGCCGTCTCGGCATCACCAGCATGCAAGGCAGAAGCTATCGCGCCGGGCTTGTCCGCAGGCACCGGGGCCTCGTCAAAACGTCGATAGGCTTCAATTGTCGAAACGCTCGCCTCGCGTGGCTTAACCAGTACGACGGGCGTCGCGGGCAGCGCTGGGTACTCAGTTGCCAGCACGTCTCCCCCACCTACGTAGAGCGCAGGGCTCGCGTGCAAAAAGAACGGGACGTCAGCACCAATGCCGCACGCGATGTCGTCGAGCGCGGGATCGGTGCGATCAATGCCCCAGAGCTCCGCCAAGGCGACAATGACCGCGGCCGCATCCGTCGAGGGACCGCCCAAGCCGGCGCACAATGGAATGCGCTTCTCAATCGTCACGCAGATGTTTGCCTCGCGACCATAATGCTCGGCCATAGCAACCGCAGCCCGATACGCCGTATTCTTTTGCATGGGAAAATCTGATGCCGGAACCGTCTGGACGGTCAGCGCCTGCACCGGCGTGACCGTCACGGTATCGGAAAGACCGACAGCTGCCATCAGGGAATCGACCCTGTGGTAGCCGCGGTCATCGCGCTCGGTATGAACCCCCAGGTAGAGGTTAATCTTTGCCGGCGCGAAAAGAGTCAGGGACCGATCGGTCACCGCTAGTGCTCCTCGAGCTGATTGCCGAGCGGGGTAAAGATATGCTCGCCGCTCTCGGGGTCGAACAGCTCGACCTGACCGGTGAGGACATCGATATACTGGTAGGACTGACGCGACTTGCGGCCGCGGCGCTCGTCAACCTCGACGATGAAGACGGCGGGGTGGACGCTCTTGATGGTGCCCATGCGCTCGACGACGCGGGTGCGGCCCATGTTGGCCTTCACCTTGACGCGATCGCCCACCATATCGGTCAGCTTCTCGTGGATGTCGTCGACGTGATTGACTTCCATCTCTTCCATGAACAGGGCCTCCAGAAGGTGCAATTCAAAAAGGGGACAATACCCCTAAGATAGACAAAACTCTAATACTATAGCACCCTGCTGCCGCCATACGCAAGTAGTTAAATAAGCCCGGTCCCAAATTGACTACTTACAGACTATCGGTGTCCAAGACGATGGTGAATGGGCCGTCGTTGACCAAGTCGACTTTCATATCGGCGCCAAAGATGCCGCGCGCCACGTGTTCGACATCTTGGCGAACGAGCGTCAAGAAGTACTCGTAGAGCTCGTTGGCGACATCGGGGGCGCCGGCATCCGTAAACGATGGGCGGCGGCCGTGACGGCAATCGGCGAACAGCGTGAACTGCGACACCACGAGTACCTCGCCGTCAACATCGGCCAGTGCCAAGTTGGTCTTGCCGTTCTCGTCCTCGTTGATACGCAGCCCGCGGAGCTTGCCCCACAGCTTATCGGCCTCGGCGTGCGTATCGCCGTGACCCACGCCAAGCAGCACCAGGTAGCCGCGTCCAATGCGACCCACGCACTCGCCGTCGACCGTCACGCCGGCGTTGAGCACGCGCTGCACCACCGCGCGCACGGTCTACTCCTCGCCCGTCAGCTTGGCGGACAGATGCTCGAGCGCATGGAAACGATGGCTGATGGCATTCTTCTCGTCCGCTGTCAGCTCGGCCATGGTCTTGCCCGGCGTATCGACCGGCAGGAACAGCGGGTCGTAGCCAAAACCGTGATCGCCGCGGCCCTCGTGCGCGATAACGCCCTCGCAGGCGCCCTCGCCATAGGTGACCAGGCCGTCCGTGTCGATGAGCACGACGACGCTCATAAAGCGCGCAGTGCGGTCCTCGTCGGCCACGCCCTCCAGATTCACGAGCAGCTTGGCATTGTTGGCGGCATCGTCGCCGTGAACGCCCGCGTAGCGCGCGCTATACACACCGGGCTCACCGTCCAGTGCGTCGACGACCAGGCCCGAATCGTCGGCAATGGCCATAAGGCCCGTCTCCTCGACGGCAGCCTGCGCCTTGATGATGGCGTTCTCCAAAAACGTCGTGCCGTTTTCCTCGGGGTCCTCAAAATCGCCCAGCTGGCCGAGCGCCACAAAGCGAACCTCGGGCATGACCTTGCCCAAAATGGCCTCGATCTCGGTGAGCTTATGGGCGTTGCCCGTTGCCACGACAATGGTCGCTGCCGGGTCGAGGGTGTCGATGTCAATCTTCTCAAGTGCCATGAGTGGTCTCCTTGTCTCTATAGCAATGCCGCGCCGAGGGGCGTTCGGGCACTTGGCCTCTCCCCTCTCAGGCGATCGGACCTTTCAACGCAGCATTTCCGCAGATAAAACCTACCAAAATAAACCTGTCCTGTTTTGGCAGGTTAGGCGAGGGCTTGGCGCTGAAGCTCGATGAGCTCGGCGATACCCTTGTCGCCCAGGTCGAGCAGGGCGTTGAGGCGTTTGCGGTCGAAGGGCGCCTGCTCGCCGGTGCCCTGGAGTTCGATCATCTCACCGGTGTCGATGGCGACGAGGTTCATGTCGACCTCGGCATGACTGTCCTCGGAATAATCGAGGTCAAGCAGCGTATTGCCGTCGACAACGCCCATGGAGATGGCAGCCACCTGGCCGGTAAGCGGGATGCGCTCGATCTTGCCCGCCTCGACCCACATGGCGAGGGCGTCGTGCAGCGCCACCCAAGCGCCGGTAATGCTCGCTGTACGCGTGCCGCCATCGGCCTGAATCACATCGCAGTCGACGGTGACGGTGTACTCGCCGAGCGCCTTCATGTTGACGACGGTACGCAGGCTGCGGCCAATGAGGCGCTCGATCTCCATGGAGCGACCCTTGCGGTTGACGTGCTCGCGCTTGCAGCGCTTGCCGGTCGACGCCGGCAGCATGGCGTATTCCGCGGTCACCCAGCCAGCCTTAGCTCCCTTTCGCCAGCCCGGTACGCCCTCCTCGATAGTGGCGGCGCACAGCACGCGCGTGTCACCGAACTCGGCCAAACACGAGCCGTGGGCGTGCTTCATGACGCCACGGGTGAGCTTAACGGGGCGCAACTCGTTGGCGGCGCGGCCGTTGGCGCGGTTGACCTGCATGTACTCCATAGAAATATCCTTTCGGCAAAAGATGTGGCGAAGGCCTTGGCGGCTGCCTTACATCTATTTCAGTTCATCGATATCGATATGTTCGATGCTCTTGAGCGGCTGACCAAAGATAAAGCTGCCCGCCACCGCAAACTCGGCAATGTTATCGGCCGTCGTGGCAAAACGATGCTGCGGCTCGGCGGCGTCGCCCGCCAGCTGCTCGCGGCGCGTGAGGATATCGGTCAACTCGCGTGTGGTCTCCGCGGCGGAACTCACGACGCGCACCCCAGGCCCCAGAGCATGGCGGATAGGTCCCACCAACAGCGGAAAATGCGTACAGCCGAGCACCACGGTATCGATACCGTGGTCGCGCAGCGGCTCAACCGTGGCACCCACCAGCGCACGCACGGCAGGCGTATCGAAGATGTCCTCGTTCTCAAGCCACTGTTCCTGCAGATGTGCACCCGAGGCGAGCTCGTGTTCGACAACCTCGACAAAGCTCGAGGCAGGACAGCCGTATACATCGACGCCGGCATCTAGATCCTGAATGGCGCGCGTGTAGGCGCCCGAGCGAATGGTGAGGTTGGTGGCGAGCACGCCCACGCGACGCGAGCGGGTGCTGTTGATTGCCGCACGGGCACCCGGCGCAATCACGCCGATCACGGGAACGTCGAGCACCTGCTGGGCCAGACGCAAGGCCGCAGCGGTCGCCGTGTTGCAGGCGATGACCATAATCTTGACGTCGTGCTTCGAAAGCCAACGACCCGCCTGCAACGCAAACGAGCGCACCTCATCCTCGGTGCGCGTGCCGTAGGGACAGCGCTTGGTGTCGCCAAAGTAGTAGACGGACTCGCGCGGCAACGCCGTCGCGATGGCGCGCGCAACTGTCAGACCACCCAAACCAGAATCGAACACGCCAATCGGGCGCGTGTCGCCTACCGGATTCTCGATATCGGACATTACCTCACCAGTCTCTCTCGAAAAGACATGTCCAAGTGCGGCGGCGGCGCGCTACGAGCGCGCCGCGACCAGCAGCTCTGCCGTCGCCGCCCAACCGTCGACAATTTTGCCACGCGTAACGAAAGCGTTCTCGCAAGCAGCCAAGAACTCGGGCGCGCCAGCGCTCGTCAGGCCATTCTCGACCAGGCAAAACGTGCCCACGTAATCGGCCATGTAGAAGTCGGACTCGGAGTCGCCGAGCGCGAGCGTCTCCTCGCGCTCGACCCCCAGGTGCTCGCAGAAGCGCGCAATGGCAACGCCCTTGTTGAGACCCGCGGGGTTGATGTTGAATGCGCGACCGTCCTCGACGCGATCGAGCTCGAGCGTCGTCGGCTTGGACAGGTGAGTCAAATGGCCGTTGCAAGCCCAGATCAGACCGCAGTCGGCCTCGTCCAGGATGGCCTGGACCTCATCGTCGGGCACATCGCCGCGCATGCCGACGGTGACCTCACGGTATTTGTAGCCGGTCGACATGTCGTTGTGATACTCGATCTTGTGCGGCCAGCGGGCAAGGATCTTCTCGCACACGCCGGTCTGCTCGATCACCTGGTGCGGAGTAAGGCCGCAGGCGGGGTCGTAAGGCATGTCGCCAGTCAGATACTCCCAATCGTTGGCCTTGAGGTCGTACATAACCAGGCCGCCCATCTCACCAATGTAGGAGTTGAGGCCAAGCACGCGCGCGTCCTCGTGGATCATGGTGCGGTTGCGGCCCGAGGTGGGAACCACCTGAATACCAGCGCGAGCAAGCGCCACGACGGCCTCGACGAGTTTGGTCGAAGGGTTGCCGTCGTTGTCGCGCAGCACGCACGAGCCGGGTGCGAGCATCGTGGCATCCAGGTCGGTAAAGACGTACTTGACCTTGGCCAAGCGCTCGCGCATCTCGCCCGAAAGCTCGGTAACGGTCGGCAGGGTGTTGTGGGACATGGTTACTCCGTTTACGTAGAAGAGGTTTAATCTTGGTAGCGTGTTTTCCCTAAGGCAAACACGCTTACGGGCCCACAGGCGTGTTTTCCCTAGGGTAAGCACACCTAGAAGGCATTGCATCATCAGACGCCGGGGTCCGCAAACGCCGTCCTAAAGGCGGCAGCGTTTAGGCGTCGTACGCCGCAAGGATGCGCTTGAGAACCAAGCCATCGCGCTTGCAGGGCTCGGGTCCGTTCTTGCGCAGCATGCACTCCTCCTCGCCCTTACCGGTCACGATGACCACAGCGGGGCGCTCGGTCTCGCGCACGGCCGCCTCGATGGCGGCGGTACGGTCGGTCACAATCTGCCAGTTGTCGTTTCCCTGCGCCTGGACATTGCGCGCAATCTCGGCACAAATGTCCTCGACGTCCTCGGGGCCCGGGTCGTCCTCGGTAATCACGATGCGATCGGCGTACTTGCCGGCGGCAATACCCATCGTGGTGCGGCGATCGACGCCCTTGCCGCCCGTTGCACCAAAGACAACCGCCAGCTCGCGCTCGGGATAGTTCTCGTGCAGATCGCGCAAAAGCGTCTCGAGGCTCATGCCGTTGTGCGCAAAGTCAACGACGCCCAAGATTTTGCCCGATACGGACGGATAGAGCTCCATGCGGCCGGGAACGAAGACACCCTCAAAGCCATGGACGATGCCCTCTTCGGAAATGCCCAGGGCCTCGGCGCAGGCAATAGCGGCAAGCGCGTTGGACACATTGAACTTAACCGGCGTGGGAATCACAATGTCACGCGTAAAGCGGGGCGTACGCACTGTTGCCACCATGCCGCAGTCGCCATTATGAATCGCCAGCGCAAGCACGTCGGCACGCTCGTCGGTCAGGGAGAACGTTACCGTACGCTCGCAGCGGGACGCCGCCTCGAGCACACGATCGACCTTATCCATATCGAGGTTGACCGCGGCAAAACGGCTCTGCGAAAAAATCTTGAGCTTGCTGGCAAAGTAATCCTCGAGCGTGGGATGCTCGATCGGCGAGATGTGGTCCTCACCGATATTGGTAAAGGCGCCCACTTCAAAGGCAATCTTGCCCGTACGCTCGTATTTGAGGCCCTGGCTCGACGCCTCCATGACCAGCCACGGAGCGCCCACCTCAGCGGCATGTGCGATACGCGACTGTAAGAGGAAGGACTCGGGAGTCGTCAGCTTGGAAGGGCCCGCCTCGATACCATCATCGAACTCGATACCCGTGTTGAGGGCAGGCCGATGGCAGCCCGTGAGCTTTGCCTCGTTGGCAAGAATGCCGCGCAGATAGAAGCTGCAGGTCGACTTGCCCTTGGTACCGGTAAAAGCGCAGACCTTCACCTTGCCCGAAGGGTGGCAGTAATAGGCATCCGCCACCACAGCGAGCGTACGACGGATATCGTTGACGATCACAGCGGGAATATCGACGTCATAATCGACCTCGGACACGTACGCCACGGCGCCATCGGCAATCGCGGAGACCAGATACTCGCGCTTGAACGCACGGCCCTTGCAAACAAACAATGTGCCCGGACGCACCTGGCGCGAGTCGTCGGTCGCAAACTCGATGCGCTGGTCGTATAGAGTATCCGGCTTGGAAACAACAAGGGCCTCGGCCTCGAGCAGCTCTACATAGCGCATCAAAGCCAGCTTCTCCTGCGTCATATCCGACATATAACGACCTCTCTCGCTAAACCTAACCTTAAAAGAGCAAAGACCGTCTCGGATGAATCCGGTCACGTCCTTCGTATTATCAACCATCCTAATATGCCACCTAACCTTGCGAGCGTCTCAGCACCCTAAAAACTTGCAAGGATTGGCGCGCGGTTAATTCGAAATAACAAGAGACCTGCCCTACAAAATGGATAGTGTCGAACTCCTTTACCGGTATGAAAATCATCAAAGAGGTTCCGACGGGCGAGCAGTTTGGCATGGCGCCGACGAGCGGCTCTTCGAGCGAGGACGCCTCGGGTGCCGGCGATGAGACAGGCTCCACGCTCACCGTTACCTCGACAACTGCAAAGTCAAACGAAGACACCGGCAACGGCGTGCTCGGCGGCATCGCGACCCGCCTGGTCAATCGGAAGCTGCCTACTCGCTTGGCATGACGTGGCCCCAAGTCATGTCGCGCATTGTGATTCCGCAGGCCGTGCGCTGCGTCATCCCAGCCATGACCAGCGAGTTCGTTATGCTCTATAAGGATACGTCGCCGCTTTCGAGCGTCGGTGTCATAGAGCTCATGCTGTTCTCCAAAAACCTCACGGCAACCACGAGAAACATCACACCCTACATTTGCGCCGCACTCTACTATCTGGTTGTAACGATTCCGCTAATCCACGTCGTCACCAAGGTGGAGCGCCACCTTGCCGAGCGCGGCAAGCGTTAACCTCTCTTGCGCGTTCTCGCGCACGGCAATCATCACAGTCACGGCCCGCCACTTCACCCGAAGTGCGGGCCGTGGTTTTTTCGGTCCCCTCGGCGCTTATGCCCCATCACGAAACAAAAGATTGGCATGATAGTAAGGATTGATTGATATCGACTGCTGCAAATCCTTGCGGCAGTGCACCTAAGCCGTCAGCAGAAAGGATCTTGCATGTGCGGTTTTGTCGGTTTTACCGGTACAGATGAACAGAGTGAGCTGGTTCTCACGGCCATGATGAATCGCATTATCCATCGCGGTCCGGATATGGGCGGTCAGCACATCGTCGATAACGTCGCGCTTGGCTTCCGCCGTCTTTCGATTCTCGACCTTTCCGAGGCTGGTGCCCAGCCCATGTCGAGCGATGACGGCAAGGTCACGATTGTCTTCAACGGCGAGGTCTACAACTTCCAGGAGCTCCGCTCCGAGCTCGAGGCCGCTGGCTACGTCTTCCACTGCAACGCCGACACCGAGGTCCTGGTGCACGGTTACGAGGAGTGGGGCGAAGATCTGGTCAACCGCCTTCGCGGCATGTACGCGTTCGTGATTCACGACCAGAACAAGAACAAACTCTTTGGCGCCCGTGACATCTTTGGCATCAAGCCGTTCTATTACTACCAGGCCTCCGACGGCTCGCTGCTGTTTGGCTCCGAGATCAAGAGCTTCCTGGACCACCCCAAGTTTGAGAAGGCTGTCAACCACGACGCGCTGCGCCCCTACCTGACGCTGCAATTCCCCGCCACGGAGGAGACCTTCTTTAAGGGCGTGTTCAAGCTTGCCCCGGCGCATTGCTTTACGTATGACCTGACGACTAACACCATGGACATCAAGCGTTACTGGAGCTGTGACTTCACCGACGACAACTCCAAGACCTTCGAGGAGTACGTGGACGAGTGCGACAAGGTCGTGCACGAAAGCGTCGCTGCGCACCGAATCGCCGATGTTAAGGTGGGCTCGTTCCTTTCTGGCGGCGTGGACTCCAGCTACATTGCCGCCTGTCTCATGCCCGACACCACGTATTCTGTCGGCTTCGATTACAAGAACTTCAACGAGACCAACTACGCCGCCGAGCTTTCTGACAAGCTGGGCATCAAGAACGTGCGCAAGATGATCACCGCCGACGAGTTCTTCGACGCGCTGCCCGACATCCAGTATCACATGGACGAGCCGCAATCGAACCTCTCGAGCGTGCCACTGTACTATCTGGCCCAGATGGCAGCCAAGGAAGTCACCGTGGTCCTTTCGGGCGAGGGTGCAGACGAGCTGTTCGCCGGCTACGAGTGGTACGAGGACACCCCTCAGATGCGCTCCTTCAAGAAGCGCGTCCCGCTCGGCGTGCGCCGCGCCCTGGGCTCGCTCGTTCAGCATCTTCCCTACTTTAAGGGTCACAATTTCTTGACCAAGTGCGCCGAGGTCCCCGAGCGCTGGTATGTGGGCCAGGCAAAGGTGTTCGACCCGTCCGAGGTCGACGAGGTGCTTAAGCCTGCCTACGACACCGGCAAGAACGCCGCCGAAATGTGCGCCGAGTATTACAAGCAGGTTCCCAATTGCTGCGAGCTCTCCAAGAAGCAGTATCTGGACATGAACATGTGGCTGCCGGGCGACATTCTGCTCAAGGCCGACAAGATGTGCATGGCACACTCACTGGAGCTTCGCGTTCCGTTCCTGGACAAAAAAGTCATGGAATTTGCCGAGCACATTCCCGCCAACTACCGTGTTAACGAAGAAGGCTGCAAGCTCGTCCTGCGTCACGCCGCCAACCGCACGCTGCCCGACGAGTGGGCAACGCGCAAGAAGGTCGGTTTCCCGGTGCCGGTTAAGTTCTGGCTGCGCGAGCAGAAGTACTACGACTACGTCAAGGAGTACTTCACCGCGCCGTGGGCTGCCGATTTCTTTGACACGGATGCACTCATGAAACTGCTTGACGATCACTTTGAGGGCCGTGCGCTCAACCAGCGCAAGATCTATACCACGCTGACGTTCCTCATCTGGTACAAGCGCTTCTTTATCGACGAGAACAAGGGCGCCGAAGTCGCCGCCTAAGTTTCGTTATGGATTAGCGATGAACCGTATCGGGTTTCCGCTATACTCAATCCCTGCGGGCGATTGGCGCAACGGTTAGCGCAGGTGCTTTACACGCACAAGGCTGGGGGTTCGAATCCCTCATCGCCCACCACTGAATTGTTTGGCCTCCAGCGATGGAGGCCTTTCTTTTTTGCGCCCAGTGCAGAGGGATTCGAACCCGCAAGGGTGCGGAGCTGAGGAAACGCGCAAGCGTTTTCCAGCGCAGCACGCGAGGAGCGAAGCGACGAAGCGGGGCGCGGGCGGCGCCAGCCGCACGCGGACATCCCTCATCGCCCACCACTGAATTGTTAGGCCCCCAGTGATGGAGGCCTTTCTTTTTTGGCCAGAGGCTCTCCTGGCCTGTGCAGATTTATGACAAAAAGGGTTCCAGACCGTCCAATGATGCATCAATGACACACCGACAATCTGAAACCCGTTCAACCTGGCTATGTATTGCTCTCGCTAGGCCAAGACACCCGACAGGATCTCGATCAGACTGTCCACGTCGGATTCCTCGCAGACGAGCGGCGGCAGGAAACGCAGCGTATGGGCACCCGTAGCGTTAATCACGGCACCGGCGGCCAGCGCGCGGGCAACAATATCATGCGCGTCGCCCGCTGCCTCATCCAGGTCGCAGCCGAGCATCAAGCCGCGACCGCGCACATCGGTAACATGCGGTAACTTGGCGAGTTTTGCCTCCATATAGGCGCCTACCTTGGCAGCATGGTCGGCATAATCGCCGCGCACAAGCGCGGAGAGCGTCGCGGCGCACGCCGCAATGGCCAGGCAGCTGCCGCCAAAGGTCGAGCCGTGGTCGCCCGGCTTAAACACGTCGGCAATCTCCTTCTTTGCCACCACGGCACCCATGGGCACGCCATCGGCAATGCCCTTGGCAAGGCTCATGATGTCGGGCTCCACGCCATAGGTTTGGAATGCAAACGGCTTGCCGGAGCGGAAGATGCCGCACTGGACCTCGTCGGCGATAAGCACGGCGCCCACTTCGTGTGCCAGGTCGCGCGCTGCCGCCATAAACTCCTCGGTCATGGGATGCACGCCACTCTCACCCTGGATCGGCTCGAGCATCACGGCGCAAATCTCGCTCCCCAGCTGCTTAAAGATCGCACGCAGCTCGTCCACATCGTTGGGCGTGCAGGCCACAAAGCCACCCGGCAGCGGGCGGAAGCTGTCCTGCAGCCAATCCTGCATGGTGGCGGCAATGGTCTCGAGCGTACGGCCGTGGAAGCCGCCGCGCATGCACACGATGGTGTTGCCGCCATTACCGGCACGCTTGGCGTACAGGCGCGCGAGCTTCATCGAGCCCTCGTTGGCCTCGGCGCCAGAGTTGGCAAAGAAGGTCTCCCAAACTTGCTCATCCGCAGCCGGGGCACCAAGTGCAGCTGCCGTGGTCTCATCGCCGGCGGCAATGGCATCGGCAAGCACGCGCGCACCATCTACGTCGTCGTTAGCAAGCTTGGACAGCAGCGCCGCGACCTGTCCGCGCTGCTCGATGTAGAAGTAATTGGAGACATGCATGAGCTTTTTGGTCTGTGCCTCGAGCGCCGAGAGCACAGCCGGGTCGCCATGACCTAGGCTGCACACGCCGATGCCGGCAAGAAAGTCGAGGTACTCACGGCCATCGTCGCCGGTGAGCTTCATGCCGTGACCCTCGACAAACTCGACCGGAGAGCGGCCAAAGGTATGCATAACGTAATGGGATTCAAGCGATTGCTGAGCTGCAAGTGACATGAGATGCCTTTCGTTGGGCGCCAGACGGCGCGGGGCTATGGGTGCAGGAATGGGGCGGCTGCGGGTCAGCTAGACCGTCTGAAGCTTCTCGACCTCGTCAAGGTTCTCGGTCAGACGCGCAGCAAACGTCGAAAGCGGATGCGGATGCGTATCGAACTCGTAAGCCGTCTCGGTGGAATGGATCACGGTGCCGACGCCGGCATCGGTCAGCAGCTCCAGGAGCAGCGAATGCGGCGTAGTACCGTTAATGATGTGGGCACGAAATACGCCGCCTGTAAGCGCATCGACGGCCGCACGCAGCTTGGGAATCATGCCCTTATCGACCTCGCCGCCGTAGAGCATTTCGTTAACCTCGTCGAGCGTTAGGTTGGAGATAAGCGAGTCCTTGTCGCTAAAGTCCTTGTACAGGCCATCGACATCGGTCAAAAAAATCGCCTTATGCGCGTGGAGCGCCGCGGCAACGGCACCGGCGGCGGTGTCGGCGTTGATGTTGAAGAAACCGCCGTCCTCCCCCGCCGCGACGGTAGCGATGACGGGGATGTACTCGCTATCGAGTAAGCGCTCGATATAGTCGGTGTTGACGTGCGTCACTTTGCCCACGCGACCGAGCTCGGGGTCGAGCGGCTCGGCGATGAGCGTGCCGGCATCGCTGCCCGACACGCCCACGGCCAGGTTGCCGTGGTGGTTGATGGCAGCAACCAGCTCCTGGTTAACCTTGCCGCCCAGCACCTCGCGCACGATATCCATAGTCGCCGGCGTGGTCACGCGCTGGCCGTTCTTAAACTCGACGGGAATATCGTAATGGCTCAGCGCCTCGTTGATAGCCTTGCCGCCGCCGTGCACGATGACGGGGCGCATACCGATGATCTTGAGCAAAACGATGTCGCTCATCACGTCGCGGCGCAGCTGCTCATCAACCATGGCGGCTCCGCCATATTTGATAACAACCGTCTTGCCGGTCAGGTTCTTAATCCACGGCAGCGCTTCGAACAGCAGCTGCGCGGTTGCTTCGTTGGATTCGCTCGAACGACAATCGCGTGCGAATTTCATAATCTGCCTCGTCTTTCATATCGTTATCGCGCCGTGCTCCGCTGTCCGCAATCGCAACAAGATGCGCAACGTGCCTGGAATCTAGGAACGGTAATCGCCGTTGATGGAGATGTAGTCATGCGTGAGGTCGCAGGTCCACACGGTCGTTGCCGCGTCGCCTGCGCCCAGGTCGGCCGAGATCACGATCTCGGGCGCCTCGAAACGTCGTAGAGCCTCGTCCTCGTCAAAGGAAACAGTCAGACCGTCGCGACAGACAGGCATGCCCATCATGTCGATGGAAACGTCTTCCTGATTAAACTTCACGCCGCACTTGCCAAGCGCCATAGCAACGCGGCCCCAGTTGCAGTCGTGGCCGGCGATGCAAGTCTTAACGAGCGGCGAGTTGGCAACGGCGCGGGCGGCGATATCAGCTTCCTCGTCGTTGGCGGCGCCGGTAACGTTGACCGTAACAAGCTTGGATGCGCCCTCACCATCGGCGGCGATATTGCACGCCAGGCTCTCGCACACCTCGTGCACGGCAAAAGTCAACTCGTCAAAGGCATCGGAGCCCTCGACGATAGGCTCGGCATCTGCGGCAGCGGCACCGGAGGCAAGCATGATGCAGGTGTCGTTGGTCGAGGTGTCGGAATCGACCGTTACCTTGTTAAAGGTCTGCTTGACGGTCGAGAGCAGCAGGGCATGAAGTGCCGCAGGCTCGACGGGGGCATCGGTGGTGATAACTGCGATCATGGTGGCCATGTTGGGCATGATCATGCCCGAGCCCTTGCACATTCCGCCTACCGTATAGACATTGCCCGCATGACCCGCAGCCTCACTGACGTAGGACACGGCGTACTCCTTGGAGTGCGTGTCGGTCGTCATGATGGCGCGAGCGGCATCGGCGCCACCGTGGGCGGAGAGCGCCTCGTAGGCAGCAGGAATGGCGGTCTCAAACGTGTCGATCGGCAGAATCTGGCCAATCACGCCCGTGGAGGCAACCAGAATCTGCTGGGGCTCACAGCCGATGACCTGCGATGCGATGCTGCACGTCTCGCGCGCGCATGCAAGGCCGGTCTCACCCGTGGCGGCGTTGGCATTGCCAGAGTTGACCGAAACGCCGGCGATGATACCGTAGCCCTTGTCGGCACCGCCCAGGTTGGCACGGCTCACCTGCACGGGCGCCGCGCAAAAGCGATTGGTGGTAAACACGCCGGCACCGGGACAGGGTTTATCGGGCACGACAAGCGCGTAATCCAGACGCTCGGGGTTCTTGCGGAACCCAGCGTGGATGCCTGCAGCTTTAAAACCAGCCGCAGCCGTAACGCCACCCTCGACGGCGCGAATCTTGATATCAAACAGCTCGGTATTCATCGTCTTTATGGCTCCTTATGTCAAACAAAAACACGGACATCGGTTGGTGCGCCATGCCAGTCGTGATCATGAGACCAGCTTAAGAGTGGCGCCCCACTCGATGCCCGACTACCAAATCGTTAACAATCGAATGTGCTACACCGGGCACGCCACTGTGGGCAAGCCTCGTCGCTCGTCAAAGCCAAAGACGATATTGGCGCACTGGACTGCTTGGCCCGCAGCGCCCTTGCACAGATTGTCGATGGCGCCCGTCGCCACCAGCACGTCCGCGCGTTTGTTGAGCGCGAGGCCAATCTGGGCGGCATTGGTACCGACGACCGAAGCCGTCTTGGGCTGCTGGCCGGCGTCGAGCACACGCACAAAGGTGCGCCCAGCGTAGAACTGCTTGTAATAGTCGACAACATCCTCAAGAGCCAAGGAGTCGATGGCCTGCGGCGCGAGCGGCATCGTCACCGTGGAGAGCAAGCCGCGCTTGAGCGGTGCCAGATGCGGGGTAAAGACGACGCGATCAGTTAAGCCAAGGATTTGCTCAATCTCAGGCGTGTGGCGATGTTTACCCACGCCATAGGCTTCCAGGTTCTCGTCCGCGCTGCAAAAATGGGTGCGGGCGTTGCAGGACTTACCGGCGCCCGTCACGCCGCTAATGGCATCGACAATCACAGGACCGTTCTCGGCCACCCAGCCCGCGCGCACGGCGGGCGCGGCGGCAAGGCTCGTTGCGGTGGGATAGCAACCGGCGCAGGCGACCAGCACGGGTTTGCCGTCGGCATGGTCGGATGCGGCGGTCTCCAAGTCCTGGCAGAACAGCTCGGGCAGACCAAAGGCACGGGTCTTGAGCAGCTCGGGGCTCGTGTGCTCGGCGGCATACCAAGCCTCAAAGACAGACGCGTCGTTCAGGCGATAGTCGGCCGAAAGATCAAAGCAGGAGACGCCCGATGCAAGCAGCGCGGGCACCTGTGCCATGGCAGCCGTGTGCGGCACGGCCAAAAAGACCGCGTCGCAGTTCTTGAGCTCGGGGGCATCATGCGTCGTAAAGACAAGATCGCTTACGCCGGTGAAGCTCGGATACACCGCGGACAGCGGCTGGCCGGCATCGGCGTTGGACGTAATGGCAATAAGTTCAAACTCGGGATGACCGAGGACGAGGCGAATGAGCTCGGCACCGGCATATCCAGCCGCACCGACGATTCCAACCTTTACAGACATATCAGACTCCTTGTCTGCAGTTATGCACCAATGCGCATTCCGCAGCCGTCGTTATGAAGTGGGTTGAAACTTTAACACCAAAAGATGCATATATACGCAAATCTTTTGCATATTCATGCATTGAAACAATCCCGACACATTCACTCGAAGGAATTGACAAATAAATGCGGGCCCCCTATTACCCAGTGCGCCTTACGGTGACGTTGCAATGTGGGGCCCGCTACATGCGAGAATTTGAATTGTCGAAGCTTGTTGAGAGACTCGTTTAGAGCTCGACCGGCACCCATTCGTCATGGTTGCAGATAAAGGCCTCGGGTTCCTCCACGCTAAAGAAGACGAGCGTGGGGTCGTTAGGCCCCTCATAGTGCTCGCTCAAGCGCTCAAGATGTTTCCATCCCGCCTCGCGCATATCGGGAGCGGCCTGGTCATCCAAGCCGGCACGCCCGCGCAAGATGAGCCAGCCATGGCCCGGCCACCAACTCGTGGCCTCAAAGCGCTGATTTTGCAGCAGCTCTTGCCACACGTCTTTGGTGCGCGCCGTCACAAACCACAGCTTGCCGTCCTGAATCTGAGCAAACGAAAATGGACGTACATGTGGCTGCCCGTCCACGCTCGTCGCCAAGTACCACGCCGGCACCGACGTCAGATACTCCAAAACCGTATTCAATCCGTCCACGTTTCCTCCTGTACTAGCCAGTTTGAGAGCCTGGTTGGTGTGAGCTAGAGCTCCAGGCGCTCCTCGCTGCCGTCGATATCACAGAAGCGCACGGCAATGTTGTGGACCGAAAAGAAAGCAAGGCGGCCGTCGTTGGCACTCTCGTGTTCCTCGCCGATGCCCACCATGTGCTTAAAACCCGCTTGACGCACCTTGTCGCTCGCAACTGCGTCGTCCTCAAGTGCGGCTTCGCCGGTCAATACGATCCAACATTCCCCCGGCTTCCAGCCCGAGAGCTCAAACTTGGGATTCGCACTCAGCTCCGCCCACACATCCTTGTCGCGCGACGTGCAAAACCACAGCTTACCTTCATCGACCATGGCAAACGAGAACGGCCTCACGCGCGGCTGATGTCCGTCCGTCACGTCGATCGTGGCCAGATACCACGCCGGAATGCGCCTGAGATACGAGCAGGCGCGCTCAAGCTGAGCTGTGCGGTCGTTGTCGGTCATAGGGACCCCTTTCTTGCGCTCGAATCGCGCCTAAACAAGTTGAAGGTTGACGACGATGACACACGCAAACAGCAGCATCGTCACCACCGCCGCCAACGCATCGCCGCGACCAAATGCAAGCGTATGCAGACGTGTGCGGCCCTGCTCGCCATGATAGCAACGGGCATCCATGGCGGCAGACAACGTCTCGGCATGACGGAACACGCCCGTGAACAGTGGAATCGCCACACTGCCGAGCATACGCACGCCGCCGAGCGGACCGCCCGTCACGCGTGCACCGCGGCTTGCCTGTGCATCGGCCGCCTGCTTCATCTCGGTGGCAAACTGCGGCATAAAGCGCAGCGCTATACCCATGATCATGCCGAGCTCGTGCGCAGGAAGTCCCACACGCGCAAACGGTGCGAGCAGGCGCTCGAAGCCCGCGGTGAGGTCGAGCGTCGGTGTGGTGAGCGTAATAGCGCTCATACCGGCCATCATCAAGGTCAGACGGCAGGTCATAAAAGCGGCGGAATGCAGCGAGCCCTCGCTTATCCGCAGAAAGCCGAGCTGCCACAGGATGCGCCCACTCTGATCGGTAAACAAGTTGAGCACCGCGACCACGACGACGATTGCCAGCAGCGGCGCCATCGACGACAGAACGCGACGAACCGGCACCCGAGACACGGCATAGATCAGCACAACGAAAATTGCGACCGGTGCCAGTCCGCGAAAGCCACTGACCGTGAGCGTCGTGATCAGAAACACAAAGCCCAAGAGCAACTTGGTTCGCGGGTCCAGGCGGTGGATTGCACTATCACCGGGATAGTAGCTGCCAAACGAAAACGCCTCCATTAGCAGCCCTCCTCTCGCGCGACCGTCTTGGATTTAGCAATGTCCGCGACGTTAGAAGGACCGTCTGAGCGACCGATCAGCAAATCTGCCAGCTCGTCGCCCAGCGACTCAACCGTATAGAGCCCGCCGCAACGCAGCGGCACGCCCGCCTCCGCGAGCGCCAACGCCATGCGCTGAGCAGCAGGTACGCCCAAGCCGATCGACTTGAGCTCATCCGCATGCGCAAAAACCTGAGCGGGCGTGCCCTCGGCAAACACCGCGCCCTCGTTCATCACGACAATACGGTCGCAGCAATTGGCAAGGTCATCCATACTGTGTGAGACCATGACGACGGTCAGGCCCCCATGGTGAAGTCGATCGATGAGCTCCAGGAAATCACTGCGCGCCGCCGGATCGAGCCCCGCCATGGGTTCATCGAGTACCAGGACCTCGGGCTCCATAGCAAGCACGCCGGCAAACGCCACGCGCCGCTGCTGCCCGCCCGAGAGCTCAAAGGGGCTCTTGTCGCCCACCGTGGCCAAGTCGAGGCCCACGCGCGCGAGCGATGACTCAACGCGGCGGACAACCTCGGCCTGCGGCAAGCCAAGGTTGTGCGGACCAAACGCCACGTCCTGTACCACGGTCTCGGCAAACAGCTGACGCTCGGGATATTGAAACACCACGCCGACCTTGGCCTTAACCGCGGCGGCGTCTTTCTTGTTTGACAGATCGAGCCCCAGTGCGTGAACGAATCCCTCCTGGGGGCGAATCAAACCGTTGAGATGCTGGACCAGCGTCGACTTACCCGAACCGGTATGACCTGCCAAGCCCAGGAACTCGCCGCGACGCACCGTCAGCGATACATCGCGCAGCGCCCACGGGCTGCTGGGGTCGTTTCCCCAGAGAGCCTGTTTATTCGATTTGCCCGCAGTGGCCGAGCGCTTGCGCCATCGACGGCGCTCGCGGGCACTCAGCGAGTAACTATGCGAGAGGTGCGAAATCTCGATGACGGGCTCCGACACGGCTGTCCCGTCGGTTGCAGAGGAGACGTTGTCGAGCACACGAGAATCGGATGCAGAAGGCCGCCCTGCGGTGTCTTCCCCACTCCGGTCGGCATATACCTGCGCAATCTCGGCGACCATATCCGCCTCGCGCACCTGCGCATGAACGGGCACGCCCTTCGCACGAAGCGCCGTGCCCAAGCAGCACGACGCCGGCATATCCAAGTTGAGCTGCGCAAGTTCGTCCGCCCGTGTCAAGATTTCCTCGGGCGTACCGAGCATGGCAACGCGCCCCGCCCGAAATACCGCGACACGATCGGCCTCGGCAGCCTCTTCCATAAAGTGCGTAATCATCACGATAGTCATGCCGCGGTCGTGGAGCGCATGGCAGGCCTTCATAAGGCCCTTGCGTCCGCGCGGATCGAGCATCGAAGAAGCCTCGTCCAATATGAGCACGCGCGGTTCCATGGCGAGCACACCGGCAAGCGCCACGCGCTGCTTTTGGCCACCCGAAAGTGCATGGGTCTCGTGGCGCTCAAAGCCCACCAGGCCCACGCCCTTCAGCGCCTCGCGTACACACTGCGCAATTTGCGCCGATGGCACGCCAAGGTTTTCAGGACCAAACGCAACGTCATCTTCGACAAGCGTTGCCACCAGCTGGTCATCGGGATTCTGGAATACCATGCCCGCGGTCGAACGAATGTCGTAGACCAACTCGGGGTCGGACGCATCCATGCCGTTGATGCGTACCGTGCCCGCATCGGGCTGCAACAGTGCATTCAGATGCTTGGCAAACGTCGACTTGCCCGACCCATTGCCACCGAGGATGCAGAAAAACTCCCCGTCCTCGATGTTCAGATCGACGCCGTCGAGTGCCAGTACGGCACCGTCATAGCTAAAGGAAACGCCCCGACACTCAATCATGCGCGGCCTTTGACCTGGTCTTTTTAGGCGTGATGAGGTTGGAGACCGCCTTGTACACCGCAAGCGTCAACACCGAGTTAAGCACGGTCTTGATAAGGTTGAACGGCAACACGGCGGGAATCATGAGCGGCAAAATCACGTCGGCCGAGCCATACCAGAACCAAACGCCAATGGTCAGATTCGCGACCATAGAAAGCACCGTAGCGGCAATAACGCCCAACGTCAGGCCAATCACGGCACCCTTGTAGGTGCGCATCTTCTGATAGACGATAGCCGCAGGCAGGATATAGCCCAGCGTGGCAACCAAATTCATAAGCGCACCGACCCAATCGCCCGTGGTAAGCGCATGGATAACGATCGCCATAGCGGCAACAGCGGTGCCGGCACCAGGGCCATACGCAAATCCACACACCATCGCCGGCACCAGCGACGGGTCATACGTCAAAAACGGCGCCGAGGGGAGGATGGGCAGCTGCACATACATAAACAGTGCTCCCAAGGCGCACATCAACGCCATGGTAACGAGCTGTTTGGTGCTCCACCTATTCGTGTTCTCAAAATGGATATGCTGCGACTGTTCAGACATAAGATCACCTGCCTCTTTCATCCGGACTCTAACCGTTGGTACTGGGATCTCACCAGTTCAGCCGGCATGCGAACCAACGCACCCACGGGTCGCGGACTCATCGGCTCGATCGCAGGCACTTTACCTGCGCCACGGCGCCCCTTTGGCACCGCCCGATTTACCGCCAGTGGGGAATTCCACCCCGCCCTGAAACAGCAATTGCAAGTGTAGCACCAGCAGGCTTTCACGCAAGTATGCCAAGGGTAATTTGTGGTGGGGGAAACGCTCTATAGATACGCCCGGGATAGAGCGGCGCAACAACGATGCTGCAGCACGCTAACAACTGATCGCAGGCAAGTACGAAAGATCAAGAAAGGCAGTCAACACAGAATTCCCCGAAGTGCAAAGGGCGCGATTCCACAATCTAACCCGAATTCCACCACAAATTGCTGAGTCAATGGATGTAGACTCAAGCCAGACAGAGAAATTAGGTTTTCTGCCATCTCCCTGTCCTCCGTTTTTTGAAGACCTCCGACAGTGGCTCCAATCTTTAGCCGGAGTACCACAGCTCGGGGGTCAATTCATGTAGCAGGAGATATCATGACAGGAACCGCTGTCCTAATCGATGGAAATTTCTTCCTGAAACGAGCGCGCAGGCTATGGGGAGACACTTCACCCGAAAAGCGCGCATCGGAATGTCATGCCTATGCCCTGCGACACATATTCGCTAAACGAAAGATGGCGCTAGAATACGACGACCGCTCCCTATACAGAATCTTCTGTAAGGGACCGTCCCGCGGGACGGTCCCTTACTTAATCCTCGAGCAAGCCGTCTACCCAAGAACTTGCAAGACGCGAATCGAGACGAGCCCGCCACTCAATAGAGCAGACAGTCGATTAAAGTCGAACAAATGAGAGATCCCGAAATAGCTGAACAATAATTCAGCACAAATAGGGCCCCTTGTCCGCGGCTCCAAAGGAGCAGGACAAGGGGCCCTAATCTATCCGAGGACGTTCCGGAGAGAAGCCCCCGTCACGCCCCCGGATTCCCGGTGGGAGTTCTAGACCTTGTCGGCCTTAGTACATACCGCCGCCCTGCTGACCAGCGGTAGCAGCAGCGATAGCATCCTCAAGCTGAGTGTTTTTGGGCACATCGGAGACGGTGGCCTCGGTGATGAGGATCAGGCTGGCGACAGAAGCAGCGTTCTGCAGGGTGACGCGGCTGACCTTGACGGGGTCGAGGACGCCCATCTCGATCATGTCGCCCCACTCGCCGTTGGCAGAGTTGAGACCCTGGCCGGCGGGCAGCTCGGCAACCTTGTCGACCACGACAGCGCCCTCAAAGCCAGCGTTCTTGGCGATGGTGGCGACCGGAGCGGTCAGAGCCTTCTTGACGATGTCGACGCCGATCTTCTCCTCGGGGTCGTCGATCTCGACAGCATCGAGCGCAGGCGCAGCGTCCATGAAGGCGACGCCGCCACCGGCGACAATGCCCTCCTCGACAGCAGCGCGGGTAGCCTGCAGGGCGTCCTCGACGCGGTGCTTGATCTCCTTGAGCTCGGACTCGGTAGCAGCGCCGACCTTGATGACGGCAACGCCACCGGAGAGCTTGGCCAAGCGCTCCTGGAGCTTCTCACGGTCGAAGTCAGAGGTGGTATTCTCCATCTCGCCCTTGATCTGAGCGATGCGAGCGTCGATAGCCTCCTTGGAACCGGCACCACCCACAATAACGGTGTTGTCCTTGGAAATGGTGACTGACTTGGCGGTACCGAGCATATCGGCGGTGATGTCGGCAACCTTCACGCCCAGCTCATCGAGGGCAGCCTGACCGCCGGTGAGGACGGCGATATCCTCGAGCATGCGCTTGCGGCGATCGCCGTAGCCCGGGGCCTTGACGGCGCAGACGTTGAGGGCGCCGCGGATCTTGTTGAGGACGAGGGTAGGCAGAGCCTCACCCTCGACATCCTCAGCGATAATGAGCAGGCCCTTGCCGGTGCGCTGGACAGCCTCGAGAACAGGCATGATGTCCTGGACGTTGGAGATCTTCTGGTCGGTGATGAGGATGTAGGGATCCTTCATCACGGCCTCCATGCGATCGTTGTCCGTGACGAAGTACGCCGAGACGTAGCCCTTGTCGAACTGCATGCCCTCGACGGTGTCGATGGTAATGTCGAACGTCTGGGAATCCTCGACGGTGATGACGCCGTCCTTGCCCACGACTTCCATGGCCTGCGCGATCTTTTCGCCGACCTCGGGGTCGCCGGCGGAGATGGTACCGACGGAAGCGATCTGCTCCTTGGTCTCGACCGGCTTGGCCTGCTTCTTCATCTCGGCGACGGCGGCATTAACGGCCTTGTCGATGCCGCGACGGATGGCCAGCGGGTTGGCGCCAGCGGCGACGTTGCGCAGACCGTCGTTAACGATAGCCTGGGCGAGCAGGGTTGCGGTGGTGGTGCCGTCACCCACGGTATCGTTGGTCTTGGTGGCGACCTCCTTCACCAGCTGGGCGCCCATGTTCTCGATGTTGTCCTCGAGCTCGATCTCCTTGGCGACGGAAACGCCGTCGTTGGTGATGGTCGGGGCACCGAACGAGCGCTGCAGAGCGACGTAGCGGCCCTTCGGGCCCATGGTGACGGTAACGGCGTCGGCCAGAGTGTTGACGCCCTTAGCGAGCTTAGCGCGGGCATCGGTATTGAACGTAATGTTCTTTGCCATGGTAGGTAATCCTCCAAAAGAAATGTGACTCGCGTCGCCGCTTCCGAGTCCTATGCGGCGGACGCGTTCAAAGACGAATCAGAGATTCCGACGAGACTAGGCCTCGACGACGGCGTAGATGTCGTCGGCGCGCATCAGCAGATACTTCTCGCCGTCGACCTTGACCTCGTTGCCACCAAACTTACCGTAGATGACAACGTCGCCAACCTTGACGTCCATGGGGATGCGCTCGCCCTTGTCGTTGACCTTGCCGGCGCCAACGGCAACGATGGTGCCGCGCTGCGGCTTCTCCTGAGCGTTGCTGGCGATGTACAGACCAGAGGCGGTCTTCTGCTCGGCCTCGTCGGGCTTGACCAGGACGCGATCTGCAAGCGGCTTCAAAGACGACATGCTTGTTTCCTCCTTTGTGGGCCGCGCGGTCATGCCGCGCGGGTTAACCCTTTTTGTTTGCGTACGCGTTGAATGGTACCCACGAATGGCGGGTTATACAACACGGAGTCAAAAAATCTTATTTTTTGGCACTTAGATTTTCTGAATCCCGGGGGATAACTTGTGCGCGGCTCCCGTGTGGCGCCGGAGGGGCGAGATATAAGGTTTCCTACTCGGGCAGTCCTGCTCGCACGAAGGCTACATTAAGTGGCCTTCGGCTCGTGCGGAACTCGCGATAAACCTTATATCTCGCCCCTCCGGCGCCACACGGGAGCTGAGTCAACGTTATCGGGCCCGGCATTCAGAAAAGTCAGTGCAGCAAAATGGCGATGCGGATGGGGTTAGCGCTCGTAGATTAAGTTACCCGCCAGGTAGGTGGCCTGAACCTTGGTAGCCTGGAGCTCGTGTGGGTCGATGGTGAGCGGGTTTTGATCCAGGACTACCAGATCGGCGTATTTGCCGGGCTCCAGGCTGCCGAGGTTTCGCTCGTCGCCTGCCGCGTAGGCGCTGCCCAGGGTGTAGTTGCGCAGAGCTGTAGCCGCGTCGATGCGCTCGCTGGGGAGCCAGCCGCCCTCAGGCCAGTGGCTGCGAGGGTCTTGGCGCGTGATGGCCGTGTAGAGCACGTTCATGCTGGTAACGGCTGTAATGGGGCTATCGGTACCGAAAGCTTGGCGGATGCCGCGCTGCTTATAGGTCGCAAACGGCCACATGATGCGGCTGCGCTCCAAGCCCAGATCGCGCTCCGGGCCACCCGGGTCGAGCGTGATGTGGCAAGGCTGGCTCGAGGCAACGACGTTGAGCTTGTGCAGGCGGTCGATGTCCTGGGGCAAGAGATTCTCCAGATGCTCAAGCGTATTATGGCCGTGCTGGGGCAGACCGTAGAGCTCTGCCGCCTCCTCAAAGATATCGAGCGCAGCATGAATCGCACCGTCGCCGATAACGTGAATGCGCACGGTGTGGCCACGCTCGGCTGCCGCCAGAACCAACTTGCGCATGCGCTCGACAGGAACCGTCAGACGGCCCCGGTCACCCGGGAAGCGCGGATTGGTATACGGCTCGGTGAGATATGCCGTGTGTTCGCTCGACACGCCATCGAAGAACTGCTTAAAACCAGGCGCCGAGAGCAGCGCGTTGTTCGCGTAGCGGGTCTGGAGTTCTTCCAAGCGCGATTGGTCATCCAGCAGTGTGGGGAATAGATGGGCTCGGATGCCCAGTTTGCCGGCTGCCTGCAGCTTGTCGTAGACGTCGTCGCGGATAAAATCGCAGCCCGGCATGGGCATGAGCGACATATCGCAGATTGAGGTGATGCCCTGCTCGGCCATACGCCTCATTTGATCGGCGTAAGCGCTTGCAATGCGATCCTCCCCCAGCCACTCAAGGCAGCGCGGTAGCAGCTGCATGGCAGCCGCCTCGTGAGCAATGCCCGTGAGCTCGCCGTTTGCATCCTTGTCGTAGCTGCCGCCCGCTGGAGGCTCGCTGTCGCGTGTGACGCCGAGCGCCTCGAGTGCACGGCTGTTGAGCCAAAGCGTGTGCCCGTCGCCCGAATACATAACACAGGGGCGATCGGGGAAGGCGGCGTCGACGGAGGCCTTGGTAGGGTGCTCGGGCGGATCCCAGCGGTAATCGCGCCAGCCCTGGGTCACGACCCAGGCGTCATCGGGCAGGTCCTTGGAAAACTCGAGCGCATGTTGCACCAGCGCCGCCTCGGACGTGCCCATATCCATGAGCATGTACGGCGAGGAACCGACCGAGGTATGGAAGAAGTGCAGATGAGCGTCATGGAAACCGGGGCAGACAAACTGCTCGCCGTAGTCGATAACCGACGTGGCGGCAGGAGCGGCGGCGATCACGTCATCGGGCGCACCGACTGCGACGATACGGTCGCCTGCGATGGCAATCGCCAGCTCGCGGGCGGTATCAATGACGTCTTGCGCGGTAAAGACGTTCTTGGAGCGGATAATCCGATCGATATGCTGCATGGGCATCCCCATCTCTGGCAGGAAATTCAACACCCCCGAGTGTACTCCCCCGCCCTTGTAACAAAACCCCAAGCGGCAAACGGCAACTTTACCAGCCCTAGCGGCAGGTGGCATACTGGAGAGAGCCTGTACGATTTTGCGATCAACCCAGCAAGGAGCAAATCGACCATGACGAAGACCAAGGCACAGCAGATTATGGCGGCAACCGAGGTTCGCGCGGCAGACGAGGTCACCGTGGCCATCCGAGATATCGCCGCCGAGTTTGAGCCCTATATCATCAAGCAGCGCCGGCACTTCCATAAGCACCCGGAGCTAAGCCTTGCCGAGGAGCGCACAACCTCCGACATCGCCAACCAGCTCGACGCCATGAATATCCCCTACGAGCGTCCGCTCAAGACAGGCTTGGTGGCAACGCTTCGCGGCACCGCGCCCGACGCCTATCGCGAGGACGGCACACCGCGCCGCCGTATCCTGCTGCGCGCCGATATCGACGCCCTGCCCGTCACCGAGCAGACCGGCGAGGAGTTCGCCAGCGTCAATGAGGGTTGCATGCACGCCTGCGGCCACGACTGCCACATCGCCATGATGCTCGGCACGCTGCAAATCCTGCGCCACATGACCGACGACATCCACGGCGAGATCCGCATCGTCTTCCAGCCCAGCGAGGAAAACGGCCAGGGCGCCAAACTCATGATCGGCACGGGTGTGCTCGACGGCGTCGACGGCGCCTACGCCGCGCACATTTGGAGCGAGGTCGATGCCGGCACCGTGAGCTGCGAGCCCGGCCCGCGCATGGCCAATACCGACTGGTTCCGCATCGACGTTCGCGGTACCTCATGCCACGGCGCCATGCCCCAGCGCGGCCACGACGCCGTTATGGTGGCGGCAGAGATTGTCAACGCCCTGCAGACCATCGTCTCACGCGAAATCAGCCCCTACGAGCCTGCTGTCATCACTGTCGGCGAGCTGCACGGCGGCACCGCACGCAACGTCATCGCCGGCACCGCCTACCTCGCCGGCACGGTGCGTACCTATGGCGATTCGACGCACGAGGAAATGCCCGAGCTCATGCGCCGCATCGTAGAGCACACTGCGGCGGCCCTAGGCGCCGAGGCCGAACTTACCGACTACACCATCGCCAACTATAAGGTCGAAAACGACGCCGCCTCGAGCGAGCGTTGTCGTCAGGCCGTGGTCAAGTGCCTGGGTGCGGCCGGCGAAGGCCATTACCGTGGCACGCTTTCGGGTGAGGACTTCTCGGAGTATCTGCGCCGCGTACCGGGCGTGCTCGCCTTTGTTGGCACGCGCAACCCCCAGATTGGCGCCACGTACGCCCAACATTCTTGCTTCTACAAGATTGACGAGTCGGTACTGGCTAAGGGTTCCATGGTAGCCGCCCAGTATGCCATCGACTTTTTGGCCGAGCCCACGCAAGAGGAGCTCGACGGCCCCACGATTGCCGCGGTCGCCGAGACCAATCCCGACCTGGCAGCCAAACTGCGCTCTGCCAAGGCCACGGCCGCCGAGGCCCGCGACGCCATCCATGATGCCCACACGGCTCGTCATGCCGCGATCAAGGGCATCCACGAAGCTCGCGCCGCTGCTCGTCACGAGGAGAAGCACAACGAGTAGTCGATTCGTTGCCATCTCGCAGTCATAACCACATCGCGATGTCAAAGCGGGGGCGGACGTTTCGGCACGTCCTCCCCCGCTCATTTGTCAAGCGTTATTTCTACCCCGTCCCCAAATGGCAGGCGGCATGGCTACTCGTCCTGAGGATCCTCGTCGGAGCTTGACTCGGAAGCCGGCTCAGGCTCAGGTGCAGGTGCCGGCTCAGGCTCAGGTGCAGGTGTCGGCTCAGGCTCGGGCTCAGATGCCGTCTCAGGCTCGGGCGCCGTCTCAGACTCGGGCGCGGGCTCGGGTGCAGGTGCAGGTGCCGGCGAAGCATCCGAAGCGCTGTAACCCGAAGAAGTGGACTTCTTCTCGAAGGGCAATACAAAAGTCAGAACGTCGTCCTTATCCTCATCGGCCCATTCGCTTGCATAGCGTGCAACCCAATAGCCAACGGCACGGTGCTTGAGCATCTTGCCAAAGACCGCGAGAAATACCGTGACAAACGCCGTCAGCACCAAGAACAATACGAGCGTAATGCCACCGCCGGTAACAAGCGCCTCAATAGCCGCAGGACGGTAGTAGTAGCTATACATACCGACAGAGGCAATGGTGCCAAAGACGAGCGTCAGGATCCATGTGACAACGTTAGCGACCAGACCCGTCAAAAACTCGGGGAGGAACGAAGCGCAGAACAGCTTGGTCTTATTGTTCTTAAAGGCCGCCCAGACCTTATCAAGCGAAAACGCGCTCTCCACACGACCGGTCACCGCAAAGTGCATCACGGCGATGTCGGCAAACATCTTAAAGAAGACCCCCAAGACCGCCGTGGCAATCATAGCCAGGACAAGCAGGCCAAGCGAGCCAAACAGCGCAGCCGCGAGCGCATAAGAGCCGTAATAAGAATACGATCCCGCGGCGCCAATTACCACGCTCTCCACCAGCGAAAGCACTACACCGATAACGGGAATGGCAGCGATAACCTCGAGCACGACCGAAATAACGCTCGAAAAGACTCCGAGACCAAACGACGTGGAACGCATGAGTGGACGGTCCATGCCGTCATCGACCTTGAGCGAAAGATCACGGCCCCACTCGATACCAAAGCCGGAACCGCACACGCTCGCAATGCAAGCTGCCAAAAAGCCGATGGCAGCCGCAATGCCGCCAATAACGGGAATAAACAACACGAGCAGCGACACAACGCAAATCAGCGCCGGCAAAAACGCGATTTGGCATACACGCTGAAGCACACCCGGAGTCTTGGTCATATCTTGGAACGCCTGAGCCACACAGCCCTTTGGCGCATTCGCCACGGGCGGTTGCGGAACAAACTGCTGGGGCTGAGGCTGTCCCTGGGGAGCAGGCCCAGCGGCACCGGCATTAGGAGCACCACACGCGCCGCAGAACTTGTCGTTATCGCCCATGGGGGCGCCACACTGCGAGCAGAACATAGAATCATCCCTTCGTATCTTGAACGAATCACTTGGATCGCAAACGATGTCTTTAGCATCATTATTGCCCAATGTGGGGTCAAATACTCAAAGATGACCGATTTGCAAGGTACACGGCGCCGGCAGGCGGTTCGTTGAATACGTCTGCGTTAGTTCGTTCCGCGGAAGCCCTTGCCGACGATCTCGGAGCTGTCAACAATCGTGATAAAGGCACCCGGATCGATCTCGCGCGCGTAGCGACGCAGTTGCACGGCCTCGCGACGACTCAGCACGCTCATAATCACCGTCACGCACTTGCCCGAGAAAGCACCGTAGCCGCGGCTGATAGTCGCCGTACGGTTGAGATGCTTGACGATAAACTCCTCGACCTTAAGGGGCTCGGAGCAAATGACCGTGCAGACCTTACGAAGGTGAATGCTCTCAATGGCTTTGTCGACCACAAGCGTCTTGGCAAACAGGCCAAGCACGCAATACAGACCGACGCGCGGACCGTACAAGAAGGCCGCGATGGTCACGATGCCGATATCGACCAACAGCAGGGCGCGGCCAATCTCGAGCGTCGTGCGGCGTTTGAGGATCATGGCGAGAATGTCCGTGCCGCCCGTCGAGGCGCCAATATCAAAGACGATAGCGCTGCCGAGCGCCGGCAGAATCACGGCAAAGCACAGGTCAAGCCACATATCGCCCGTCATCGAGACATCGGTCGGAATAAAGAGCTCAAACAGCGAAACATAGGCGGACAGCGCAAACGAGGCAAAGACACTCCACAGGATTGCCTTGCGCTCCAAAAAAATAAAGCCCAGAACGACCAGGACCGCGTTGATAATCCACATAAAAACGCCGACGGGCAGGGTCGGGAACAGCGTGGACAGAATGACCGACACGCCCGAGGTGCCGCCAAAAGCAAAGTGATTAGGGGTTTTAAACGCGACGATGGCAAAGGCCGTGAGGATCAGGCCCAAATTGAGCTCGGCAAAAAAGCGCGGAAAGCCCGGCTCCTGGCTGCGCTTGCGACCAGCGCGCTCGCCTCGCTCGATAACATCGCGATCGACCACGCGCTCCATCGGCACTACGGGAGGACGATGCACCTCCTCGGCAGCACGCGACGCCGCCTCTGCCGCAGCGACCTCAATTGCCCATGCCTTGCTTTCTGTTTCGTGCTCGTCGGCCATTACGGCAACCCCTCGTTAACAATTTGGAAGCAATGCGCCCATTAGAGTAACGCGGAACGCGACGATTGCAACCCCTAGTTAGACGAGCGGTATGACTACATCGGGAGCATATAAAAACGGCCGGCCACGCTTTTGCTTGCGCGGTCGGCCGTTTAACGTTTTCGCAGATAAAACCTGCCAAAACAAACCTATCCCTTTTTGGAAGGTTATTCGTGCTGGCTGGTGCGGTGCTCATACTCCTCGGGGGTGATGACATCCTCGATGCGCAGGTTGACGCCCGCCACCTCAAGGCCGGTCATCGCGGCAAGGCGCTCGGTGACACGTGCCTTGACATCGTCGAAGATCGCGGGCGCATAGGCGCCGTACTCGATGATGACGGAGATGTTGACGACCACGCGATTGTCATCGGTGACCTCGACCGTCACGCCCTTGGTCAGATTCTCGGCACCAAACTGCTCCTGCACAAAGTGCATGAGGTTACCCTTCATGCCCAGAACGTGCGGAACCTCGCGGGTGGCCATGGCAACGATCTTCTCGATCACACCGTTGGAATAGGTCAGCGAGTCCTCGGACTCGTCCGCTTCCTCGTCGTCCTCATCCGTATCGGACTCGGCCTCGACGAGAGCCTCGTCCTCGAGCGTCACATCCTCAGCTTCGGCGACGACCGCCTCGTTCTCCTCGAGCTCGGTATCGGCTACATCGACCTTCGTATTAAAAGCCATGGTTCCTCCTTATGCCTGCCGTGGATGCGACAGTCGAATACATATTAGCGGCCGCTAAACAGACGGCCGAAGAAGTTGACGATCCCGTTCTCGCCGTCGCGAATTTGGCCGATCACAGCGCCGATCAGCACGAAGAATGCAATGACGAGCGTGTCCCACAGGCCCAACGTGAGCACCAACACGGCGAGGATAAAGCCGGCGACGGCGCCGAGCGTGGTGTTGGGATGACGCACAGCATAGCTCCAGATGGCAGCACCCGTACCCTTGATGAGACCCACAGCCTCGTCAAAATCCGCGGCTGCCGCTTCTTGTAACTCGGTTGCCTCTGCTTTGGAATCGACAGGTTCGCTCGCCGGCGTGGCGCTCTGGTCAATCGTCGGACGCGGCGTACGAGCGGTCTTATCTTGATTGGTATCACTCACCGGAAACCTCCACGGTCTGGACGGTAGTCTTGGACGGCAAAAAACGAACGCGCGCGGTCGTACCCGGCGCGCCGAGCATGGTATCGCAGGCTTCTTCGATGCGCTGCTGCATCGCGGTAGCCAGAGATGCCACGTCCTTATCGTCAAGCGCGATAGCCTCGACCTTAAAACGGACGTGCGAATCATCGGGGCCTTGGACGCGGGCCTCGACATGCTCGACCATCACGCGGTCGTCGCGCTCGGCAGCAACCCTGGCGCACGAAGAAAGCGCCGCAAGGGTAACCTCGATATTGCGCTCCCCCGCCGGATGCACGCAGGACGGCTCGCGACGGGCGAACATCAGGCGGAAAAAGCTCAGCAGTACGCCAAACGCCACGACGCCGGCGCACGCCGTCACGACGATGCGCGGCATGGGGTCGCGCATCAGCAGCATAAAGCGATACGTATACGGACCCCAAAACTGGCAGACAAGCGTACCCAGCGCCACGATGGTGGCGGCAAGATACACGATCGCTAGGGCTCGTTTGAGTACGCGCACGCGGCGCTCCCTTCAAATCTCGGCTCTCGAAATGCAAAACGGTTCGCATCATTATAAAAGAGCCGGGTCCGGTGCTCTACGCACGCGGATCCGGCTCATCTATTCCACGAGGCTTGCATGCTCGCTTCATTATGCCCAGATATGCACGGCTCAATCCGTGCTAGCGCTACTCCTCCTCGAGGGCAGCGATGACCTCGTCGGTCATGTCCATGGTGCTGTAGACGTCCTGGACGTCATCGAGCTCCTCAAGACGGTCGATGAGGCGCTGAACCTTCTTGGCGTCGGCGCCGGAGACCTCGGTCGGGGTGGTCGGGACCATGGTGGTCTCGGAGCCCTTGACCTGGACGCCCTGCTCCTCGAGCGCCTTGGAGACAGCCATGACCTCGTTGGCAGTAGTCCAGACGATCCACTCCTCGCCGGCGTCCTCGTAGTCCTCGCCACCGGCCTCGGCGATGGCCATCATGAACTCATCCTCGTCACCGGCAGCACCGTTGGCGATCATGGTCTCCTTCTTGGCGTTCTCGTCCAGGATCTCCTTGGCGACGACGATCTGGCCCTTGCGCTCAAACTGGAAGGCGACGGAGCCAGAGGTGCCTAGGTTGCCACCAGCGTGGGAGAAGGCGGAACGGACATCAGCGGCGGTACGGTTGCGGTTGTCGGTCAGGCAGTCGACGTAGACGGCGACGCCCGCAGGACCGTAGCCCTCGTACACGATGTTCTCGTAGACGGCGGCGTCAGCACCCGAACCAAAAGCCTTGTCGATAGCGGACTTGATCTTGTCCTTAGGCATGGACTGAGCCTTGGCCTTGGCAACGGCAGCGGCGAGGCTGGCGTTGTTCTCGGGCAGCGGGTCACCGCCGAGACGGGCAGCAACGGTGATGTTGCGGCTGAGCTTGGAGAAGAGGGCGGAACGCTTGGCGTCCTGCGCGCCCTTACGATGCTTGGTTGTGGCCCACTTAGAGTGTCCGGACATACGTGTCTCCTATCGGTTTCGACCTAAAGCCCAGCGCAAATGCTCGGGCAATATAAACAAACGTCGTTATGATATACCTACTAGCCTGCGAGATAAACCCCAAAATGAAGGCGTCGTGACGATGCCCCCTTTGGTGTAAAGAAACCTGACCCCAATGCACCAAGTTAGGACCAGAGGAAGTCGCTGCGGGTAACGGTGGCGCCGATGGCGAAGGGCATGCAGGCGATGACCGGATACAGGTAGCGCATGTAGGTCGAGCCGTTGCACGGACCAATCAGGCACACGGCGAGCACCCCCAACAGCGGCACCCAGATCGCCAGCGCACGCCATGAATGACGACGCAGCAGGTAGACCACCACGGCGATCATGATCCACACATAGGTGGCCGAGCTCATGGTGAGCGAAATAAACGGGATGCGCTGCACCGCCACACGGTACAGATTGATCAGGTGGTCGCACCAGCGCACCACGTTGCTGTCAACCGGATGGAAGTCGAAGTACTTGAGGTTGTCGGGACGCGCCATGATCTCGGCACTGCGCGCCGTGCTGTAGACCCACGCATCGCGGGCACTCGGATAAAAGTAGCCGTAATAGTTATTGATGAGCGCCGAGATATAACACTCGGAATCCTTTTTGAACATCTGCGCCCAGACCTCAAAATAGGCATCGATGTCCTCCTGCGAGGCGTACTCGTTAAAGCAATTTTTGACGGCGTCCGACTTATCCGGGTTGTAGCGGCGGCCCAGGTTCTCGTACTTGAGTACGCGATCGATCACGGCACGCTCTTCGTCGGTCACCGAACCGTCGCAAGGAGCCTCCACGATGGTGCCGTCCTCCTTAACCGTGGGGTTGACGCCCGAGTTGAGGCCGTCGTGCTTTTGGACGAAACGAGCCGTCTGCTGGAACGGAATCGAGAGGATTTCGCGCTTGGAGCCGGGCGTAATGTCGTGCGCCGGCATAAAGACCTTGGTGAAGTACATATTAGAGGCAAGGCAGAGCGCGAGCACCGCGAGAACACCAACCCAGCGGAAACGCGGGATGGCGCCCAAAGGCGCAGTACCAGTCTGCTTGGCTGCACGACGAGCCACATGCGCGTCCCATGCGCAAAACGCCGCCGCGATTACGCATGCCGCCAGGGGAAACACCAGGCCGCCGTTGCGCAGAAACGTGGAACCCATGGCGCCCAGAGCGAGCAGCAGCCAGTCGTGGCGCGCAAAGAGAACGGGCCTCTGTTCGCCCGCACGCTCGGCATTGGCATCGCGACGGGGCAGGCCGCAGGCCACGAGCTTCACGGTCTGCACCAACAGCACTAAAAACGCGTCGGCAAACAGCACGTCTTTGGTGAGCAGCGCCGCGTAGTTAGAGAACATCGGCATAAACGCAAAGAACAGCAGGATCGCACCGCGAACCGGCAGGCTCACGCCCAGTTTGCGCAGCGACGAAATGGAATAGGCCATGCAGGCAGCCGTAATGACGAACTGAGTGCAAGTGTAGATGGCAAGACCTGCGTTGGCGCTGTTGAACAGTGAAAGCCCCAGCTGGACGCACGAACCGATGATAGCCGTGTGCACCACGGGGTGATGTCCGTTGAGTAGCACATTGGGATTGAGCAGACGCAGGTAGTCACTCGTGCCGTTGGGGTAGTTGAACCACTGGCGAATCTGCGCACCCGTATCTCCCATAAAAAGGCCGGGTAGCGAAGCGATGAGCGTGGGTGCCCAGGCGATCATAAGCACCAGGAAGGGCCTGGCAAAGGGATGCTTTGAGAGCCCAGCGTGGGCAATGCGCCATATGCGGCCAAAGTGCGCCTCGGAAAACGGGATGCGTCGGGAGCTCAGCCAATCCAGGCACTCAAAAGCCAGATAGAAAGCCACGATCGCTAGGAGCATCCAGCCCGCGCCGCCAATCCAGGCGCAGATGATGCGAGCTTTGTCGCCAAGGACAATCTCGGCCGAGTCGGTGAGGTCGTAGCTGCGGCCGAACACCATGCAGATGGCGAAGAACAGCGACGGCAGAATGATCGATGGACGCCAGGTGTCGCCACGGCCAAAGAACACGTAGCGAAACGGCAGAGTGAGCAGGCAGGCAAGCGCAAGCAGCATGACCGCGTCGGTATGGCCGGCAAACGAGAGGAGCACCTCGTAGCACACGTACAGCATGCCCGAGGCTTTGGGGTCAATCGCCAAGACTGCGTTGCTCGACACCGGGGCGGGATCGATGGAAAACGCCGTGGTCGCCAACAGCGCGAGCAAAAATGCGATGAGCGTCTGCTTGGCGGGGTAGCGCTTAAACCAGACGATGCGGGCAGCGTCGCGCGCAGCCGTTGTGGAGAGATCGGAATCCTTCACAGTCCGAAAGCCTTTCTAGAAACCTGCCAAAAAGGGACAGGTTTATTTTGGCAGGTTTTATCTGGGGAAACGTTACGGTTCTGTCATCGTTGCCCAGCAAACCACCACAAAGGCGCCTGTCCCCTTTGTGGTGGTTTTGGTGGTTAGGCGTCCAGGTAGACGCGCTGGGGCTGGTTGCGGCGACGAGCAAAGATGATGAGCGCCAGGCCCGCGATTACGAGCGGAAGACTCAGCAGCTGACCCATGGTGATGACGCCGCCCAGCAGATAGCCCAGCTGCGCATCGGGCACGCGCACGAACTCGACGAGGAAGCGAACGATGCCGTAGCCCATCACAAAGACGCCCATAAACGTGCCTTGGGGTAGCAGCGGCTTTTTGCGGCTGAGCACCTGCAAAATGCAAAAGAGCACAATGCCCTCAAGAAATGCCTCGTAGAGCTGGGAGGGGTGACGCGGCATATCGCCTGCGGTGCCGCCAAAGACCACACCCCAGGGCAGATCGGTCGGCTTGCCCCACAGCTCACCGTTGACAAAATTGGCACAACGGCCCAGGCACAAAGCCAGCGGCGCGCCAATGACGGCAAGGTCTGCCAAAGTCCATGCGTCGAGCTTATACATGCGGCATACGATGATGCCGCCCAAGATGCCGCCCACCAAGCCGCCATGGAAGCTCATGCCGCCCTCATTGGTGGCAAAGATCTCGAGCGGGTGCGCCCAGTAGTAGCCGTCGCCGTAGAAAATGACGTAGAACAGGCGGGCGCCAATGATAAGGCCAAAGACCACACCGACCACGACGCTCGTCAGGTCGTCGACCGTAATGTCGAAACCCCAGCGGCGCTGCGTGCGATACATGACGACCGCCGTGAGCAGAGCTCCGACCACATAGGCCAAGCCGTACCAGTAGATGGTGATGGGCCCCGCCGAAATCGCGACGGGATCAAGCATATGGTAGAAGTCGTTGAGCATGTCGACCCTCCTACTCCCTACATACAAATGCGGCCGCGGGCCTTGCGCTCGCAGCCGCATATCTGGGCGTAACGTCTATGCGGAGTATGCCGTCCGCAGCTTTCGCATCTTAGAACGGCGCGTACTCGTCGTACAGGTCGTCGGTCTCGCCGGAGGCATTGACCTGCTCGACACGGGTAACGCCGGGCACATGCTCCTTGAGGATACGCTCGATACCCATGGACAGGGTCAGTGCGCTCATAGGGCAGCCGGCGCAGGCACCCTGAAGCTCAAGCTGGACGACGCCCTCGTCGTCGACGCCCACATACTCCATATCGCCGCCGTCAGCCTGCAGGTTGGGGCGAATCTCTTCAAGAACCTTCTTAAGCAGCTCTTCGTTAACAGCCACAGGGGCTCCTTTCTCACAATAACGCGGGCACGCCCGCGGACAGGGGCTATGTTACTACAGCCATGTACCCGCTCACGAGCCATCCATGCGCGCGGACACGACTTTCACGAGCAGTCAATTTGGGACGGGGCTCTTTTAGCTGCCTTTTGTTGCCAGCTGGCGTTGCCACGCGCTACTGCTGAGCCTGCCCCTCGGTGCCGATGTGAACATCGACGATAACCTGGCGGTAGCTGATGCCACAGGAGTCGAGGATGCGGCGGCTGATGCGTCCATCATCGGTGTCGGCGTACTTGTTGTCCAGGTAGACAACCTCGCCCACGCCCACCTGCGCCAAAATCTTGGCGCAGTCGTGGCACGGGAACAGCGTGACGTAGACCGTGGAACCCTCGAGGTCCTTGAGCGAGCCACGGTAGTTGAGCACGGCGTTTGCCTCGGCATGGACCACGTAGTTGTGCTTGTCCTGCAGCGGGTCGTCGCTCGTACCCCACGGGAAAAAGTCGTCGTTGAGCGCCGAGGGTGTACCGTTGTAGCCCACCGAAAGGATGCGGTGGTTGGTGCTGGCGATGCACGCACCCACCTGCGTGTTGGGGTCCTTGCTGCGGCGCTGCGCGGCGATGGCCACGCTCATAAAGAACTCGTCCCAGCTAATGACGTCCAGGCGCTTGCCTGACGAAGTTTGATGAAGATCGTCCGACATGGCAGACACCTCCGTAATCGCAATAGTTTGACCCATTGTAGCAGGTGAAAGGTGGAGGCGTTTGTCCCACCGGCGCCCTCACTTTTACACGCGGCGGGGCTTTTGGTTGATGCGGTAGAGCTCGGCGAGACCCCGCAGCGTCAGCGCGTCGTCGACCGTCAGGCTGTGGCCGACCAACGCCGCGAGTGCCTCAGCGTCGTCGCCGGTAATGACGATGGGCACGTCGCCCTCCCCCGCGGCCTTGGTCGCGCGCATCTCGGCGAGCACCATGTCGAGCATGCCGTCGATGCGTGCCACCTCGCCCAGAACCACGCCCGAACGCATGGCCTCGCGCGTGTTGCGACCGATCACATGCGCGGGTGCCGAGGGCTCGACCTGCGGCAGGCGCGCCGCAGCAGCCGAAAGCGAGCGGGCGCCAAGCGCCAGACCCGGCGCGATGACGCCGCCCACAAAGGTGCCGCGCGCGTCGATGACCTCGATATTGGTCGTGGTACCCAAGTCGATCACGATGCAGGGAGAGCCGTAGACGGCGCGTGCCGCCACGGCGTCGGCGATGCGGTCGGGGCCGATCTCGGCCGGGTCGTCGTAATGCACGGGCATGCCGGTCTTGAGGCCCGGCCCCACGGTGAGCACGCGTCTCGTGCAGGTACGGGAAAGCGCCGTCTTCCACGGGCGCTCGAGCGCCGGCACCACGCAGCTCAGCACGGCAGCCGTGGGCACAAGTGCGCCCGGCATGCCCGCATCGGCCGCCAGCGCGGCCATGACTTGAGCGAGACACATACGCACTTCGTCGGCCGTAATGCTCAACGGCGTCGTGATCTCGCACGTCGCAAGCGGGCATTCCTGCGCCGCGGCCGAATCCTCGGCAAACAGACCAAAGCGAATGAACGTGTTACCCACGTCGACCGTCAATATATATGCGCACCCATTAAGCATCGTCGGCGCTCCTTTCGTCTGCCCAGCAGTATATCCCGATGATTGTTCTGGGACGGGGATTTAAAAATCATCAGTTACGCAATGATTTTTTAATCCCCGTCCCAGAACAATCATCCTTTGGCCGAGCCTGGGTCAGCTAAAAAAGCCCCGTCCCAAATGAGCTGCCTTGCGGCTATACTGGTGCGCGGTCGTGCGCGAGCTCACGCGGCGGCCCTTGGTAACCCGACTTCCCGCGCCGTATCCGTAGCGGCGCTCCCGGGGGAAGCGGATATACGCAAAGGAGTTCTATATGAGCAATCCCTCGAACCGCGCCTCGATGCGCGGGCAACTCACGCTGCGCGGCGTCGTCATCGGTGTCCTTGGCTGCGTGATCATCACGGCAAGCTCGGCCTACACCGCCCTCAAGATGGGCGCACTCCCCTGGCCGATCGTCTTCGCTGCCGTCATCTCGCTGTTCTTCCTTAAACTCATGGGCAACGCCAGCCTCAACGAGGCAAACGTCACCCACACCATCATGTCCGCGGGCGCCATGGTCGCCGGCGGCCTGGCGTTTACCATCCCGGGTGCCTGGATGCTGGGCTATGCCGACCAGATCAGCTGGCTCGACATGTTTATCGTGGCGCTCGCCGGCACTATCTTGGGCCTGCTGGCCACCGCGCTCATCCACCGTCACTTTATCGTGGACGCCGCGTTGGAGTTCCCCACCGGCAACGCCGCAGCTCAGACCCTGCGCGCCACCGAGGTCGGCGGCAAGACCGGCAAGCAGCTCTTTGGCTCTATGGCCATCGCAGGCATCTACAGCGTGCTGCGCGACGCCCTGGGCGTGGTGCCCAGCATGCTGTGCACGCTCAACATCCCCGGCGTGACCTTTGGCATCTACAACTCGCCCATGCTGCTCTCCGTCGGCTTCCTCGTGGGCTTCGCCCCGGTCGCCTTCTGGTTTGCCGGCGCCCTGCTGGGCAACTTTGGCATCATCGTGGGCGGCACCGCTGCCGGTCTGTTCGACATTGTGACTGCGCAGGGCATCGTCAAGTCCCTGGGCATGGGCCTCATGATGGGCTTTGGCGTCGCCGTCGTCCTCAAGGACATCCTGCCGCAGGTCGCCGGTATCGTCCGCGGTCTTGCCGCCGACAGCTCCACCGACACCGACGAGCAGTCGCTCATCTCGGGCTCCCTTAAGCTCGACGCCGGCATCATCGGCCTAGGCGCTGCCGCCATCGCCGTGGTCATCGCCATCGTGCTTGACCTTGGCCCCGTTCCGGCCGTCATCGTCACGCTGTTCACCTTTGTCACCACCATCATGAGCGCACAGAGCTGCGGCCAGACGGGCATCGACCCCATGGAGATCTTTGGCCTCATCGTCATGCTCATCGTGGCTGCCTTTGCACAGATCGCTCAGGTCAAGCTGTTCTTTATCGCCGGCATCGTAGCCGTGGCGTGCGGCCTTGCGGGCGACGTCATGAACGACTTTAAGGCCGGCGCCGTGCTGGGCACCAACCCGCGTGCGCAGTGGATCGGCCAAGCCATTGGCGGCATCGTGGGCGCCCTGGTCGCCGCAGCCGTCATGGTCGCGCTCGTCACCGCCTATGGCCCGGACGCCTTTGGTCCCGACAAGAGCTTTGTTGCCGCGCAGGCAAGCGTCGTCGCCACCATGGTCTCGGGCATCCCGAGCGTGCCGTGGTTCGTTGGCGGCTTTATCGCCGGCATCGTCATGTACTGGCTCGGCATTCCGGCCATGATGATCGGCCTGGGCGTGTACCTGCCGTTCTACATGTCACTCACGGCTTTCCTGGGCTCCTGCGTCAAACTCGCCTACGACAAGTGGTCCGCCCACCGCGACGCCACCGCTGGTCTTTCCGACGAGGAGAGGGCCGCCAAGGACGCCGCCTTCCAGGAACAGGGTCTGGTCGTTGCCAGCGGCCTGCTCGGCGGTGAGTCCATCGTCGGCGTTATCCTGGCGTTTGTCTCCGTGGGTCTGAGCCTGCTGGGCTAAGCTGAGCAGCTGCTCGACAGCAACCATATTGCCTACGATTTGCCCGGTCGGTAGCTTTCGCGGCTACCGACCGGGCTTTTTGATATCGAAACAAAGAAAGGCCGGCGCGCTGCGTTTGACAGCG